>Ga0326513_10002046_pt1 | contig 15070 bp, 21 predicted proteins | sample 2_2465_0518_D_FD_203654 | JGI IMG/M metagenome (GOLD analysis project Ga0326513, IMG submission 203654) | Bovine rumen microbial communities from UC Davis, California, United States - 2_2465_0518 | ecosystem: Host-associated > Mammals > Digestive system > Stomach > Rumen | place: USA...
AGCGGTTCCCTTTGTGCGCGATCAGGATCGTCTTGTAGTCCTTGGAAGGACCTGAGCGCACCCTGACATTGTCGCCCTTCACCAACACATATTGACCCGTGCTGGGCGTCGGAGTCGGGGCGGGAGCAGATCCCCCGCCCACTACAATCAGCACATGGATGCCTGGAGCGTTCATCAGATCTCCGACCTGTGCCGTCTCCACGTTCGAGAGGTCGCAGTCCTCAAAGTAGCCTGTGTTCTTGAGAAGCTTGCGGATGTTGCCCGTGTACCCCGTCATATCGAGCCGAGGGCAACCTGCGAGCCTGTAGCACTCGATCGCAAGCGAGGAACAGTCAAAGTCACCCGCTACAGCTTCCTCCAGACGATCGGCTCCGACGGCTTCGATGTTCTTCGCGCCAGCCCAGCGGTTGCGCTGAGAGTACCCGAAGCGGGAACAAGCGGCTATCCGTGTAGCAAACTGTGCCGCCCTTGCCGCCATTCCCCGATCTGTGCATCTGAGATATTCGGTAAACTCATAGGAGCGTTTTTTGAAAGTGCGGACGAGGATCTCGTTGCCTGTCTGATCCCCCGCCTGTCCGTCTTTCCCGCCTGTTTCAGATCCGATTGCTTCGGCTACTTTGATCATAATTTAACCTCTTAGGACGGGAACGTAATTGCATCCATATCGCCCAAGGACAGAATCCAAAAACCAACGCTATACTGCGTTGTTATGGATACCTGTCCCGTTCCACTTGTGATCGTGATGCCAGATCCGGCACGCAATTCAACGGCCTGCGTGTTTCCAGTTGATCCGATAAGCATATATGCTCCGTTCCTCGCCGCATTAGAGGAATAGAAAAACATGAGCGCCCTTACCGATCCTGTGAACGTGAGCGTAACCGTTTCATTTGCCCCAGTATTCTTAACGAATCTAACCAACCCAAGGTTTGTCTTTGCGTCCTGTGGAATCGTCGCACCCGTACCGCCTTGTGCGACAGGGATTACAGGCTCATGCTGTTTTGGAATAGTGCTAACTGCCATTATTCGTTCACCTCGTTAGGCTCGGGCGGTCTGTTGTCGATCACATCACAGGCCAACTGCAACCCATTCGTTGCGTTGAGAATCGTCACGATTTCAAACGCAACAGTATCCTTGCCAATATCCCCGCCAAGGATGGTATACATCCGCTTTTTTGCGAGGTCGTAGGTTTCCTTGAGTTCCTGTGAGTTGCTCTGTTTGCCTGTATAATCCCACCAAGTTCTAACAACAAGATACCCTTCCATGTTTTAAACCCCCTTATACATTGGCCTTGCCAAGAATTAGTGTGAGTGCCGTTGATGCTGATGCGGCAATGGTTCCGCTCACGGTCAGCGAACCATTTGCCGTTGTAACCGTCCAATCGTCACGCTGTGCTGACGGATTGGAAAGCCATGATTCGAGGACAACCATATCCGCTGTGATGGCAGCATTATTGATCGTTTGCGGAAGCGAATTGAACGAAGGGATGTCAATCCGGAGCGGTTCGTATGCCACGACATCCGCAAGGAATGCCTGCCTGCTCTGCTTGTAGTTCGCCCCCGACTGCGGGTCGTAAATGATCAGCTGGTCAACACTCGAAACGCCGCTCCGGGTGCTGAGCCCTGAGATCAGAGTGGCGAGTGCGCTGGTGATCGAGTTGCCGACGTAGGTGGGAATGCCTCCGGCATTGAAGACCGCGTTGCTGTCATCGTAGTCCGCCTTCTGCATGTCGCCCGCGCCGGATCCGTCGCGTCCGTAATAGCCAACGGAATACGCGACCATCTCCGAGCCGCCTGTGAACTCGATCGTGATCCGCGTCCAGAGGAACTGCCCGGCCGGAACTGTGGGGACAGTAGTCGACCACGTTCCCATAGGCACAACGGTGCCGGACGTGGAGACCTGGTACTCCACGACCTGATTCTCCACGTTGCAGGCCGCGCCGGTTTCGCCCGCCTCGCCTTTAACGCAGAACCACTGGTAGTCGGTGTAGTGAAGGTTTGCCGTGCTTGCCTCCAGCCCCGTGTACACGCCCATCCAGTCGTCGGGAGTGTCATATACATCAGAGTCCCGCGTCGGCTCTACGGATGACCACCTGATGTGGCAGTACTCCGCCGCTCCGGTGTCGCCCTTGACGCCGTCCGTGATCACGATCGTGCTGGTCGTGCCGTCGTTGTATGCGATCGTGCCCGTGTGAGTCTGACCGTCCCCCGGAGTGCCGGAGCTCTGCCAGGTGATGCCCGTGATGGAGCGTCCGTTCGTGACGTCAAACGTCATCGTGGTCTGGTCTGCCAGCGTGATCGTGTAGGTGTCGACCAGCACGTTCGTCCCGGTCTTCTCGATCGTCTGGATCCCGCCGTGACCGTCAGCAAAAGAGACCAGCCAGTTCTCAAGGATCTGACCCGTCAGCTTCTTAGCGGTGCTGTTCTGTTCCAGGACGAAAAGGTCGGTACTGGTAACCTGAGTCGCGGCTACAAGTTCGCCTATAGCCTTATCCGCCATTATTCTTCTCCTTCCTCAATGGAGTTGTCTTGTTCTTCTTCCTCGGCTGCATCCATCTCGGCCACAATGCGCTCGATCATCTGCATGCATCCGAGCAGGCGGTCAAGATTGTCACGCCCTTGGACTGTAATCGTGTTAAGAGTGGCTGCTATTGCGATCAGTTTGTCCCGCATGGTTTTCCTCCTTAATCCCAGGCACAATACCAGATTTCTTCTGCGATGCCTGACGCCAGCATCACGGTGCGCTTCTTCAGCGTGATCCCGTTTCCGTTGATCGTCAGAGAGCCGCAGTACATATTCCCGAAGATCTTCGCCTTCTGGGCGTTGAAATTGCTGGGGCCCGTTGCCCCTGAGACGGTGGCGGCGGCGAAGCTGTTTCCGCCGTCCACGCCTGTTGCGACAGAATCTGACAGCTTTCCTTTGGATACGGAGCCGCTCTTGATTGCCCCTCCGGGGATCTTGCCGTATGTTTCCGTTGATGCTCCGTCCCTGTCGTACTGAATGTCTTTCGCGTACAGCGTCCCGCGGATGTCCGCGCTGGTGCAGACCAGCTTCCCCGCGGCGTCAACCTTGAACCCAGACCCGCAGGAGATTCCGTCCGTGCCAACGTAAACCCCGTCAGCCGTGCTTCCGAGAGTGGTCTTGCCGTTGTAGAATTTGTTCGATTTGATCGTGAATCCAGACGCTTCGGTTCCGATATAACCGCTTGTCGCCGTGATCTTCCCTGTCAGGTCGGCGCTCTTGGCCGTCAGCGCTCCGGAGCTCGTCACCGTGAAGATGCCCTTGCCGAGCCGGATCCCGTCCGTGCCGAGGTAGATTCCCGTGTGCGCGGTGTCCGTCAGAGAAGTGACTCCGTTGTAGATTGCCTTATTTCCGATCGTGAACCCCGCGGAGCCGTTACCGATGTAGCCGCTGGTCGCCGTGACCTTGCCGCTGACCTCCAGCCCTGCGCTGGTCGCCTTCAGGATCGATCTGTTGCCAGAGAACAGTTCCCACGAGGAGTCGGTCAGCGTCCATCCGAAGGACGACCTGTCCCCGCCGGTCTTCGTGACTCTCGCGCTGATCTCTCCCGCCTGCTGAACCAGTTCGGATTGCACCTGGTTCATGTCGTCCGTCAGATCTGAGACTTCCGCACGGATCTCTCCGATCGCCACCGAGAAGGTCGTTGAGATGTCGCCGAGCTGGCGCTTGTACTGGCGATCCTTCGGCGATATGTATGGATACTCGTGGTCGATCTCCTCCTCATGCGGCGCGGAGACCGTGGACTGCATGAGCCGCCCGAAGGTCTGGGCCTGGGAGTAAATCCCGCCCATGATCCCGTTGACCGTCAGAGCGTCGCCCAGTTCCATCGCGGGATGCACAAGAGCAGACTCTGCGGCATAAGGCTGATATTGGAAGCCGTGGAGGGAGTCCAGAAGGTTCTGAGCCATCTGTTCCGTGCCCCACGGACAGCTGAGCACCAGCTCGCGCCCCGTGTCCGTGCCGACGCTGATCTCGTGGTCATCGTCGATCACAATGGTCACCCGGCTGTAGGAGTCAAATTGCTCGGATACCTGCGTTGCTTCCGCGTTCTTGCGGATGTTAATGCTCGTCGTTTCGCTCATACCAGTATCCTGTCACCTCCGAATGTGATCGCGTTCCCGGCTTGATCGACGAGGTAGTTCGTCTCTGCCGGCAGGCCGTTCAGCGCGATCAGCTGCAGCTCGCCGAGGTCCGTCATGATCCAGTTGCCCGCGTACATCGCGCCGATATACCCTAGCACCTCGCGCATGGAGTAGTTCTCCGGCATCTGGATCAGATAATCATTCGTGACGATGTCCCAGGTGCGCTCGTCAACGCTGACCCCGATCTCGCTGGCGATCGCACGGATCACCTCAGCATCCGTCGCAGGCCACGCTGAAACGCCCCCAATAGGGAAGTCTGCCTCCGCTTTGAGCATGGCGTCATAGCCATGGAGCGTCATGACCTTGTTCCCGCCATCGTCACGCGTCTCTCTTGTGTCGATGAAGTAAACGCCCTTCTGGATCCACTCGGAATGCTTCTGCGGATTGCAGATCCGAACGTACGGGATCAGCTCCGCCATCCGCGGGATGTCCACAGACGGTGCCAGCAGTTCCACCGTGATCTCGCCTGAAACGCACCCGCCGACCGTTGGGGTCGATCCCGCGAACACGTTCCGAACCGTCTGGATGCTGATCACGATGTTCTCCTGGAACCCTGCGTCTCCGCCGCCCCTGTCCACAAGGATCGCGGTGCCGCCGAACAGGATCAGTTCATTCTGCCGGGTGATCAGCCGCCCTGAGTCTCCGATGACCAGCGAGCACTCGTACCAGTAATTCGACCCGCTGAGGATCTCCCGATAGGTTGCAGATACATCTTGCATATCATGCCTCCGTCAGTACGATGCTCACCGGGTCCCAGTATTCCACTCCGTCTCTGTAGTGCACGACCAGAGCGCCGGAGCGCTCCTCCACAAACATGGTCGCGTATCTGTCGCCCAGCACCGGATCGGTGTAGAGGACCGTCAGATTATTCTCATCGAACAGCGCCATGATCTCGTTGTACCCGATGCGGTCGGTAGGCATCAGCTTCAGTTCGATCCTTGCCTTCGTGGCTATGACCGCCCTGTGCGTCACTCCGTCCATCGTGTCCACCGTGGACGCTTTGTCCACGCGGGCAACGGTCAGGCCGTTCTGTGCGATCAGGGAGGTGATGTCAAGCGTCGTTGTGCTATTCGTAACAGTCAGAACCATTCATCACACCCCCATCGCCCTGGCATATCTGCCGATGCTGTTGTTCAGCTTCTTGCCGTCCAGATAGACTCCGGACTTCGCGATCAGCTCGCGCAGCAGTCCGTTCTGTTCCCTGAGGAGCGCCGTCTGCTGGTCCGCGCCTTCCGCATCCATGTAGAAGTCAGACGTTGCATACGTCCCGATGGATGCATCCGAGTTCAGGTCCAGAGAGGACTGCATCTCGCCGTCAATCATGTCGTTGATGCCGTCCATGGCTCTCGATACGACTCCGGCATTGTCCTCGATGCCCTCGCCGAGACCGAGCATCATCATTTCGCCGAAATTAGCGAACACCTTCGACGGCGACGCGATCCCGAAGAAATCCTTGACGCCATCAATGAACGAGTTCGCCCATTGTTTGGCCATGTCGAGAAGCCATCCGCCCATGCTCAAGATGCCATCCCAGATGCCCCTGACCAGATCCTTGCCAGATTCGATCAGCTGGGGGATGCAGTCCACCAGCGCGGTCAGCAGAGCGTCGATCAGCTCAAACATCGCCTCCCAGATCAGTGGGAGGTTCTGGATGATGCCCAGATTGATCGCTATGATCAGCTGCATGGCTGCATCGATCAGAAGATCAAGGTTGTCGATCAGCGCCTTGACGATCTCTTTGATCATCTCAATGGCCGCGGGGATCAGCGTCGGGAGTGATGCCGTGATGAAGTTCACAAGCGAGACCAGCAGCTGAATCGCGGCTTCAACCAGTGCCGGAAGGTTCTCGATCAGATACATCGCCAGGGATTCGATGATCCTCAGCGCCGCGTCCGTAATCGCGGGAAGGTTCTGGATGATGCCATCGCAGAGCGCGAACAGCAGGGTCATGCCTGCGTCAACGACCTGCGGGAGGACTTCCATGACCATGTCGATCCCGTGCGTCAGGACCTCAGCCAGCGCATCCACCGCGCCCTCGATCCCGCCGGTCTTGAATGCCTCCGTCACCGAGGACAGCCCGCTCGTTGCGAACTGCACAAACTCGCGGATGGTAGGCGTCAGGCTGTCTGACACCGCGATCTTCAGGCCATCGAGAGCGGAACTCCAGCCTGCAAGGTCGCCCTTGAGGTTGTCCGTCATCGTGCCGTACTGCTTCGCGGCCTCGCCCATTCCATCGCTGGCGCCGGAGAGAGCAGCCGCCCATTCGTTCTGCCTCGCCACGCCTGTGACGGTCATCTTGTTGTATGCGTCGAGGCCTTGGATCCCGAAGATCGTCTGCTTGTATGCCGCCTGTTCCTGTTCCGTGTATCCGGCAAGCGCTGCATCCAGCTCGTTGACCACAGTGTTGAAGTCTCTCGCCGTGTGCGTGATAGGATCGAACGCATTGACGCCGAGTTCCTCAAGCACCGCCCTCGCCTTGTCCGTGGGCGTGTAGAGGTTCTTCATTGCCGCGGCGAGTGCCGTGCCGGCGGCGGATCCGACCTCGCCCTGCTCAGCGAGCCTCAGGAGGGCAACGGTCATGGATTCGGCGGACTGACTATACGCCGCCGCGCCAGCCGCGCCGGAGGACATCGCCTCGCCCAGTTGCTGGACGTTCGTGTTCGCAAGCGTGGCGCCCTTCGCCATCAGGTCGGCGTAATAGCCGGAGTCCTTCGTCTCATCGTTGAAGCCCTTCATGGCTCCTGAGATGTACCCGGCCGCGCTCGCCATGTCCATCGATCCGGCAGCCGCCAGATGGAGGACATCATCGATCATGTTGATTGATTCAGATGCAGAGAAGCCGGACATGGCCAGTATGTTCAGACCATCCGCGGCTTCGGATGCGGAGAAGATCGTGGCGCTGCCCATCTCCTGAGCCTTGTCACGAAGTGCCTGGAAGGTGTCACCTACCAGCACCCCGTTCCGCGTCACGTTGTTCTGTATTTCCGATGTCGTCCAGCCGAGCGTCGCCGCGATCTGGGACATGGACGCATCGAAGTCCATTCCGGTTTCAACAGAAGCCTTACTGAATCCAACGACCGCGGCTGTCGCGGCCACCATGCTGGCGCCCACCGCAACAGCGCCTGTCTTCAGTCCCTTGCCGAGGCCTTTGGCGAGTGCTCCGCCGCCCCGTACGCCGGCTGCAGGCAGTTCGTTGTTTAGAACGTTTGATACCGCACCGCTGATTCCTTCTGCTGACGGAACAATCTGTACATAAGCTTTTCCAATATTCGTAGACATTAAATCATTCCTTTTCGGATTCTCTCCCAAGCCGCGCTGAAGTCTTCCCCGGAACGGAACCGCATCAGCTGGTCGCGTTCTTCCTTCGGCTTCCTCGTCAGCTCCTCAAGAATCGATTTCGGTTTATTGGATCCGCGATGCCCGTCTTTGGTGTTGTGCCAGCACAGGATCGACAGGCGATCCATAATGCCGGCGAGCAGTAACGTCTCCAGCGGGATCCGTGCTCCCGCGATCCGCATCTTTGTTCTTGATTCAGGGGGCAGGCCATAAGCAAACCCTGCCAGTTTGTCGACCGGCAGGGCTTCCATGTCAGTAATGCCGTAGTACTGGGCGAGGTCACACATGAGATCGTCACGATGCTCAAGGAACCCCGCCAGCGCCACTATTTTTTTTTACTGTTCAGCCCCTGAATGATCTCAGTCAGCTCCTGATTGAACTTCTCCGTCGGTACATGGCCATCCTTGTCCTTGATATGCTCATACAGACGCTCCTTGCCTTCCTCGCCGAGAATCATCTCAGCGCAGTCGATGTACGCAAGGAGGTCGCCGCGCTGAAGCTTCCGGATCGTCTCCAGGAACCTCATGTCATTGACGCGGGAAACATCAGTTTCGGCCACAAAGCCGGTCGAAGTTACAATCTGCTCACTCATTCAGCTGCTCCGGTGATGTACTCGTAGTGCGTGTTGCCAGCGGTGTCCGCACCTGCGGCCAGCGTCACGTCATAGCCGATCGCCTCGTCGTCCTTGTAGACGATGTCGCCCACGGACTCAACGGTCGCGGTCGGGATGACAATACGCTTGAGCGCTCCGCCGTTGAGGATCATGTCGATGACCCAGGACTTCGGGCTCTGCTGTGCGTTGTTGACGTTGATCGCGATCTGCTCAGGCTGGCCACCAGCGGCGGGCGTGATGGTCACGTTGTCCTCGCCATAGACCGCCTTCAGCGCGGCCTCGTCGATCGTCTGGAGCATCTTGAACTTGAACTGGTCGTCCATGCTGTTGTTCAGCACAAGAACAGTGTCACCGCCCCATGCCTTGATCTTGGTGACTTCCTTGTTGAGGGAGTTGGTAACTCCATCGTCAGACGCATAGCCGACCTGCTTGAACGCAGCGTCCAGAGCAGTCGAGGCATCAGTAGGAAGCGTGGTTCCGACAGGCGCGAAAGAGATCGCACCGGTGACTACCGGTTTGCCCGCCGATACTTTGGTTGCATCATTTCCCATGACTCTATCTCCTTGTTTAGTAATGTGTGATATCAAACACTGCCTGATAGCGGTATGCCTTCTTCTCAGTGTCAGTGAAGTTGTAGTCAGAATCCAGTTTGCACCGGGTGACTGTGTTGTCCAGGATCAGGTCCTTCATGGCTTCGATCACGAGCTCGTTCATCCTCGCGGCATCGCGCAGCCGCTTCCGCGAGATGCTCTGGATCGCGAACGTTGAGGTGATGATGAAGTTCTCGTTATAACTGCCCGTCTTTTCGATCAGGACATATTTCTCAGGAAGGACCTCAGGCGTCTCCATGTAGACAGGAAACGTGAGCCTGCCGCTCAGATGGTTCAGTATGGTTTCTTCAATCATTTATCCTCTCCACAACGCTTTCAGAAGCGTGTTGTTCGCGAGGTTGTCCCGTCTTGCTTCGGACGAGTCAGCCTCAATCTTCGCCACGACTCGGTTCGCGCCCTTGAACGTGGATGTGGTATACCCGCTCTTGGCAGGGCACCGCTTCCGCGCTTCTTCCTGGAGCGCCTTCTCAAGTCCGGAAGACTTAAGCAGTTCCGCGACCCCTTTTCTGTCGAGCTCGAATACAATCTTAGCCATAACGTTCCGCCATGATCCTCGACCCCCATGCGAGCGGGATCAGATCTTGAATCCCTGTCTGCACGAAGCCGAATGTCTTGAGAGTGCATGAAAACGGAGCCGGAAGAATGATCCTTACATCCTCCCACTGGTGCTCGTCGCCCTTCGGGATCCCGATCCAGTACTCGATCTGCTTCCCGGTCAGCGTCAGAGCGTCATTCCGTTCCTCGGACGTCGGAGAGCCGACTACGACATTGTCCACGTCGACGAACTCGGACTCATAGATCGGTCGGTTGAATGCGTCCGTACCCGTCTGGGTTTTGACTTCAAGTTGTACCGTTATCCCGTGAATCCGCATAGAAACTCTCCCATCCGAACCGCTGGCGCTTCAGTCCAAGACGCTTCAGGTCGTTCTTGAGGATCGCTGCCCCGATGCCGCCGCCGGCGATCGTGTAGGAGCCGCTCCAGGAATACCCCAGAGCGCTCTGGCTCTCCTGTGTCATCGGCTCGCCATCAAATGACTGCCGCATAACACGAACCACGACATCAACGGTCACCAGTTTGACCATGTTGCCATACGCTCCGGTAGTGTCAGCCTCGATCATCTGATCAAGATCCCGGTCGACCTTGTGAGCCTCCACCCGGAGAGCGTCCGAAATGAGCGGGAGCAGCGTGCTGATCCTCGCCTGTTCGTCAGCGGTGTAGTTCTTGCCGCTGAGCTGGATAACATCTTCCAGGGTGGCAAATGCGCTCATTTTTTCGTCCCTTTCTTCGCCGCCGGCTTCTTCTTCGGTTCTTCTTCCTTCTTGGGAGCCTCGACGACCTTGTGGCCGCGCTTCTCGTATTCCTTCACACGATCGTCAGCCACAAGCATCACAGTCCCGGTCAGGGCATTGATCATCTTTACCATGTTGTCACCTCAAAATGAAGGATGCGGCCCGTGAAGACCGCACCCTTCAAGTCGTTCAGCCTCAGTTGGCGTCGGTGAGCAGGTTGAAGCATGCCGTGTCAGCACGGAAGCCGACTTCGATTTCCGCACGGACTGCGAACATGTTACGCTGCCAGAGGTTGATCGTGCTGTTGCCGGAGGTCAGGGTTGCCTGATCGCTGACGGAGATGTTGACCCCTTCGACGATGCCGTACATGGCCTGCGTCCAGTCGCCCGCGACGCCGACCACGTTCGGAGTGCCAGCCTTGTAGGCCGCCTTGGTGAGGACCGTACGGGCGCCGAGAACCGTCGGGATAACACCTTCCGCGACGGAGTTAATGAACAGCGGGCGATCGTTGCCGTCTTTGGCCGCCAGGAGGATGCTCTTGCCCTTCGGGCTCAGTGCGATGCCGTTCATCAGGCCGCCGTGATCGGCGATGTCACCATCTGCCGCAACGAGTCCGGCATAAGCGTCAGAGCCGAGGCCCTGAGCGGTGCAGCTGGCGAAGATGTCGAAGTTGGAGCCCGGAGCGGCACCGTGGAAGGCGGTCTCATCGAACTTCTCGGCGAGAGCCAGCGGGAGGCGCTCGACAAGGGCATTGTACAGGGCGTTCACATCGCGCCGGAACTCCTCAGAGAAGGGAACGATGACAGCCAGCTTGTAGGGCTGCATGACCTTGGACTCAAGGCCCGGATTCGCGACGGGCTTCTCGCCGGTCTCGCTGACCCACTCAGCCGCCGGGTCGGAGGTGATGACCGGGATCGTCAGTCCCCATCCGGGGAGCGCGATCCTGCGGGCGAGAGTCATGATCGCGGACTGAGACTGCGCCTTCTGGATGATCTCCTGGGCGACTTCGGTCGGGATGTTGGAAATGTAGGTACGATTGGTAGGTACTCCAGATGCCATTTTTTGAAATCTCCTTTAATTGATATTTTCAAACCATTCTTTGAACTTGCGCTCGGCGATCTTCGCCGTGCTATCTTCCGTGGGAACTCTCTCCGGACTACCCAGCGGCGCCGCTGAATGTGCTGATGCGAAGTCTTTGGCCAGATCCTCCGCGTCTGCCTTCCATTCCTCTGCTGTCGCGCCCTGAAGCCGTGCGGCATACTTCGGATCCAGTCCGGCACCGATGGCGATTCTCGTTTTCTCCAGGTCGGTCCTGTATTTCTCGCCCTCGGCTATCGCCTTGTCCTTCTCCTCCAGCGCTGCCTTCGTCTTCTCCGCTGCGTCCTGATAGTTCTTGATCTCCGCGGCATGCGTTTTATTGATCTTCTCCATGTCCTCCGGAGAGATGAATCCTTCAAAACGCTTGGCAGCGGTCTCACGTTCACGCTTCAGACGCTCCCCGATGAGAGCGTCCAGCTCCTCCTGAGTAGTGATCGGTTTTTCCAAAAGTCCCATTTGTAACTCCTTCCCAATTAACCGCTTGGTATGCGTAGTTATATCAAACGGCATTCGCCGTCTAATACCTGATTGCCTGCTTCTTCTTGCCCTTGAACTGAGAGCAAAGCCAATGAGCCAGTGATACGCTCTCGATCAGCGCCACCTCGTACTGGTCGTTCTGTGTCTTGTAACCAAATCCGCCGGATGATCCGATCGGTCTGTGGTCGCAGTTGCTGATCGCGTTCCTCAGCGCCGCCTGGTCGATGTGCTCGATCCCGTCTCCGAAGATTGCCGCTTCAAATGCCGCATTCGCGTCAATAATCTCGCGAACAGTAGGAATTGTTGCGGTTCTCTTGACCCTCTGCTCGCGCATCAGGTCCAGAAGCATCTGCTTTCCTGAGTCGCCGTCAATGGCGATCCCCGCGCAGTTCGGATTCTGCAGAAACGGGATCATCCAGTCGATCCCTCCGCGGATCGGTCTGCAGTCAATGGCTTCGACGAAGATCTTCCCGTCCAGCGTCCTCGACGCGACAGCCAGGCAGCCGTTCGCGCCGTCCTTGCCGAACTTGACCCCGAAGAATCTCTGCTCTTGCAGTTCAGGACGCCTGCTGACCTCGCTTGCCCGCCACTCGGCTTCCGTTATCACCGATTTCAGCGAGTACTGGAACCAGTAGCCCAGACGCTGGATGACGAAGTCCAGCTCGTTGTGCGGATCGTACTCGGCTCTGATCTTCCTCTCGTTGAGGTGATACCCCATCGAAGGATTTGTCAGATACCAGAGGTCGACGTCCATGAGGTCCTTCGGACGCTCCTCCACGGACCACTCCGCCCAGCCGGTGTCGTATGCCTCGCCGTTCAGCGTGGCCTTCCGCATGTCCGCAAACACCGTGCCGACGCTCTCCGTTGTCGGAGGCGTCCCGCAGAAGATCGTCTGCGGGTTCCGTGAGTCGGAGACCGTGTAGGTCAGCGCCGCCTGCTGCGCGATCGTGTACTCCTGTGCTTCATCGATCACCAGCAGGTCGAATCCCTCGCCCAGTCCTCCGGATACCGTTCGGGTCCTGAAGACCGCCCGTCCGCCGCCCTCGGTCATCTCGATCGTCTCAAGACCGAGCGCCTTGGTCGTGTGAAACGAGTGCGGGGAAGGCACTTCGTCCTTCGTCCGTCGTCCGAGCTCCTCATAGCCTGCATCGCACAGTATCCTCCGGAGCCGCTCCCATGCCTGGTGCGCGGAGGATACCCTGTGAGAGGTGTGGCAGATCAGCTCGCCGTTTACCAGCCCGTAGATCTCTCTCGCCGCGATGACTTCGTTCTTGCCGTTCCGTCGCGGAAGCTGGAAGCCGAACTTCTGATGCACCCACAGGCCGTCGGATCCGACGGTCATGATGCCCTTGAGGAGGTCTTTCTGCCATTGGATTGCTTTCCGCCCGCTCGCCTCGTAGAGCTTGATCGCCGCTCCGGCAAGGCTCTTTTTCCCGGGCAAAAATACGGATTGGGTTGGAGTCTGGTTGCCTTTACGCCCAGACATTCAACTCAATCCTCCTTCACCAATAGTCGGGTGCTCTGATCATGTTCTGTTCCCTCCGTCTCTATCTCCACTGCTTCGTGTGTGCGTTCTGACGCCTCCCTGATCCGGGATCGTACTCGACTACACACCTGCAGTTTTGATGCCGTCTATACACTTCCGTTGGGCACGGGTAGTTGTAGACGCCCGCGAGCCGGCTGCACCACTCGCAGCAGCGACCGTCTGAGGTCCTGACGATCTTCGGCTCCAGTCCGAACTGGTACTGGATGTCCGCATTCTGCCGCACCGAGTCGTCCACGATTGCCATGCTCTGGTTCTCGATCTGGGCGGGGATCGAGTCCGTCACCCGCTCGTATCCCTTGCCCACCAGCTCCGTGGCGATCCCTTCGACCCGTTCCTCGTTGTACTCCGGCACGACCGGCTTGATACCGATCCTCGCCTTCGTGTTCAGCGCCGTCTGAATCGTCAGCGTGGCGTCAGAGACCACCTCGTAGTTCCTGAGGCAGCTTTTCTGAAGGATCTCGCGGATCGTGTCAGGGTCCGTCACCTCCGCCAGCTCCGCATTGAGGATCCTTCCGAGCTTCCTCCCGGTCAGCGAAGACAGCCTGCTCGCGTCCTTGTACGTCGCGTCGCCCGCTCTGATCTTCTTCAGGATCGAGATGATCTGCTTGTCATTCCTGACGATGCTGTCAAACTCGGAAACAATCGCTTCAATGTCCATATCAGATTCCTGTCAGGTCTCTCAGCTTCTCAGCGTCGAAGTAGTCAGGGAACGCCTGCTGGATCTTGATGATCGCATCCCCGATCGCTCCGATCTGCGAAGCATCCGGCTCAAAGATCGGCTCCCACTTGACGTGCGTCTGGCTGATCTGCCGGCGCTGGTAGTCGTAGTTGTCCCTCAGGCAGGCCGCCAGGTATCCGGCATTCACGAAGCCGGTGCTGAAGGTGCGCTGCGCTTTCCTCGCCATCAGGCGGAGCGTCTCGTGGCTCGCCTTGATCGCGTCGGAACTGCTCGGATTTGCGGAAGGCATTCCAAGATCGTCCAGCGTCAGCCCGGTCTCGCCTGCGAACAGACCGCCGAGCATCCGGATCTGATCGTTGAACGGGGTCATGCTCTGCTGCTGGAACTGTCCCACAACAGGGCGGTCGTTGTCCTCGTCCTTGTCGATCCGCATGAAGGCTGACATCGCGGCCTTCCACTTGTCAAATCCTTCCTCAGCGTCCTCGTTCATGCCGATGACATACCGCTGAGGGTACGAGTAAAACTCCGACGCGATGTCTGCCCTTCTGACCGTCCTCATGGCCGCCTGTGTCAGATCCATGCAGGCGCGGGTGATGCGGCTGTGCCCGAATGCCCTCGTCGCGTCAGGACGATAGATCACAGGCACCAGCAGAGGATACGGGCTCGCATGCTTCACCACATACGGCGGGCGATCCTTCGGGTAGTAGTGCGTCTCGTACGGCAGAAGATACGCTTCAAGGAGCACGTTGAAGTTCGAGTCACGCTCCAGTACCGCATACCCCTCGGAGAGCATGTAGGTCACAGGATCGATCACGCCGGTTGCGTTCATGCCGTCCAGCACTCGCATCCGCGGGGAACCATCCACGTCGGGTGCGATGTACACGAACGAGCACGACCCGATCATCGCGGCGAGGATCGCGGAGTCGAACAGGATGTCGCTGTTGTTCCCCTCGTAGATCGCGCCCATGTCCAGAGCGTCATCCGAGAAGCTGCGGAAGACGATCCTGTCCGCCAGCGAGTCAACAGCCTTCCCGCACCATCCGAGCACCGACCGCAGTACCGCCAGGTCCCTCGGAAGGTCGCGGTTCGCTCCCTGGAGCGCCATGTGCATGTCGTAATACTGGTATCGGCGAGCCACTCCGCCCTGCACGAAGGCGAGTTTGCTCTTGAGCCGATCCATTCCTAGCATCTCAGGCATTTGATCCTCCAAAATTAAATATCAGCCTCCCCCCTTAGGGCTTGGCTGTGGGAAATGGGCGCA
>Ga0326513_10002047_pt1 | contig 15068 bp, 36 predicted proteins | sample 2_2465_0518_D_FD_203654 | JGI IMG/M metagenome (GOLD analysis project Ga0326513, IMG submission 203654) | Bovine rumen microbial communities from UC Davis, California, United States - 2_2465_0518 | ecosystem: Host-associated > Mammals > Digestive system > Stomach > Rumen | place: USA...
GCTCTTCTCGATATTATAGAATTCCCCGACATCCTCTCCCTTTTCGTAATCATATACATTATAACCTTCGCTGAACATCGAAACATCCGCCGTATATCTGTCGTTAATACTAATATACTGTGTGGCGCTCTCAAGCTCATAAAAATCCTCAATATAGTCAAATTTACATGCGAACCACTCGGAGTAATTACACCTAATATCTCCGTATAAATGAACCATAATAACCATGATATAAACGTCATCGCATTTGCGATATCTCACGTCAATATCATTGGAAACATTAGCTCCCCAATTGTATGTGTTAAATCCACAATCTGCATCTTCGTCAACAAATTTCTCAATCCACTTATCGGATACAGATATTTCAAAATCCTTTAATTCCTCTAAAAATGGAATAATATCGGCTATAATAACATCATCTCTGATTTCGCCATTATCGTTGTAAATCCACGCACGATTGACATGCGGTTTTCTATATTCTTTTACCGTCTCAATAACACTATCAAGTCTTGACATATTACACCTTCCTTTCAATGAATAAAACTTATTCTACATAATTATCTTTTAACTCATCAAGCGCCATAAGCGCCATGCATAATGCTTGTATACAATCATAAACATCTTCTTCCTTAAATCCTCCACTATGTATACAAAGAAGTCTTTCTTTATAAGCTTTTATTAATATGTTTTTTTGCTTCTTCACAAGTCATATCTTTTATTTCTTTATTTTCTATTTTCATAATTATTTCCTTATTATATTTACATTTTTATTAATGCATCCAAATAGCGAGTTCCCTAATCTCTTTGCCTTTTCCACCAGCCTTACCATAAGGACAAGTCTTGCACATGGAACAAGTAACTCCACTCTTCTTTCCTTCGGGAGTATTCTTAGGGCAATGGAACATTCCTTTAAAAGCAGGATTAGGATTCTTTCCATTATCAAGATACACAAGTCTGTGGTTTCTGGGATTTGATTCCCTTAATTTATCACAACAAGAAATCCAAACAATGAAGTTATCAGGAATAATTCCTTCATCTTCTGCCCTATCAACATATTCTTCTGCTTCTGTGTAGCAGTAGAACTGTGTTTCCTTATGCTTTGCAATGAATTTGCACATCCTTTCAAAATGGTCATAATCAATAAACTCTCCGCTTACATGAGGTCTAAAACAACCGACCATGTTGTAATGGAAGAAGTCTTCTAGTTCTTTAAAAAACTTATCTCTATCACCTCTAAGAAGAAGTGTGTTATCAATATATGCAGGAATTACTCCTCGATGATTTTTCTTGGAATAATTCCTTGCATAACAAATCTTTTCACAGTTCGCACAATGATGACCACATGTCCCCTCAATATCTGTAATCACAATTCCATCTTTTTTAATCAATGCAGAATTTCCTGCAAGGGTTGAGTAATTATAAATTCCCTTACCCATTTCGCTATTGCCATCAATAATATGGATATGAGTTGTCTCATCAATGTAACCAGTGTACATAGGAAGTCCGTTCTCTGCGTTTGCGTTTGCGTTTTTGATGATTGCCATAGTGTTATCTCCTTTTCTTTCGTAAAATTTATATAATTTTTGCATTAATTTTTGAATTAATAAAGAGGACTGGAAGATGTTATCCAGCCCTCAAAATAACTTTTCTTATTTATGCGTTTTTTATTTACCTTTAATAATCAATACCATGTTCATCACAGTATTTTTTCATGCATTTACCTGTATATTCATCATAATATTTACTTACAACATCGAGAGTATATCCTCTATCACACATTTCTCTATAAGCATCTGTTTCATCCCATCCATCTTCTAAATAATCATTTAACATTTGACCAATCTCACATCTCACATCAAACTGGTCAGCATGTTCAAGTACAACATCTCCATTATTTACAAATGAAAATGAACAAAGGATTTCGTCAATTCCTTTACCTTCATAACTGTCAGCAAACACTCTTGCTTCGGGGTCAAATTCTTTAAGTTGTCTAATTAATTCTTTTACTTTCATTTGTCTTCTCCTTTTAATACAGATTTTAGAGCTTCAAATGTGGCATTATTATTGTTAATAATATTTTCTGTTGCTCTAGTTTTTCTTTTAATATTTTCAGCAATTGAATTTACAAGTTCCTGCTCAATTTTATCTTTTGTCTTTTTCCAGCTAAGAAGTAACACTGTAATGCATTTGCCATGATATTCATGATTGATTAAAGAATAATCATCTCTTTTTATTCCTGTATGTCCACCAATTACATCTAAATATACTCTATTATTATATAGTTTAATTTCATATTTTCTTTGCCATGATATACTATATATATCAGAATATCCATATGGAATATTAATTGAATTATAAGGAAAATCGGCAACCGCAGCATCAACATATCCCTTTCTATACCATTCTTCAATGTCATCCCACATTTTATTCCATAACTCAATTTTAGTTGCAACAATTTCTTTTTCGGTCTTCTCGTTATCTTTTTTCGCAGAGTTAATAATTACATCAACGGCTTTATTCAGTTCCATAAGTTCGTCAAGTTTTGTCATTGTCTTAGTCCTTTCCCTTTAACAAGCTCTTCTATATTTTTCCATACAAGTAGTAATAGAATCAATTGTATCAACACTATTAATTTCCATCTCTAAATTCGGAAACAGTTTAATATATTCAAGTTGCTTGGCGATTTTAATTGCTCTTTTCTTTGCTTTTTCTAACATATAGGGAGAATCTTTTTTCTCAACTTTTCCAATCGGGACATACCAATCTGCAACATCAATTTCTGGAAACAATCTGAATGCTTTACTCATTTAACTTGCCCTCCTGCATGTTGTCATAATTCTGTCTACTGCAATTACTGTTTTAGCTTCATCTATTTCTTCCAAACAAGAAGGAAATTTGATATCATAAAACAACTCTTTGGCAATTTTCTTTGCTTCTCTTTTTGCCTGTTTCAGTTCTTTTGCTTTCTGCTGTTCTGTTTTTGTTTTCATTATTTAAATTCCTTTCTGTATTTTTAATTTTTTTACATCATTCATTAAGTTATCGGGTACACTGATTACGGTAATCAGCACATTATTCTTAAAGACAAATACTGCATTACCGTATATCTTCATATTCGTTCCTTTCTTTTGACTCAAATAAATCGAATCAAGGAAACGATGAAGATTACCATGTGTTTCTGCATGACTAATTCCTTTGCGGAATGCTCTTTTGGCTACCAATTGAGCATTCTTTTTGCTTACTCCACATCTTTGTTCAAGGCGAGTAATTGAATGTTTCGTCAATGTTGGCATATACTATTTATTCCTTTCTTTTGATTGGGATTACTTGATATACTTCAACATAATCCTTTAAAACTTCTTCCATTGTCGCCTTATGCACTCTCTTGAAGCATCCATATTTTGAATGAATAGAAGCTCCAACAGGATTGCAAACTCCATTTGGGAAACACATCATTTGTTTCCATAAGTAGTGACCACACTTTGTGTGCTTGACTCTGATTTCCTTATTGAAGTTGCGAATGTTTCTGTATACTCTAATCATTTTTCAAGCTCCTTTATCAATTCTTTTTCTGTCCATTTGTGGATTCTAATTAAGTTCCCATCAGAATCTAATTCTCTTGTAAAGACATCTGTTTCTTTTGTTTTAAGGTTAATTATTATTATTTTCTTATTAGGCATATACCAACTACATATCATTGCATATGCGGTTTCTGAACTACCTGCTTCTACTATTTCCCAATCGTCAGAGCGAGGGATTATTGCAAGATATTTGTTCATTCCTTTATTCCTTTCTTGTTTGTGTGATATTCATAACATCTTTTACGCCATTCATTTGCGCATTCATTATCTGTTGGTGTGAGTAATTTTAAAATTCCTTTCGGACATTTAAAGTAATATGGCATCATTGTTTCATCCATTTCTTTATAACCGAAATTAAAATAAGATTTCATATCGCTATGGCATCTAATAACCATACAATAAATTTCGTCATCTTTTCCTTTACAAGCGGCATAATAAATATTGCCGACCACAGAGGATTTAATAGGTGGTTCTTTTGTTTTTGTATCAGTACAAAGATAATCGCATTCCTTTTTGAAATCAGGTTTTCCATTTTTATAATGTGTAGCATGATAAAAAGTTGTTCCCATTTTTGTTACTCCTTTCTTAAACTATAGGATATTTTTTTATTTCTCTATATAAAGAATCAAGATTGTCAGTCTGAAAGAACCCTCTTCCATTTGGTGTGAAAATTTCATATCCTACACCTATTGTACTATTTCGGAATTTTTTAATCCCATCAAAATAAATTCCTCTGATTTCAGCTGCTCGTTGTACTCTTTTAATTGTCATTTGCTTTGCTCCTTTTTATTTAATTCCATAAATATCACAAACAATCTTGCCAAGACTTTTTGTATATCTTGTAATGTCTTTGCCTGTTACTTTCTCTGTATAAATCTTTTCAAGAAAATTTTCTTTCTGTGTATCAGAAAGACCTTCTTTCCACATTCGGTACAGATAATAATTTGTACCATCATGATGTGTTTGTTTTGAACGCAGATTATTTTTATTATCTACGTACCATTCTGCATAATCACATCCATCTTCAAAATGAAGACAATCTTTTAAATTCTTATATCTAGTTTCTTTGTAAGCATAAGGAATTCTTCTGTTCCAAAGACCAAGAGAACCAATAATAATGATTTCCGTAGGTAAAGAATAATCAAGATTATAAATTTCATCTTCTAAATATCTGTTGTTTTCATCTGCTATTATATTATATTTTTCATATTCATCAGTTACTTCAGGATATGCTTCATTAAGAAAGTCTTCCCAATCTTCAAGATTGAAATTATAATTTGACCAGATTACGGTTTTAATTTTCATTTCTCTTCTCCTTTTTCTTCAATTTTTTCAATTTTTAAACCAGTTCTTTTCCTTAATAGATTTGCAACAGATGGTTTATATAATTTATATGTTGTTCCACCATTATACATTTGACATTTATAAACACATTTTTTTTCATTGGCGTTTTGAGCATTATCCCATTCAATGTCAATATATTCTTCTGTCATTTCTCTTCATCTCCTTCCGTATAAACCTTAATCTCAATATCATCAAACGCTTTAATTAAAGCAGGAATTATCTGATTATAATTCCTGCTCTTTGCTTTGTTGAAACTAATTCTCTTGAGTCTTCCGTTTCGAGCATAAATATTTTCATGCCCTTTAGTAAGACCAAGACAATTATTCATGTGCTGTTTATCACAGAAGAAACCAAACATGTCATACATGTCTTTACCAGTTTCTTTATCTTTATACTCATTAATCATAATGAGCAAAGCATTTCCCTCATAAAGATTAATAGTTAATTCTTTTGTGGGGTCAGACAGATAAACATTATCAAACACTGCTTCTCCTACTTTCTTATCCCAATACCACTGTAATGCCATTTGTTTTATCTCCCTTCTTTTATTTTATTTAATTGTTTTAATTACCAAAGGTCATCCTGCATTGTGCCAATCTGTCTGCCTAAGACAATTCTGACACAGTTCGGTTCATCATCGTCTTCATCATAATTATCTTTATTGAAGTCTGAATAAGTTCCTGTGTCCACAAAATCTGGTGTGTATGCCCAGTCAGAACCATAATTCTGATACTCAGCAATTACGACTTCTTTGTCTTCACACTCTTCACCATAATCCATTACTACTTCTTCAAGCGCATTAATTAATTCTCTTACTGTCATTTTTTTGATTCCTTTCTTTTTATTTAAATTATTCTAATGTGTCCACAGCAGCTTCAATTTTTCTAGCGGCTTGACGTAATGCTCTTGCCTGTACATCAAGCCATTCTTCACTGGAGTTTGGTCTTCTTTCTCCATTTTTAGTTCTCTTGAGTTCTGATGGAGTGCATAACCTTTCAGCTATATCTCTATCATAGATAAGGGAACAACCACCCCAACTATACTGATACCAATTCTGTGCTCCATTGAGCATTGCTTTGTCAAAAAGTTTAGGTGATTTAAATATTTCTTCTGTAAGATATCCACCATCAATCTGTTCCTCAAGGTCATCAAGTAATTCTAACGCATAAATTGTTACTCCTTTCTTCCATGCGCTTCTGTCTTTTGTTTCGGATAATTTGTTTCTGATTTCTTTTGTTGTCATATTTGTTTACCTTCCTTTCTCCCCGTCAAGCCGTTAGGACAGCTAATTTATTTTGCTTATTTTATTTACTTGTTGGTTCCCTTATTACAGGGAATCAATCATGTTATAAGCAGTGTCAAGAAGTTCGTTGCTACCCATATTATTTGCGAATCTCTTTTCCTTCCATGTAGAAGTCCTTCTAAGCGGCTCTGTATGGTCAACATAATCAGAAACTGCATTGATGAAACGGAATGCGCTATTCTCCATTCCCTCAAGGTCAGGAGCATATTCCCACCTATAGAGCAATTCAGCTCTCTTGCTTTCCGCAGAACTAATTGCTCTCGGTTTCATATCTTCACTGATAGGGAAGAGCATATCTACAAAGGATTTAACTCTATCCTTATCACAAGTAAGGAGTTTCATTCTATCTACTTCTGTTTCAAACGCTCCAATGTAGTTACCAAGAAGATTAAGACCTTCTTTTACTTCTTCCAAACGAATGTGGGCATTTGTTGTATGACGAAGCTTCCAGAATCTAACTGCTTTCTTGATGGCAAGATTCATAGTATTCTTACAGGAAATCCGAATAGGTGTAATGAATACACCAAACGGTTTAGTTCCATCGAAAGAGTTAATGACTACTACATAGTAGTCCATCTTCTCACCTGCAATAGTGTTTGTCTTCCATTTCATGGAGACATAAGTTACCTTGCCACCATCGAAACAACCAGCATTCTCATACTGGAAACCCATCTGAAACAGGATGTCACACAGTTCCCTTGTGCGCTCATTTCCAATGGGGACAAATCTTTTTGTGCCACTTCCAAGGAAATAATGGTTGTCATCTCTAAGAACCCCAATCAGCGGAATCTTATTTCCGTAAGGGTCGAACAGGTCAACTACTTCAAATCCATAGTTGAGACCCGACAAATCCCAAACTTGGTCTGTGTTCAGAGTATGAGACAGGTCAACTCCTACTCCTTCCCAAGGAAGAGTTCTCTCATTCCATGCACTCCAACTGGAAGTCGGGAACAGGGAATTGACCTGTTCAATTGATTCAGAGATAACAGGATTAATTCTGTTTGCGTTGAAGTCAGCGATGGGAGTGAAGTCTGCGTCAATTACAGTTTCTGTTGCAGGATTGAAAACAGGGTTGATGGAGTTGCTAAGAGTGATGATGTTTGCCATGATTTTAATTCCTTTCTTTTTTAAATTAATTTAATTATATACTATATTATTTACATGTTCCATATTCAGTTGTCAATATTTAAATAAGCTTCTCTTGTTGCTCTGTAATATTTCATAGTTAAGTTACCTCCTTTTTTTACCTTTTCTATTATATACATTATCTACTATGTCTTGAACAAATTCGCTTTCGGGACAAATTCCCAAAGCATTCATCCAATCTTTAGCGCAATTACAATATCCAGAAGCAGAATTTGAATAATGATACTGGACATCATAATATGCATTTGCATATTCAATAATTAAATTCTTTAATGCGGTTTCCGTTAATGTGAAAATCATTTGCCTTTGCTCCTTTCTTAATAATCCCAAATACACTCATCCATTTCATCATAATATTCACCATCAAAACCTTTTTCCATCAACTCGTCATAGCAATTGTAGCAGACGAATCTAAAAGGAATCCCATTACAATCCTTTGTGAAAGTCATTTCGCTTCTCGGAAACATCTTTCCACATTTCCTACATTCGCAGGTTCTTTCTTCTCTTTTCATTTGTTTTGCTCCTTTCTATTATTTTATTTACATTTTTATTTTACTTTATTTTATTTATCAAATCAAGTCTCTCATATTTTGCACTCAAAGGAACATCGTCTCTAATATCAGATGTCCATTTTGTCCACATAATACAAGCGATTGTATCTCCTTTTTCAAGGTCTTCAACTCCTGTGAACTGATACGGATATCCGCACCAATTTTTACAGTAAACCTTGTTTTTCTTGCGGTCAATCTTAGTGACCTTTAAGACAGTGGCATAATAAGTTTTGCCACTGATTTTTGTTTTCCATTCCACCGTTCTGTTTGCGTTGGTAGTGAACGGCATCAAGAGTAATGCGGTAAGTAATGCGGTTACAATAATTTTTTTCATGATTGCTCCTTTCTTTATGCAGTCTTCTCTTCTGCAAGTTCAAAGGTCGCATAAGCGACCTCATCTTTTCTCAGAAAATCATGGAACTTAATTCTGAAATCATTTGTAAGAATAAGTTCCCTTAATATATCAGTAAGATTATCCAGTTCATACTGATACTTTTCTTTATTGCAAGTACCATTGACATAATTTCTTGCTAAATCATTTTCTTTGATGTAGTCAAGAGTTTCGAAGACTATATCATTCTTCAATCCTCTTCCTTCTTCTCTATATCCTGCTTCGGACAGAGCGTCAAAGAGGAATTTGATTTTCCTCATTGATACTTCTTTTGTTTCAAGCTGTGATACTAAAGTGTCAAGAGCCTTTGCAGAGATATGCCCTTTCTTTGCTCCTCCCATGCCTGTCTTTACTTTAATATCATGGCGATTAAGGATTCCCTTGACCCTTCCTACATAATACTTATGAAGGTCAAAAGGATGTCCTTTTCTTGTCACTTCCGTTGCTGTGCTGTCAATGATATTAGTCACATCAATCGGCGTTCCGTTATTGTTGATGATAATAACGGTTGCGTTAGCATTCTTCAGCATATTCATCAAAGTGGTCATGTCGATGTTGTTGCTGTTGATGGTTGCGATTGCGTTGTTGAGGTTTGCCATGATTGTTTCTCCTTTTCTTTGTTTGTTTTTTTATTTGCTTTATTATTCCATATTCAGTTGTCTAATATATGCTTATTTATTTCAGATATCCCAAGCGATGTTATAAACCATTTCATTTGTGATATCTGAAATTAAAGTATCATAGTACTCAGCGAGGAAGTAATCCTCGACTGCAAGTGCTCTCTTCTTGAGAAGCTTGTATTCTTTTACCTTTGCTTCGAGCATTTCATTAGTTGTCATGATGCTACCTCCCTATATTATTTGCTTTATTAGAAACCAAAATCATTAAAGACATCTTTAACGATTTCGATTGCGTGCTCTAATCCATCTTGCTGACCATAAGCATACATATGGTCATAGTCATAAGGCTGTCTCATGTCTTCAATTTCTTCTTTCGTTTGCAAACAGGATTGAAGCTGAAAAAGGATTTCCATTTTGATTTCTTCAGTCATAACACTATTTCTCCTCCCTGTCTTTCTGTAATATATTCCGAATCGGGGTTGCTTCTGTCATGGTGGGTCATGACGAAAAGTACTTCCTTTGCACATTCGTCACTGCATTCATACATTGTGCGGATGTAGTCAAGTGCAATATGGTCGGGAACTGTGTACCACCTATGTTCATTATTGATTTCTCTTCCGTAGTCCTCCTGCAACTTCTTGTAGACTGTTTTAGCAGCTACCTTCAACATTTCCCAATAAGCTTTAAAAGCAAGTCGGGCAGTTTCCATATTGGGATAAACTCCCTTGTGGTAGTTGTCGATGAACTGTTTCTGAAGATTGATGTAGAGTGACATATTTATTCTCCTTTCTTATTTCTCTTTTCGAGAATTTTTTCAACGTGTTTCTTTGCATCTGCAAGTGAATAATATTTTCCGTTTTCGTTTTTAAGCTTCCAGTAAAGTTTAATTGCCTTAATCTTATCTCCCTTATTCAAGGTATAATCATAACCCTGTTTAAGAGTAACAGGCTTTACCTTGATATATCCTTCGTTGATAAGTCCACCAATATAAATGTTGAAATCATTATAAATATAATTCCAACGATTTCCATAACAGACTTCTACACTGGTTTTGAGTTCATGCCAAGAAATGACTGAACCAAGTTCTGTTTTAAAATAAGTGTCTTCGTTAATTATCATTTGTTTTGTTTCCTTCCTTTATCTGCTGATGTATGTGACGATTGCGTGACCGCCCTCATACTGTTTTTTGTACGACCTTTCCATTTCCATAACAGTTTCGTAATTATGGAAATAGGATTGGCAAACTTTCTTGTTTGCCTTATCAATGTAGATGAATTTGTACATAATTTACCTTCCTTTCTTATTTATCTTGTTAATGCCAACTATCAAGCCCACAAACTAATTTAGTTTATTTTATTTGTGTATTTGTGGGCTTGGAGAAGGTATTATCCAATCCAAAGAGGAGCAGCTTCAGGCATTTCAGCCCATGCATAAATCTGAGGGTCTTTAATTTCTTCGGATTCTGTTGCTGTACGAAACCATTTTTGTTTACGTACAGACCAGTATAAACAATATGTAAAAGAAAGTCCTGCACATATATAACTCACCATATAAATATCGCTTTTTGTAGGAGTAGTTCCATAATTCCATTTCATTGTTTTATCTCCTTTCTTAATACTTAACAGACAGAATAATATCATCTTTTCTGTTACTTTCAGTTCCGTTGTGGTCAAACTTAACTTTGCAGGTCTGACCGATGTGGAGACTGTCGGTATCTCCGTAATAAGAAAAGAGATTACCTGTAGTATCTTCCAAGGTAATCTCGTTTCCGTTGATAGAATATATAGTTGCATCCATTTTATAGGTTGCATCAAAATGGCAACCTATAAAGAGAACAAAAGTACAGAGAATAAGAATAATTTTGTTTTTCATTTATTTTGTTTACCTTTCTTTCTTTTATCTATCTGCGTTCCATTCAAGGGTTGCATCTTCAATCACTTCGAAGGAATCATAAGATTCCCAAGTATAAATGTTATAGAGTTTATGGAGATGTCCATGATGCCTACATTCTTTGTTTGTGCAACAAATCGAACCATCTCCGCAGTAATCCCACCAATCTGCCTTGCTTCCACACTTAGGGCAAGGGAGAATTTTTGTATGCTTTCTCATTTTTCTTGCCATTTGTTTACCTCACTTTCTTTAATTTACTTTCTCAAGTTACAAGTGAAAATTAATCCTCACAATCGGGACGTATAGAATCACCGCATATTTTATTTGCATTCTATCCGTCCCTATCTAAGGACTAATGGTTAAGCAATGACCTTATACTCTGCGAAGGAATCATATACTTCGGGAAGGTCTGCCTTGATGATATACGTCTGGTCAGGACGTACTCTGTTATAAGAGTGTGCTGTTCCAATGAGATGAGAACGGTCAACACAATATCCTTTGGTTTTCTCATTTCCGTTTTCGTCATATACGGTCAGAATCCACATAGGAGCGACCGTAGGAAAAGTTTGTACTTTAATCATTTGTTTTACCCCCTTTCTTTTCTTGAGATGAAGACAACCATTCCTTTATCCCTAAGTTCATACATTCTGTCCTTTTTAAGAGTATGGGCATACTCTTTGAAAGAACAGTAAGACTGCTTTCTTTGCAGTTTGAGTAATGCGAGGACACAAAGCATTCTCACACGGTTACCTACATAAACTGGTGTCATGTTCTATCTCCTTTCCTTTCTGTTAATGGTTACGGTGCTTAATAAGCACAATCGGAGTGCGGAGAATCTTTTCTCTGCACTCCTATCTGCCCACTAAGTTATCTTAAAATACAATGAAAATGCTGTCCCTGTCTCTGAAGCGGAAGAAGCTCATCCCACTTTTTATCCGAAGCTTCGAGTGCTTCGGTAAAAGTGGGATAGGTTTTCATCAGAATCACATCCCATTTGAGCGTGGACGGATTCCACTTCTGAAAAATCATTGTGGTCATGGTTATTGTTTCCTCACTTTCTGAAAATGAAAAGGTGATTGATAGTTACAATCGGAGCGTCAAAGTGAGACCTTGCCACTCCTATCTAACCATCAGTCAGACAGTCGGAGTCAGCAACCGTAGTTGATTGCAATATTGGCTCTTCTTCTTCTGAGAGACATAATCTCGGACAGAGTGAGATTAGGATTAGACTCTATCTCGGAGATTTTGCGTGATGTTTTGTGATACATCATGGAAACGCCGTCCACAGGTACAGACCAGTCCCCGAAACGATACTCCATCTGTGAATGACGGAGCGCAGATTCTTTTGATGCTTTCATAGATTCGATACGGAGTTTGCGGTTTTTCTGCTCCATGACCTTATTTTTCCTACCCATGATTAGACCCCCTTACATAATGACTTCACGAGTTGTAGTGTTGATGATATCAGAGAGAATACCTGTGATTTTAGAGTCTTGGGACATGGTATTGCAGATAGACTTACAGAGAATGTAAGCGTCAGCAAGTGACGGAATATCTCTGATGATAGTGACGTTCGTAGTGTCGGTGTCAGCAACCTGAGAGTAAATTCTGATTTTGAACATAGGTGTTCCTCACTTTCTGCCCACTTTGGGCGTGATATTTTGTGTTTAGAACCACAATCGGACAGGCAAGTTGTGGCTTGCCTGTCCTATCTGACCCTAAACTATGTGCATATTTCGGACTGGGATAGACTGGGAGTCAGTTCTTCTTGGACTTCTTGGAAGTCTTGCGAACCTTGTTGTACTTGGCTTCCAGTTCGGGAGCAATGCGGACAGGGCGAACAGCATTGCAAGCAATCAGAATTTCAGCGAGAACAGATACGAGGACAGCACAGAAGTCGGACTTTGTTCTGCACTTAGTCCATACAGTCTGATTGGACTTGTAGACCTTTTTAGCGTTCTTCTGAGCAGTTCTGCCACCACAGTTCTCAAGAATGTAGAGCATATCCTGTGAACCACAGACCAGACCGTACTGTTCATACAGGTAGTTGACAGCCATGCGGACAGAATAGTCGGGCGTATCACCCTTGTCCATGTGAGCCTTGTAGACCTTGTAGGTCTTGTCAAGAACAGTATCCTTGCCCACAGACCACTTGACACCCTTAGAAATCCATTCATCGAGCTTGGACTCAAGAGCGGACTTGGACTCCATCAGCTGGAGGAGCTGAGCCGCATTTGCGTCAGTCCACAAAGCGGACTTACGGAGATTAGACAGACCCTCAATCTGAGAGTTGATTTCGGACAGCATGGACTCACGCTCCATCTTGACTTCCTGATACCAGAAAGTGCGGAACATGTAATCCTCGACCAGTTCACGGAAAGGACGAGCGTCCTTTGTGCAATAATTGGTCTTAGCGATACGAGCGGAAGCGTTGACAGTTGCGGTTGCGATAGTTGTGTTAGTCATGGTAGACCATCCTTTCTGCCACTTAGGGCGGTAAAAATAATAATAGTTGATACAGCTTATAAGCTGTACACGGCACGCACTGAAAAGTGTATGCCCTGTACAGCCCATAAAGGGCTGTGAGACAAAGCACGCTTGCAAGCTTAGTCGCACGCTTGCAAGCGCACAAGCGGATAACCGCATGGTTAGCGATTATTTTCTAGCAATCCTATTTTTCGTGATAATTGCTAGCGATATTCAAATCCCCATAGGTTGCTTTTTTCCTATCATGCTTTCGGCGGTTCGGGCGTTTTATACAACTAGTCTGTTCCTAGTCCGCTTTCTCGTCACGGATTTTTATATCCACCCTGTTAATGCAACCTTAACGACCTTGTGGTCACCTATTTGCCGTTCGCCTATGGTTCAATGTTCGGTTGTAATGGTACAAATTCAGACTTGCAAGGCAAGCCAAAGACTAAGACAAATCCCTAGTTTTAGTTGGTACTAGTCACCACAAGACGGACAATGAAAGCAGAGCAAAAGTGCTTTCGATGTAAAGGAGCAGAGCCAAAGAGTGCTTTCCTTACAAGTCATATTATAGACGGTTTCCGCCGTCCATGCTGAAAATTATAGTTTTCTGTAGCTTTAGATGGGGGTATCTTGAACCGCTAGCAGGCTAGTTTCCCCGATTATTCACGAATGACCTAAAACCACACACCCTATTCAAAAAATTATTCAAATTTCTTCTAAATTTCTCACGGTTTTTTCTTATTTTAACTTTCACCCTCAAACCCATCCCTCGCTCTATCTCATCCCTCGACCATTCCTTCGATTTTATTTTTAAATAATAAATTCAAATCCCAACTTCCATCTCCCAATCCACACCCTTCAACTTTCTCAATCCCTCTTGACTTTTCCTCAACCATCCTTTATCATTAATTCAAATCATTCTATTTTATTTACATATTTATTTACTTATTAATTTACTCACTTATCTTCATATTTAATTAAACGAAAGGAGCAAAATTATGCAAAACCTAATTTTAAAAATTGATTCATTTTATTCATCCCATCATTTACTCATGCCATTATTAACACTTGCAATTCTTTGTATAGCAGAAGTAGTCTCTCATTTATCAACTCATTATTATTTTAAAAAAGAAATGGACATCTATCAGAAATTAAATAAAACAACAAGTTTCTTATATATTCTTTTTTTAATTTCTTTAATTATCACAACAGTATTTGCATTATTTATAAAGTAAAAAAAAATATAAATAAAAAAGGAGCGTCATGAAAAACCAAACACAGATACCCACTACACAATTAACTCAGACCTTATTAAAAGCTCAGACCTTAACAGTCAAACCATCCTATAAATCAAAATCATCAACACAGCATTATTCATTAATATTTGAAAATATACCCTATTACACCAAAGACCACCGACTTCTTTATTCGGAAATGATTCTTCCAGACTGTACTTTAGATATAGAAGCATTAGCAGCACTTACCCAATCTTCATTTAAAGAAGATAAACCAAATAAAAAAAATAAGAATAACATAGTCCTAACAATTCCAAACCTTCAATCATTCTTATTTAAAAATAAATTAAATATTCAGCTTCATCCAGAGCCGTCAACTACTACACTTCTTACTATCTATATAGATGAAACTTGACATTACATTAAATATGTATATAATATATTTTAGTAACATTATTTACATCAAATCAAGGAGGGGGATATATAAAACTATGAATCCAAAAGATTTAAAAGAAGACATTTTACAGGCATGTGA
>Ga0326513_10002048_pt1 | contig 15067 bp, 9 predicted proteins | sample 2_2465_0518_D_FD_203654 | JGI IMG/M metagenome (GOLD analysis project Ga0326513, IMG submission 203654) | Bovine rumen microbial communities from UC Davis, California, United States - 2_2465_0518 | ecosystem: Host-associated > Mammals > Digestive system > Stomach > Rumen | place: USA: California...
TCCTATATACTTCTCATATAGTTCTTATATTACCTATATAAGAAGTATATGAGAAGTATATGAGAACGATATAAGAACGATATAAGAACGGCCGAATTATGTACCTCTTTGCCCCCTGTTTGGTGGGTGGCTCACATGGCGTCCCAGAACAGCTGGGGCAGGTAGACGTTCTCCAGTTTTGCGGCCTCTTTGAAGTGCGGCGCCACCTCCTCCGGACGGTATCCGGCGATGCCGCAGCCCACGGCGGTGACCAGGAACGTCAGTTCCGGATGGCTCTTGGCGCAGGCGGTGAAGTGTTCCACGGCGTGTTTCAGCGACGCTGCGCCCTCCATGGTGGGCAGGGCGTAGGTGCGACCCGTAAGGCCCTCGCCGACACCCCATTCGGCGCCGAAGTTCTTGTTGGCGTACCAGGCAGCGCCGCCGCCGTGCATGCCTTGAATGTTGCTGCCGAAGACGAAGATTTCGCCTTCGTTGAGGGTGGCGATTCTGTCGGAGGCCACGCGATGTCCGTCGATAATATGTCTGTTTTCCATAACGAGAGGTGTTTTGTTTTCGGGTGCAAAGTTAGCATTTTTTCTCCAATTATGCAAAAAAAGTTTAAAGTTTACTGTTTAAGGATTAATGTTTAAGGTTTTCGGATTAAGGTTCAATTTTAATTTTTAATTTTTAATTTTTAATTTTTTCCTTATCTTTGCACCATGGAGAGTCTGCATATAGACGATGTCAAAGCACTGGCAATGAGCGCCCATGGCGATGCCGGTGCCCGCCGCTCCCTCTTCGCCGACGCGCTGGAGGGGGAGGGGCGCGCGAGTGCGAATGCCCTGTGGGCGCTGACGCATTTGCCATCGCAGGACGATGTTTTCATCGCCGAACACCGGCAGGGGCTGACGGCCCTGGCCCTCGAGGCCGCCGATGCCACGCGCCGGCGGCTGGCGTTGACGCTGCTGGAGCGGCTGGAATGGTCTGTCGACCAGGTGGATACCGCCCTGCTGGACTTCTGCCTCGGCCACCTGATGGACCCCTCCGAGGCTGTGGGCGTCCGCGCGCTCTGCGCCAAGCTGGCCTACCGCCAATGCCGCCACTATCCCGAACTGCTCGGCGAGCTGCGCCAGAGCCTCCTCATGCTCGACCCCGCCCTCCTGAAGCCCGGCCTCAGGCACGTAAGAAACAAAATTCTAGAGGGTAGCGGAGAGCGTCTCTTCTCCCTGCGCGACGAAAAGTATGCCGCCTTCCAGCGCCCCCTGTTGCCCAACCTTGCGCCGGAAAGCATCATCGGTGTGCGCACCCCTGCGTTGCGATTGTTGGCCAAGGAGTTGCGTGGTTCCGCTGAAGCGGAGGCCTTCCTTGCCGCGCTGCCGCATCGCTATTTCGAAGAGAATCAGCTGCATGCCTTCCTCGTTGCCCAGGAGAAGGACTACCGCCGGTGCATCGAGCGGCTGGAGTGTTTCCTTCCGTTTGTGGACAACTGGGCCACCTGCGACCAGCTGTCGCCCCGCGTCCTTGGCCGCCATAGGGCGGAGTTGCTGCCCGAGGTGCGCCGTTGGATGGCCTCCGGCCATGAGTACACCTGCCGTTTCGGCATTGGGATGCTGATGCGTTACTTTCTGGAACCCGATACCTTCTCCGAGGAGTACCTGTGCTGGGTCGCCGCCATCGACCGCGAGGAGTACTATGTGCGCATGATGCAGGCCTGGTTTTTCGCCACCGCGCTGGCCAAGCAATGGTCCGCCGCCGAGCCCTACATGCACGACGGCCGCCTTCCCGACTGGGTCCGCCGCAAAGCCATCCAGAAGGCCCTCGAGAGCTTCCGCATCCCCCCCGCCCACAAATCCCACCTGCGGTCGCTGAAGTAGGGTGGGGCTAGTTCGCTAAAGTACATTTTTTCGAGATGCAAAAAGTACAACTGTTTTTGAAATTGGAAAAATATTTTTATAACGCCCCTGTCAGCCAGATTGCCGTCACCCCACGGCGAAGTCTCGTTAGCGTTTCGAGAAGATACTAACGCATTTACGCATTCACACGTTAACACATTCTTAAAGCACATTTACGCATTTTTTTAAGCATTCCCACATTTACACATTCTTAAAGCGCATTCCAATATTCATTAGCGCATTTACGCATTTTGCACCTGCATCTTTTATGCCTTCTTCGTGGGTTATTTGTACCCTCTTGGGGATTAATGGTTAAAACAGGAAAAGTTATCAACAGCCTTCTCGCGGGCGTACGCGCATTTTTCAATCGCGCGTACGCCCACGCGAGCCGAAGGTATAAATGTTAATATCTTTATTCGCCAGAACGCGCAAAAAGTTGTAATTTTGCAAACAGATATAACATGGTGTTGTATCGTATTTTTAATCCATTAACAATATGAAATTTATTGTTAACTCCGAGCAGTTGCTCAAACAACTTTCAAGCATGTCTGGCGTTTTAAGCCAAACCACAAGTACCTCGTCGGTGATTGACTGTTTCAAATTCGAAACGCAATCGACTGGACACTCACAAACAATAACCGATATTGCAAGTGAGCGCATCAAGCCATTTGAGATGCCGATGATCGAGTCGTTTGCGGGTCCTGTTCCCTCCCGCCTTGTCGGGTTCAACGAAGCTCGCTGCGAACATGAGCATTCCGGGACGGTACATTTTTATATCAACGACGACCTTTTCAAATGTGTATGGAATGACAAAAACAAATATTTACCCCTATTGCGACAGTATGAATCGGTTATAGGTCCGGATTTCTCCCAGTATGTCGATATGACGTATGACGAGCGTTACTACAATGCATGGCGCAACCGAACGCTAACAGCCGAATGGCAGTCATACGGCATAAACGTCATTCCAAATGTCACGTGGTCGCTCCCTGACAGTTACAATTATAGTTTTTCCGGCATTCCAAAACATTCTGTTATTGCGGTAAACTGCACTGCCATCTATGGTCACAATCTCTCACGATATTTATGGCGGAAAGGATACGAAGAGATGATGCAAAGACTCGAGCCTCGATTGATAATTCGATATGGAGATAAAATGCCGGAGGAAAACGAAGCGATAAGTGTCTATTTCCCGAATGAACGACTACAAAGGCTCCGAAGGTTGCCAAGAAAACAGCGCATACGCAAATCCATTTTAATGTCCAACCAATTAAATCTTTTCAACTATGGGCGGTAACGGTAGTTTTTCCAGTGGAGTCCTCAATAGTGAAGCAGGAAGGGCTTATGAAACCGTGTATCGCATTGATGACAATACGGTTGTATTGGAACAAAAGGACAAGCATAAAGGTATCAAATTGCCAGAGGAAAGTCACACGCCGAATAGATATTATGTGGCATTCCGTAAAGACGGCAAAGATGTGAAAAGTATTGCTAAATATGGAGCCGATGGAAAGAAGATATGGGAAATCCATACCAACGAGCACAATGGCATTAAACCACACTTCCATTACTGGTACGGAACAGGACAAGAGGAGAAAGGACATCCTTTGACTTCAGAGATGCACGATATACTCAACCGAATAAGAAACCTCAAATAGCAAATACGATGAAAGCAGAATATGTTAAAACAGATTTAGCAGGATTACCATACAATGCCGCTTTTCCACCCTCACCTTCGCAGTATGGCAATGACTACCACGGCTATCGTACATACAATGAAGAGTCGTTCTTTTATGAGTTTGCCGTGCAATATTATGACCTTTCTTTCCGCTACAACGGTAACTACTACTACATTATGCAGCGCGATAAAAAAGCATACCTTACGGATTCCGAATTCAAGGATGAGTTTGAAGAATTCGAAAACGGCAACGCATTATTACGGCAACTAAAAATCGAAGGACGTCCGTTAATAGCTATAATCAACGATGTCGAAGACATCGATTTCTGGTAACGTAAGAGGGCGCGTCAAGCGCCCTCTATTATTGTAATTTCTTCGGGGAATAGTCGCTTGCGCTATTCCATCGTGATGACCTTGGTGCTTTCCTCGCCAAACTGGCTCACCACACGGACAGCCACCTTGCGGCCTTTTTCGTAGGGCAGCGGTTCGCTGCTGAAGCCATAGAGAGTGTCCCACAGTTCTTCGGCCATTTCCATGCGCAGGGTGCGTTCGGCTTTCTTTTTCACCAGCGCCGAGGCAGCTGTGGAAAGGCCCTTGCGCCAGGCTTCGAAGTCCTTCTTGTCTCCGCCGCAGAAGTGCATACTGCGCACTACGAACATCTGTCCGTTGTAGTCGCTGTCCAGTTCCCAATAGGCGATGTCCTCTACCGATCGGGCTTTCACATCGTCGCGGATGGGGTCGTAGATGTCGAGACCACGAATCTCTACATGGCAGCTGTCGCCCGCGTCCTTGACCAGCGCAATGTCCGGCTCGCCAATGGTGATGAACGAGCCCGCTTTGCTGTCTTTCTTCAGCAGACCATCCTGCATCAGGTCGTCGTGCATGCGCACTTTGCTGACGGTAAACTGGCCGAGGTTGTAGTCGCGGTCGTTGATGGTGTCCTCGAACGAGAAGCCCAGCAACACTAGCCACGAAGCCCCTTCCTGCAGCTTTGTCTCGCGGAACTCCTGCACTGCTTTGTTGACAGCTAGCCGACTGACAGTACCGAACTTGGGGCCGATGTGGAAGTAGACCAACCGCTCGCGACCATCTTCGTCCTTGTATATGCCACGGGCGTTGAGGTATGGGTTGCTGGTGGCCTCCACACTGGTAAAGGTGGCCTGCTGTGTGCGGTCGCCGTTGCGGATGCCATTGGAACGCAGGTGGTCGAAGATGCGCTGTTGGAAGCGCAGGTCCTCGTCAGCCTCGTCTGCGGTGTGGCCAAGGTCATCGGGGTTGGTGACCACATAGCTCTGCAACGTCTCCACTGTAAAAGGACCGCTGACGCGGAGACGCTTTTTGTCTTCGATGGGTTGGTCGTAGAGCACTTCTTCCTCGGCAGGCTCGTTGTTGGCCAGACTCTTGAGGGTGATGTGGGGCACCTTTTTGTAGACGAATCCCTGCCGTATGTCTGGCATTGCGCTCTTGTCGAACAGTTCATAGTATGGGTACACCGCTGTAGTGAGGCGCTTCTTGGCGATATTGAGGGCGATGCGACTGGTGTCGATGGTAATCCACCGCCGTCCCCATTGCTCCGCCACATAGGCCGTAGTGCCGCTGCCACAAGTAGGATCAAGGACCAAGTCGCCCGGATCGGTAGTCATTAAGATGCAGCGCTGGATGACCTTATTCCCAGTTTGAACTACATATAGTTTATCACCGCCAAATTGGTTTTGGCCAACAGTATCTGTCCACAGACACGATACTGGCATATACTGAAAATCTTCAAAATATCTAATATAGCCTAGTCCTCCCTTTGAGGACACGTCTATTCTGTGTTTTGACAAAAGATTATTTATGCCTGTTTTAGACGTTTTCCAACTTCCATTTTTAATAGTATAGATTTTTCCATTGAATTCTATGGGGAAGCGAGCATTTTCTCCTCCTGATTGAGAAGTGAGGTTATCTAAACCAAATATTTTAGCCCCCTCGGGTTTATGGGCATAATCAAATATGGTATTATTTATTTTTTCCCATTCGGAAATAGACATTCTAGTTCCATCTGATAACTCTATTTTTTTATACGCAGTTGATCCATCACCACCAAATGCTTTCTGTAAAAAAACTTTTCTGTATTTGTAATTCTCACGGTCTTTAGCGTACCAAACAATGTAGTCTGCAACTGTTGCCGGAGCTGTTAGTTCCCCAGGACTACCTGCACCCGTTGTTTTTTGGCAGACAATCATATTTACAAAGTTTTCACTCCCAAACACTTCATCCATAATACAGCGGACGAGGTGAACGTTCTCGTCGCTTATCTGTACGAAAACGCTGCCGCTTTCGCTGAGCAGTTCACGGGCAAGGACGAGGCGGTCGCGCAGATAGCTGAGATAGCTGTGGATACCCAATTCCCACGTGTCGCGGAAAGCCTTGATCATTTCCGGCTCGCCGCTGACATTCTGGTCGTTGTCTTTCACATCGCGACTGTTGAGTTTCATCTGCCAGTTGCTGCCGTACTTGATGCCGTAGGGCGGATCCATATAGATGCACTGCACCTTGCCGGCCATTCCCTCTCGTCCCAGCAGCGAGTTCATCACTAGCAACGAGTCGCCCTGAATGAGACGGTTCTTCCACTTGTCGGTGTGGCGGTAGTACTCGGTGACATGGGCCAGTTCGTCCTCCACCACATTGGTGGCCTCGAAGCCCTCGTGGTCGAAAAGCGACACCTGCTCGTCGACACGCTTCTGCTCGAGGATGCGGTAGAGGTTGTTGATGAGCTGTTCGGGCTGTATCTGTTCGTGGACATAGAGGCTGCGGATGTCCACGCGTAGGTCGGCACGTTGGGTCTGCTCGTCATCGTTGCCGTACTTGCCCAGCCAGAAAAGCTCAGGATCGCGTCCGCGGTCGAAGTCGTGGCGGAAAGTGTCGTAGCTGCTGCGCTCCTCGGCACCGACGGCGCTGGCTTCGCTGCCAGCCAGTTCGGTGGTGGGGATGGTGGCTCGGGTGGTATTGTCGTGACGGATGGCGTCGACGGGTTTGTGTATCTTGCTCATAGTTGTTGTATTTTCTTGTTGAGAATAGAACGAATGTTGTCGATGTCGCTGACTTCGACGAAGTGCCAGCGGCTGTAGGTGCCAATATTATTGGCGGCGGGCAGCCAGTAGTGCTCGGTATAATAGCGCTTGGCATCCTTGTTTCCCAAGCGGTCGTTGCTGAAACCGCTGATTTCGATAACGAGGTTGGCCACGTCGCCCTGCGGTGTCAGCACGTGGGCGATGAAATCGGGTGCATAGCGATGCTCCTTGCCGTTCACCCAATAGGGGATGCCGAAGCCGAGGAAATGGTTCTTTACGTAGCTCTGCACCTGCGGCATCTCCTCCAGCACCTTGGCAGCACGCTGTTCCCAGCTGTCGGTGTCGGCTACCACGAAGTTGACGTGGCTCTTCACCGTGGGATAGACCTCCTTGGTGGTGCTGCCAAAGACGTGGGCGGTGCTGCCCTCAGGGTTGTAGTAGTTGAGGATGGCGGTGATGCGCTCGTCGGTGCTGCTGGCCTTGCGGATACCCTCGTAGATATTCTCCGAGGTCTCCTTGTCGTCCCAGAAAAGCACCAACCGACGCTGTTCGGCAGAACCGTCGCCGCCCAGCACCTCAATCTGGGTGTCGTACCACTGGCGGACGATGTCGCGCAGCGGCCCGAACAGCTGGAACTGACGGCCCCCTTTGGCATCGGTGAACTTGTTGTGTATCAGTCGTCGCGTCAGCTCGTAAATCACCTGTGCGTCGCGCAATTGGCGGTAATCGCTTTTGAGCATAATGCTTTGGCTGTCGACTGCGGTGCCAAGTGTGGTCTCGGTTGGAATGTCGTTGAAGTTGAGTCGGAACTTATAGTGCCCGGTGTAGTCGGCTTTCAATTCGCCATCAGGGGTACTGCTGCGGTAGCCCTCGATGTTTGGGAAACGTATTTCATAGTCTTTGCGCTCGGCGAGAGCACGGATAGTAGTCTTGGGCTTTGGCGCCACCGGCGGTGGCGTGGCACCCCCACGGAAGGTCTTGAACGGCACGCCGATGATGTGGGCATATTCGGGAGGAAACTTCTCCACCACATCCTTGGTGCGCTTGCTGCCCTCGGGCAGCTCCTCGCCGGTGGTGGCATCGTACTTGCGCAGCTCGTAGCTCACACGTCGCAGGGCACGGCCCGCTACCTGTTCGCAAAGCAGCTGGCTGCCAAAAGCACGCACACCGCAGACGTGGGTCACCGTGTTGGCGTCCCACCCCTCGGTGAGCATCGACACGCTGACCACACAACGCACATGGCCACCCAGCAGTCCTGGCTTGCCTACGGTGTTGACCACCTCGCGCAGTATGTCGCCCTCGGTCAACCGATCGGCGCTGCCGCTGCCGTGAAGCAAGGCGTATTCGCGGCGGAAAGTGGCTATCTCGTCGCCGAAGACACGCTTGAACTCGTCATCGATTGTTGCAGCGGCACTGTCCACAGCTTCGCTGTCGATGATAAGGGTGGGCGGCTTCTGCTTGGGGATGCCGTCCTGATAGTTGGAGAAGATCGGGAATTGTCCGTCGATGTATATGGTATTGCCATCGGCATCGGTTGTCTCGTAACCGGCGATGTATTTGTACACCTCTTTCGACACGGTGGTGTTGTTGCATACCACGATGAATACTGGCGGGGCGGTGAAGAGGTTGACCGATGTCTCGTCGCTGCCGCGCAGGCCATCGTCATAGCGACGATAGTCGTCGGTGAACTGTGCCAATGCCAGCTTCAGCAACTCGGGAAGATGGGGCGGTTGTTCACCTTTGGGCGATTCTTTACCTTCAGTTTGAGAGGCTTCCTTGGCGGCCTTGCGGGCGCCACGCTGTCCTTTCTTGGGCAACTCGGAACGGATATGCTCGTAAATATTGCGCAACTTGGGCTCGTCGAGGTCTGCGCTATTGTCGTAGGTGGGCAAGAAGGGAATCTTCACCAGTCCGCTTTCGATGGAATCGACCAGGCCGAAGTCGCTCACCACCCAAGGGAAGAGCGAATATGGCTGATGACCGGATCCTTTCAGATAGTATGGGGTTGCGGAAAGGTCGTAGACCTGCTGCAAGCGGTAGCCCTGCAGCTTCAGCTGTCTCAACCCCTCATACCATACCATGGCCTTGGCATTCTCTTCCACTCCCTCCTGTGTTTCCTCGTCTTTCGAGGATGTCTCTTCGTCGCGGGCAGGCAGGTAGCAGTGGTGTGCCTCGTCGTTAATGACCACAATACGTTTCCCCTTCATATTACGACCCAGCAAACGCGATAAAACGCTACTGAATGGCTCACGATCGTCGCGCTTCTCCATTTCGCCGGTGGTGGGGTTGTATACCAGCTTGCCGTCGAGCGGGCTGCTTTTCTTGCCGCTGAACACTTTGGGCTCGAAGACGTGATAGTTGGTAATGGTGATAGCGGCATTGAGTCCACCCATTAGATGACGATAGTTGTGCGGTATCAAGGCGCGACGGTGATAGTAATCGTTGGCATCGTTGGGGTTGCGCTTGTCCTCGACATAGAGCACTCCAAGACGGTCACGGATGGTGATACCCGGAGCGACAATAAGGAAATAATCAGCAAATCGGGTGTCGTTGTGGTATTCGCGCTTGTTGAGGTAGTGGTAGAGGATAATCATTGCCATCACAACCGTCTTGCCCGTTCCTGTGGCCATCTTGAAAGCAATGCGTGGAAGCACATAATCGGGGTCTCCACTCACAGAATTTTGGCGGGCATAAAGTTGATTGAGCAGATGCCGACCCATATTGGGGTCGCTGTCGGCCACCTCGTTCAGGTAGATGGCCGTCTCGACAGCTTCACGCTGACAGAAGAATAGTTTTTGAAAGTTCTGTCTTTCTGGGTTGTAGAACCAGAACTGCAGCAACTCGTTGGTGACACGGGTGGTGTGTCCATAGCCGCCATTGCGCCATTGACCTACCAACTGACGCAACTGATTGATAAAATCAGCGTTGAGGTCATCGTTTTCGAAATCGGACCCGTGGAACAATTGTTCTTGTGCTTGTTGTCTGGGTTGTATGCCTATATGACCTGTGTAAGGCCTACGGCCAGACAATATACGTCCATAGTCAAGGTTACCATCCAGATCAGTGTCATAGTGCCACAGTGGTTCTTCGTATGGATTATTAAGTATGGGGCTTATATCTGTATTATTCATAAGGCTCGGCGTGTTACTTCCAGTGACATTGCTTTGGCTTGGCAAAGAAAACAAGTACCCTTTGCTCTCGTTTTGCGCAATGTTGGGCGCTTTGCCTTTCAGAGTATCATAAAAAAGTTATCCGTGAAACTCTCTTTGTACGTGGAGGCTCGCCAAAGCCTGTACTACAATTAAGAAAGCCCACGGATACCCGTGAGCGTTCTGCTTTCTTTTGTAGTACAGTTTGAAATTTGGCGATTTCCACGTACAAAGCAAAGCAAAAACGCTTTATATTATGTCGTTATATTCTCTTTTATTCTATTCTGTTTCTTACTTTTACTGTTGTTTTTATTGTTTGTTTTTTATATGTTTTTGTGCTGCAAATTTACGAAAATTATTTTTTTTCATTCAAGAAGTTGCAGAATTCAACAAGGCTGCGTTGCAGGACGCTGCCAACCTGCAGCTGTTCTTTGTATTGCGCCACCATAGTTGGAGACATGCTGCGGCTCAACGCAAACCGTACTACCTCCATATTGGCCTCCTTGCAGAGAATTATACCGATACTTGGGTTCTCATTGGAACGGCGTTCTTCTTGGTCTAACGTCTCCAGATAGAATTCCAGCTGTCCGAGGTCCTTGGGATGAAATTCCGTCGTCTTCAGTTCGATAGCCACCATACATTGCAACAATCGGTGGTAGAACAAAAGGTCCACTTTGAACGGCTTGCCTCCCACCTCAAGGCGATGTTCCTCGTCGATGAAGAGGAAGTCTTTGCCCATTTCGAGTATAAAGTCCTTCATGTGGCTCACAATGGTCTTGCGCAGCTTCGTCTCCTTGTAATTTAGCGGCAGCCCCAGCATATCCAAGCTGACACGATCCTTGAATAGCAACGGGGCTTGTGGATATTGACTCAGCAACGCTGACGATTGAACCTGACGACTGCTGAGAATGGCCGACATCGCATCAGTCTTGATGGCACGTGCCAATTGCTTATACTCCAATCGTTCACGTCCGGCATACAACATGTAGAAGAGCCTCTGTTCGTCGGTCTTGCAATAGTTAAGAATGAGTTGATGATTGCTCCATCCGGTGGAAAACAGGATGCCAGGTATTTGTGCCGATTCGATTGGCACGATTGCGGTGGATGCTGTTTGTGCCAATTGGATTGGCACAAACGAGCCGAAAGAGTCAGGGGTCATGCCGAGCGACAAAAAGTCTGGTTTGACCTTTGTAATTAGGTCGGAGAATGCCTTGGTGGAGTATGTCTCGTAGAATTGAACCATCTTGTATATGGTCCGGTAGCTCCATCCCCTCACGGTAGGATCCTGCGTGTGTATGAATTCCGCCAGTTGGCGCACCACGCCGCTGCCCCATCTTGCTGTTTTCAGTCGATCGGAGACAAATCCACCCACTTCCCACACCATCATAACAGATTCGCCGTTCACACGCTGTACGGTGCGATTGCGATGAGCCGAGATAATGCCGAAAACGGTTTCGAAGTCTTTATATACAGTAACGATGGCCATAAGTTCAAAAACGCTTTATTTTATGTCGTTGTATTCTCTTTATTCTATTCTGTTTCTTACTTTTACTGTTGTTTTTATTGTTTGTTTTTTATTTGTTTTATGCTGCAAAGATACGGATAATTATTCCATTCCGTCATCATTTCTTTTCTGCGCCAGCAGGCGGTCAAAGTCGCTCTGGAACAGACGGTCCTGCAGGATACGATATTTCTCGAATTCGCTCTCGGCAAAGCTCTTGGCTATTTCGGCTGACACTCGGCCTTTGTCGTGCAGGATTTCTTCTTCGTTGAACTGCAAGAAGACGTCGAGCCGCTTGGCCCAGTCCTGCATAGTCATCGGAATGTGACGTTTGGCTTGTCGTTCGGCATAGTCGAGATACATCGTCACAAACTGGTTCAAGTCCTGTAGTTCTTCTTTCGACAGATAGTTTTTTGCAACACTTACATCGCTTTTGACAATTTTGCCCCTGGGTGCATTGCGCCACGAGGTAAGACCCATATGCTCTTTTTCGTGGTTGGCACGAAGCATAATGACTTCTGCGGCCGTGTGCCCGTGAATGGCATAATGAAGCTTGTTTTGTACGGTGGCGAAGAACTGCTGCGTGGTGGCTGCATCGGCCGAATAGTCGACCGAGGTGGCATATATGTCGGTAATTTTTTGATAGAAACGACGCTCGCTGCTCCTTATCTCACGTATTTCGTCGAGGAGATGGTCGAAGTAGCTCTCATCGAACACCTGCCCATTTTCGAGACGACGTTTGTCGAGCACATATCCCTGTATGGTGAAGCGTTTCAGCACTTGCGTGGCCCATTGGCGGAATTGGGTGGCACGTAGCGAATTGACGCGATAACCGACGGATATGATGGCATCAAGATTGTAGAACGTCATCTGCCTTGAGACATGACGAACACCTTCCTGTTGAACTACCGAGATTTTCTCGGTAGTTGCCTCAGCATCCAATTCCCCAGCCTCGAAGATTTTCTTCAGGTGCAGCCCTATATTGTCACTCGAACAGCCAAATAGTTCGCCCATTGCCTTCTGGGTGAGCCATACGTCCTCGTTATGCACGCGAACGCTGATGCCACTCTCGCCTGCCTGCAACGAGAAGACGAGAAAATCTTCAATACTATTTCGGATCTGTATTTCTTTCATATCAAACGCCAAAAACGCCTTATATTATGTCGTTATATTCTCTTTATTCTATTCTGTTTCTTACTTTTACTGTTGTTTTTATTATTGGTTTTTTATTTTGTTTCGTGCTGCAAAGATACTACTTTTCTTCGATACTTTCGTTCTCTTTCGATTCAGATTCTTCAGTGGGTGGCAGATAGTCAGAGGCTCGGTTGCGCGAGATGACGCTGTGGCCTGTCGGCAGCGGGCATTTTCAATTGCTTACAATTTGTAAGCAGTTCATCGGCACCTTCCTCTTTCAGGCGTTTCTTGAGTACAGCCCAGTAGGTGCTCGCTTGGCGAGGTGTGGGTTGATCGGTCAATATCCGTACCACGTCGACAATAGAAAAATAATACTTTTCCTCTTTTTCATCCCATGCGATTCGGATCTGGCTTCCTTCAAAGATTTGTATGGAGTTTTTTTTTGTCATCAATCTGATTAATCAAAAACGCTTTACACTATGTCGTTATGTTCTCGTTGTTCTTATTTCCCTGTTTTATGTTGTTGCGGTTGTAGAAATTCTATTTTTTCACGATGCAAAGATACGAATTTTTTCTGAATCAGCCAAAACAAAATCATATACGGGCGGGCGCAAGTCAATTTCGGTAGGGGAATACGCCATGATCCATACCTGCAACTCTTGGCGACCGAGTGTCTCCTGGTGTGGCTTTTTGATATTATGGATACCGATGGAAGACCGAAACTCAACCGAAACTCAACCGAAACCGGAAGGGAGTTGACTGCTTGTTGTCATGGCGTTGGGTACTACTTACACGCTGGCGTCAGGGCATAGCGACAGAAAGACGCCAACAGGAGGTGTGGGTAAGTCCAAAGTAGGGTAGGGCAGGGGTGATTGGTGGCAGCCCATTCGTCGGATTTGCCCCTCGGTTCATTGGCAAAATTTGAATTATTCGCCGTTGAAATATGAAAAATGAAAAACGCGTTTTTGGCACCGCTGAGCGACTTTCTCGTCAATCTGTACGTCCGGGCAGTCGGAGGGGAAGATAGGCCATTAGGGGCGATTTTTCTGTGTTTACATTTGTGTACATTGTTTCTTTGTTTTAGGTGATGAAAATTGTAAAAATACACAATGTTTATAAGTTTACATCTGTAATCACAGATGTAAATTGTATTATTGTTAAAATATTCTGAAATTTATTATATTTGTATATTGCAATAACTAATAATCAGTATTTTAAAATACTTTATTTAAAGTAATAATTGTATGTTTTAAGCATGTTTGTCTGTTGGTTGAAATATGTTTATTTATAATTATTAAACTATTGTATTTTAGTATTTAAATATATTTTATTTAAAGTATTGGTTGTTCATGTCGCGTTGTTTACGTTTGTAAAAATGTTAATTGTGTTTTGTGGTGTCAAAAATTATGTGTAATTTTGTAAACTGAAAATGTTGCATGTTACAATTGTAAGATTATGATAAACAGGATAAATCTGATATTAAAGGCCAAAAATATCACCGCAAGACAGTTTGCGGAGGAGATAGGCATCCAGCCCTCCGGAATGTCGCACATCATGAGCGGGCGTAACAACCCCAGTTTGGAGTTCGTCAACAAGGTGGTGCGCCGCTACCCGGAGATCGATGCCAACTGGCTTCTGCTGGGACGTGGGGAGATGTATATGGGCCTCACCCCTGACCCCAAAAGCCTCACCCCTGACCCCTCTCCCAAGGAGAGGGGAATGGATAGAGTGGAGCCGACGTTGTTTTCTGTGCAAGATTCGGGGGCGGAGGAGACGGGGACGGTTGACAGGGAGACGCAGCACGCTGCGTCTCTACAGGAGGGGGACCTTGTTTCGGAGGCGGGGCATGCCTCGTCTCTACAGGAGGGGGGCCTTGTAATGGAGAGTCCACATGTCGATGTTGAGACGCGGCTGGCTGGTGGGGAGACGCGGCATGCCGCGTCTCTACAGACGGGGAAAAGGGATATGGCTCCGGCGGAAAGTGCGGGCCGGCGGCTGGTGAAGATCCTGATGTTCTATGACGACCACACCTTCGAGGAGTATTATCCTCGGTCTTGACGACAACGGGTGGCGTTTTTTTTCTTAAAGACAACAAAGACAACAAAGACAACGGGCTGACGCAAATTCCCCTCTCCTTGGGAGAGGGGTTAGGGGTGAGACCTGTTCAGGGGGTCTTGTTGCGCCAGAAACGGGGGGTGAGGTCCATGAGGATGTTGCCGGGTTCGGTGTTGCGGCGGTGCTGGACGAGGTAGAGGCGCTGGTTGGTTTGGGGCGACTTCAGGGGGCCCAGGTGGGCCAGGTAGGGGCCGAGTTTGACATAGTCGAGGTTGTCGAGGTTCACCTCCTTGGATAGGATCGAACGGCCGCTGTACCAGGCTGTTTTGATGCCCGGGTGGCGCTGCTTGAGGCGCGAGGCGATGGCGTCGACCTCCGCCGGGGAGGCGTCGCCACCCATCAGGGCCACACAGCTGACGCCGGCGGGCTGGCGCGAGAGCAGGCAGTCGATAGCCTCGTCGGTCAGGGGTTCGCCCGTGTCGCCCCAGAGGTGCTTGGAGTGGCATCCCGGGCAGCGGCAGGGGCATCCCGAGAGGTTGACGGCCAGCGTCACCTCGTCGGGAATCTCCTGAAAGACAATATCTGTATCGACGTACTTAAGCATTTGTTCTTTACTGTTCATTGCC
>Ga0326513_10002049_pt1 | contig 15061 bp, 11 predicted proteins | sample 2_2465_0518_D_FD_203654 | JGI IMG/M metagenome (GOLD analysis project Ga0326513, IMG submission 203654) | Bovine rumen microbial communities from UC Davis, California, United States - 2_2465_0518 | ecosystem: Host-associated > Mammals > Digestive system > Stomach > Rumen | place: USA...
GTCCGTCATAGATACCACGGTCAATGTTGCAGTTGCTTGGCTTCGTGGTCATGAAACGGAAGTTGTTTGATGCCTGGAGATAGTCCCAGTCCTGAAGTAGGGCAGGGTCGTTGGCAATATGCAGACGGTCAGCAACAGAGTAGAGTTTGTTGAAAGCCTCACGCTGCATCTGGTTTCCGAGCCATGTAGAGGTGTCGCGCTCCTCGTCAACCCATGAGAGGGAATCAGGAACGTCGAGGTCGCCTACGCTCTCGAACTTGTCGCATACCTCGCTTGGGGTGGCGAATTCGAGTCCTGCCTGCTTAGCGCATGTAGGGAGTGCCTTGAGGAATTCAAGGATATTGCTTGAGAGAGGCTGGGCAATGCCGAGGGCTGTAAGCTCCATGAAGATATTGACAACTTGCTCTGACTCAGGGCACTTTGCAATCTCTGCGATGTATGTGTCGGCAAAGAGAGGATAGCGCTCCCATGATGAGTTGTTGAAGCGGAGCGAGATATCATCGGATGCGTTCACATCGCGAAGCAGGAGCTTGAGGTTTGGAGCAAGGTTACAGTTATATACATAGTGTGGTGACTTCCAGCCGAGTACATGTTTTGCACCCTCAGTAAGCATACCCTTGTAGCCAAGAGATGCCACCTGTTCGCCGATGTCGTTTGTGTAGATGAGTGAAGAGTTGCGCATCACGGTTGGACGCTTGCCGAAGTACTCCTCAATCTTCTTTGACATCTTCTCGATATCGCGCTTGAAACACTCCTCGTTGATGAGACCTGCAAGACCGTGAGAGTAAGGCTCGGTGAGGAATTCCACCTGACCTGTCTCGTTGAGTTCCTGAAGCTTTGTGAGAACCTGTGGAGCGTGCAACTCAAGCTGCTCCATACCAACTCCTGAGAGGGAGAAGGCAACCTTGAAGTAGCCAGGATGCTCCTTTATCATTTCCTGCATGGCTGTGAGAGCCGGCATATAAGAGTGCTCTGCAATATATGTGATGCTACGCTCGTTGGCATAGTCGTCATAGTAATAGTGATCAGTACCGATGTCGAAGAAACGGTAACGCTTGAGATGTGTTATCTGGTGTATCTCAAAGTATAGGCATATTGTTTTCATTATTCTGTCTTATTTAGTAGGTTTTACTTTATGAAGTTTGCGAGATATTCCTCGTTATTGAACCAGCCCTTGTCAAGCAACTGGTCATAGCATTGGCGAATGCGAAGTCCAACCTTCTCCCATGTGATGCCGGCAACCTCCTTGATGCCTTCTTCGGCGATATAGTCGTGGAGGCTCTCGTTCATACAGAGAGAATAGATGGCATCCGCCATTGCGTGGATATCCCAGTAATCTACCTTGATGACATTGGTAAGGATCTCACCGCAGCCCGACTGCTTGGAAATGATACTTGGGCAACCACATTGCATGGCTTCAAGCGGAGCGATACCGAACGGCTCAGAAACCGATGGCATGACGAAGACATCTGAATTCTTATAGCACTCATACACCTGCTTGCCTCTCTGGAAACCAGGGAAATGGCATTTGTCGGCAATGCCGTATGCAGCAGCGAGTTCAATCATCGCATTCATCATATCACCTGAACCAGCGAAGCAGAAACGTATCTTGTCGGTACGCTGGAGTACAAGCTTTGCTGCCTCGATGAAGTACTCTGGACCTTTCTGCATGGTGATACGTCCAAGGTAAGTAACAACCTTCTCGTTAGGCTTCTTGTGAGGCACGATGTCGAGATACTCTTGTGACAGAGGATAAACGGCATTGTGCATGGCAACGCACTTGCGTGGGTCCTGATGATATTGGTTGATGACTGTCTGACGTGTCAGTTCTGATACGCACATGATGCAGTCGGCATTATCCATTCCGTTCTTCTCGATGGAATATACCGTTGGGTTCACATTACCGCGTGAACGGTCGAAATCCGTTGCGTGTACGTGGATGCAGAGTGGCTTTCCGCTTACTATCTTAGCGTGAACTCCGGCAGGATAGGTGAGCCAGTCGTGAGCATGGATGATATCAAACTGCTCAGAGCGAGCCAGAACACCTGCGATGATAGAGAAGTTGTTTATCTCGTCGTGCAGGTTGCCGGGATAGCCACCTGCAAAGCCCATACAGCCGAGGTCGTCCAATCCCTGCATGTAGTTGAAATCTGCATAGATATGGTCGCGGAAACGATAGTAGTCTTCTGCCGTATGACCTACGATGCGGTCCTTGATATTATCATACTGAACATCGCGCCAAACGATTGGCACCTGACTCATGTTCACTATCTTGAGGAATTTCTCCTCTTCGCCCGTAGGCTTTGGCATACAGAAGGTGGTTTCAATGTCGCCTTGAAGACTGAGACCCTTGGTTATACCATAGGAGGCAACAGCAAGTCCACCGTATATCTTTGGAGGGAATTCCCATCCGAACATTAATACTTTCATTCTTGTTAGTCCTCCTTAATTAGTTAAACTGGTCTATTAATCTCCATGTGCGAAGAATCTCGGCAACGTTCATTGCGAAGGATGATGCTCCACGTCCGTTGAATGGTGGGTTGCCGTCGAACAACTCTGATATAGAGCCTAATACGTGATACTGCATCTCGTCCTCATAGCCAATCATCTGTCGCTGTACGAAACTGAGGCGTGAACGCTTGTAGAGCTTCAGGTATGCCTCCATATAGAAACCGCCGAGCCAAGGCCAAGCCGTACCTGAGTGGTAGGCGTAATCGCGCTTTGTCTGCGGACCTACGTACATAGGGTTATAGCCGCCTGACTTTGGAGACAATGTGCGGAGTCCTTTTGGCGTGAGGAGCTCTCGTGTGCAGAAGTCGAGAACTGATTTCTTCTGTTCCGGCTCAAGTGGAGAATAGTCGAATGCCACTGGGAATATCATATTCGGACGAACGCTCAAGTCCTCTATTCCTTCCTCTACATAGTCGTAGAGATAGCCGCTGTCCGTAATGAACATCTTCTGGAATGCCTCCTTTGCAATATCGGCACGAGCTTCAAGTTCGGCTGCAATCTTCTTGTCCTTGTTTGATTCTGCCATTTCTGCACAGAACTTCAGGGCATTATACCAGAGAGCGTTGATTTCGACAACGTAACCTGTACGTGGAACTACTGGACGTCCGTTGGCTATGCTGTTCATCCAAGTCATCGGTTGTTCGCGTCCCTCGATGTGGAGGAGTCCGTTTTCCCTGAGCTCAAGGTTAGGATGCTTGTTGCCTTCGATGAACTTTAGTATGTCGATAAGCAGCTTTCCGTATTTTTTGAATGCTTTGGCATTGCCTACCTCGTGTGCATACTGCTGAATAGCCCATATTGCCCAAAGAAGCACGTCTGGCTGCTCTATCTCGTGGATAAGGCTTTTGAGTGGCTTGCCCGTCATGAAGTCCCTGATGCTCTTTGCTGCCGTATCCATCACGAGTTCGAAGTAGTCGTTCTCCTGAATGGCAAGCGTGAGACCTGGGAGGGCAATGAACGTATCGCGTGCACGAACCTTGAACCAAGGATAGCCGGCAAGCAGATAACGCTCGGTGTCGCTTACACGTACATGGAACTGGTGGGCAGCACTTACGAGTGCGTGATAGAAACTGTCGATTGGTATGCGGAGTCCTACTTCCTCATTGAAGAGTTTCTTCAGGGAATCAGGCTTTATCTCCTCGATACCGGCAGAGATTACAATCTCGTCGCCTTTCTTTGCTTGAATCTCGAAATATCCCGGAACATAGAGGTCTTCCACTCCATGATATCCTCTTTCCTGCTCTTTCTCATAGACAAGGCTCTTGTTCCAATGTGGGTCAAAGACGAATTTGTTCTTCTTTGAAATCTGGATGTAGAGGTTTGGATAGTTAGGATAGAGCTGTGTCTTGATACCTCCGTCAATCTCCGTGTAATCCCTGTTGATGTTAGGGTTCTCAACCATACAGTTCTTCACGCTGCGGAAAGCAAGGAAAGGCCTCAGTTGCAGAGTCGTGGCGCTGTGGCAGTCGAGTAGGGTATAACGGATAAGGACACGGGTGGAATACACTTGGAATATGATTTCCTTCTTGAGAATCACGCCACCTACACGATAGATAGTCGTAGGGACATTTTCAAGAGAAAATTCGCGAATGTATTTGTGGCCGTTAGGGCTGAACACTCCGCTCTCGTATTTATGCACTCCGAGGTTGAACTGGGCACCATGCTGTATCACCGAACAGTCGAGTGAAGAAAGCAATACATGGTTCTCTCCGTCAATCTCAGGTACGGGTACGACAAGCAACCCGTGATATTTGCGGGTGTTGCAGTCAACAACGGTACTGCATGAGTAAGCCCCCGAGCGATTCGTACACAACAGTTCGCGTCGCAGGGACTCCTGCAAGTTAGTCATCTGAGCTTTTTCAAATTTGAGATAACTCATAGTTGCTATATTAAGGTTTAAATATTTGTTTAACTTCAGGTTGTGATTTAGGGGGGATTTCCATTTCTGATAGTGTCATAGGCACACATGATTTGGAAATTTTCTACAAAAGTAAGCAAAATAATCTGCTTTTCAAAATAAATGACAGATTATTTTCCAAAAACCAACAAAATTCCACTATGTTTGAAACATGTTTGTAACTTTTTCATGTTTCAAGTGTCCGAAGAATATAATGTGCTTGTGTCTTCTCTTGATTATAATTGATAGGGGAAAGGGTATGCCTTTCATTACATCCTTTCCCGAATCTGTCATTTCTTTTCCTTCCGTTCATCCTTCGCTATTCCTTCGCTCTTCCTTCGTTCATCCTATAGTCGCAGGAACGGATTTACAGCGGATTTACAACGGAACTACTTGGGATGGATTGCAAATTGCCTGGAAGGCAACACTATGAGTAACCGAGGCGCATACTCGACGAAGGAGAGGATGCCCTCGGATAGAAAAGCAGCCACTATCTTTACCAGCCTGGAAGGCTGTACCTGATTGGTTCGCATAAGTCCTTTCATTATGTACTGCCTTCCAGGCAGTTGAAAGATTGTGGGCTTAATCCCCGCACATCCTCGTTTCACTCGTATGTACGGGGTTACTAATCGTACTGTCTTCCAGACAGTTCAGAACTTAAGGCGCATGATTTCTTTAATATGCAAACTACTAAAAGCAGCAAATGGCTTGTAACCCAGAGATAATAGCCTATGTTGAAATTTGTTATGGGAACTTCTATGTCATAATTTAGATATCTATGGAATATCATGCCTAATGACAAAAGAAATGAAATTGCGGGTAGTATTATTTCCACATCCTTGTCTTTAAAGAGCCTTACTATAATGGTTATATAGTATATATTTGAACTCCATATAAGGAATGCCCAAATATCTGTGAAAATAGTGAATATACCTGACAATAAACATTGATATCCTATTAATTCTTCGGTTCTTGTTGTGAGACATGGAAGAATACACGAAACTGCATAAGCTAACATGCTTATGTTGAATAATATATCTTTGATATTTTCTTTAGTTTCCATTGCTCTTATCACTTCTCAATAATGAAGTTTATCGCTTCCTGCTCTACGATTACCTTCATAGGGTCGGTAGATGTGTCGATATCAGAGAATGAATGGCCGTCGATACTTACGGGTGTGTTCTTAGGGACTTTTATCGTGATATCGTGGCATCTGTATGGAAGAATCATCTTGTGGTTCAGAATCTTTCCACGTAAGAAGAGGGTAATGGCTGAGAATATCTGTGTAAAGGCAGAGTTTCGCATCACGGTTATGTCTATCATTCCATTGTAAGGAACGGCATTAGGGGTCTGTCCGAAGCCCAATGCGCTACCTATGCACATGGTCATAACCCTGTGCTGCTCAGTTTCATAATTGATAGTATATTCCATCTTCCAGAACATGCGTTGGAAGAGTAGTAGGACAAGTGAAATGACATATGAAACCTTCCTTGACCAGAATATCTTTCTTGTCTCTGTCCTAAGACGTTGAATACCGGCTACAAGTCCGATGTTAATGCAGTTGAGGAAGTATCGATTTCGTTTTTCACCGTCTTTGTCGGTATAGATGAGGCAACCGGCATCAACCTTCTTTATGCGCCTTGTCGCAATCGATTCCACCGCAAGCTTTATGTCATTCTCCGTAAGTCCCCAGAAGGCTGCAAAATCGTTCATCAGGCCATTAGGGATAACTGACAATACCACGCGCTCACGTACTTCCTTTTCTTCTCTCATCAGACAGTTCACGGCATCGCACAATGCGGCATCTCCACCGCAGATTATGATGTCATCATATCCGTTGTGGATAAGCATAGAGACGAGTCTTTCCACGCTTTGGGCATTCTCGCTCTGCACGAGATCGTATGTGATCCCATGACTTTCGAGACATTCTGCTATCTTCTTCCACCTTTTCTCAGGTGATTTGAATCCCTCGCGTTTCGGACAATATATTAATCCTGTTTTCATATAAAAGCCTAATTAAAGCCTAACCAAGCCTTCCCCCAAATAGAGCCCACCCAGGCCCTCCCAAAGGGAGGGATGCGATATAGTATTATCGTTTATGTGAGTTCAGTAGGAAGTGTTTCTATTAAATGTTTATCTTACTATCTACTCCCCCTTGAGGGGGGAGGGGGGAGGAACCCTCCCTTTGGGAGGGACTGGGTGGGCTGATAGTTTCTCTAATTGCTTTTACCTTCTCCTCCATCGGAAGCATAGCGTCAATCCAGTTTATCTTGCATCCACGCCTCTCCATACCACGGAACCAAGTCATCTGTCGCTTGGCAAACTGGTGTATGGCGATTTCCAGTTCCTTGAGCATGTCTTCGTATGAACGCTTTCCGATGACGTATTCCGTAACGTACTTGTATTCAAGTCCGTAGTAAATCAAATCCTCGGCACTTACTCCAGAGTCAAGGATGCGCTTTATCTCGTCAACCATTCCCTCGTCCACACGGTTCTTCAGTCGGGTGGAAATCTTCCTCCTGCGCTCGTCACGTGGAATGTCAACGCCTATGATAGTTGTTTCGATAGGAGGGAAGTAGCGGTCTTCTGTCTTGTGCTCAAGGTTATAGGCCTCAATCTCAATAGCACGTATGGCACGCTGCGGAGAATCCACATCCGTCTTGTTGTGCATATCGGAATTGTTCTTCTCCTTCAGATCCATGAGAATAGCCGTGAGTTCTTCCATCGACTTGTGGCTTAGTTCCTCGCGTAATTCCTCGTTCTTCGGAACAGGCGAAAGATGGTATTCTCGGATAACGGATTCCACATACAAGCCAGAACCGCCGCAAAGTATTGGTAATGCGCCACGTGAAGTGATATCCTCGTATGCCTTAAGGAAATCCTGCTGAAACTCAAAGATGTTGTATTTCTCGCCCGGATCACAGATGTCTATAAGGTGGTAGGGGATTTTCAGGGTGGTAGGTGTTGGGTGTTGGGTGTTGGCTGGAAGTGTGACTTCGTAGTCGCACAGATCCTTACCCGTACCTATATCCATACCACGATACACCTGACGTGAATCTCCAGAGATGATTTCAGCCGGCTGTCCTTCAGCGAGAAAGGAAGCTGCAAGGTGGGCAGCGAGAGTAGTCTTTCCCGATGCCGTAGGACCTATTATGGTTATCATCTTTGCCATTTGCGATGTACAATTTACTATGTACAGTTTATTATAACGCAAAATTGCAGAGCCGCAAGGATAGTATTATCTCTGTGTCTTCGCGTCTTTGCGTTCTATTTGTTCGAGTGCAAAGGTAATAAAAATAACTGAAACGTGAAAGATAAAACACAAAAAAGAGAGCATATCCGAAGATATGCTCTCGTATATTGGTTGGATTTCTCCAATCAAGTCTATTTGAAATCGGTTTAGATCTCAGAGAAGTACTTGATTGTACGAACCATCTGAGAAGTATAAGAGTTCTCATTGTCGTACCAAGAAACAACCTGAACCTGATATGTATCGTCGTCGATCTTGCTAACCATTGTCTGAGTAGCGTCGAAGAGTGAACCGTACTTCATACCGATGATATCAGAAGAAACGATCTGATCCTCTGTGTAACCGAAAGACTCAGTACCAGCAGCCTTCATTGCAGCGTTGATACCCTCTACAGTTACGTCCTTACCCTTAACAACAGCAACGAGGATAGTTGTAGAACCTGTTGGAGTTGGAACGCGCTGAGCAGAACCGATGAGCTTACCGTTGAGCTCTGGGATAACGAGACCGATAGCCTTAGCAGCACCAGTTGAGTTAGGAACGATGTTGCAAGCACCTGCACGTGAACGACGGAGGTCACCCTTACGCTGAGGACCGTCAAGAATCATCTGGTCACCTGTGTAAGCGTGGATTGTAGACATGATACCTGACTGGATAGCAGCGTACTTGTTAAGTGCGTCAGCCATTGGAGCGAGACAGTTTGTTGTGCAAGAAGCAGCAGAGATGATCTTGTCGTTAGCTGTCAGAGTCTTGTGGTTTGTGTTGAATACGATTGTTGGGAGATCGTTACCAGCAGGAGCTGAGATAACAACCTTCTTTGCACCAGCTGTGAGGTGAGCAGAAGCCTTCTCCTTAGATGTATAGAAACCTGTGCACTCGAGAACTACGTCTACGTCGTTTGCCTTCCATGGGCAGTTAGCAGCATCCTTCTCAGCAGAGATCTTGATCTCCTTACCATCAACGATGATAGAATCCTCTGTTGCCTCTACAGTGTGCTTACCCTCACCGAACTTGCCAGCGAAACCACCCTGAGCTGTATCATACTTGAGAAGGTGAGCGAGCATCTTTGGAGATGTCAAATCGTTGATTGCAACAACCTCGTAACCCTCAGCTTCGAACATCTGACGGAATGCGAGACGACCAATACGGCCAAAACCGTTAATAGCTACTTTTGTCATTTTTGTTTAACTTTTTATTATTAAATAAAGGTGAATATAATCTTTTTGAATAGATCTCTTTCTAAAAACACTGCAAAAGTACTAAAAAAATTGGAAAACGCGGAAAAAATGCGAAATATTTTTGAGAATATACGAATTATTTCTAAAAGTTTTGTATTTTTGCAGCAGAATTGCTATTTACACATTTCAATTTTTTTTAATATTATGGGAAAATTCATTGAAGAATTCAAGGCATTCGCCGTTAAGGGCAATGCAGTTGACATGGCTGTCGGTGTAATCATCGGCGGTGCATTTGGTAAGATCGTTAGTTCAATCGTTGATGACATCATCATGCCTCCAATTGGATATCTCATCGGCGGTGTAAACTTCTCAGATCTTAAGGTCGTGCTTCCTGCCATCATTGAGGGACAGGAGTCTGCTACAATCAACTATGGTAACTTCATTCAGACTCTCATCGACTTCCTGATCATCGCATTCTGTGTGTTCATGCTTGTCAAGGGTATCAACAAACTCAAGAAGAAGGAAGAGGAAAAGCCTGCTGCTCCTGCACCTGCTCCAGAACCATCTGCTGAGGAGAAACTTCTCACAGAGATCAGAGATTTGTTGAAGAATAAGTAAGACCCTCCAAAACCCTCCCCAATGGGTATAGTCCGATGTTGATAACATCGGAGTATGTGACTTGGGTTATATAGTAATGCCGCTCATAGGTTTTCCGTTATGGATTCCTATGAACGGCAATCTTTATATAATAAAAGGTGTAGCCTGTTTTTATAAGGAAAGGACTATAAAACATCCTTCCCAAATGTTTAGGCGTTATGCTTTTAGAACGGATGAAATGTTCTGTTCCCTATGCGTAATCCTAACCTCTATCCCGAACTTCTTGTGGATATGCTCTGCAAGATGCTGGGCACTATACACGGAGCGGTGCTGACCGCCTGTGCATCCGAAAGAGAACATAAGACTGGTGAAGCCTCGCTGGATATATCGTGCTACGTGGGCATCGGCAAGCTTGTAAACGGAATCGAGGAAGGTGAGGATTTCTCCGTCATCCTCAAGGAAACGGATTACAGGCTCATCCAATCCTGTCAGTTTCTTGTAAGGCTCATATCGTCCCGGGTTGTGAGTGCTTCGGCAATCGAACACATATCCGCCGCCGTTACCGCTATCATCCTCAGGAATGCCTTTGTGGAAAGAGAAACTGAACACCTTTACAACCAAAGGACCCTTGCCGTCGTATTTTGAGAACGTGGCAGGACCATCCTGCGGATTTGCCTCATACACGTTCTTGTCGGTGGTCTTGTAGCCGTCGGCACGAACGGAAACCTCTTCCTTTGCAGGGGCAAACTGTGGCAGTTCTGTCAGCTTTGTCAGAATCTCAAGCAGGTAAGGGTAGGGGAATGCCTCTGGATGCTTTAGCAGCGAGCGGAGGTTATCCATTGCCGGAGGAATGCTGTCGATGAAATGCTGCTTCCTCTCGAAATATCCTCTGAAACCATAGGCTCCAAGCACCTGAAGCGTGCGGAAGAGCACGAACAGACTCAGGCGGTTGACGAAGTGTCGCTCATTAGGAACCTCGGTATAGTTCTTTAGAGAGTTGTAATACTCATAGATCAACTGACGGCGCAGCTTGTCAGGATATTTTGCCGAAGCCTGCCAAAGGAACGATGCGAGGTCGTAGTAGAAAGGACCGCGACGGCCTCCCTGGAAATCGATGAAATAAGGATTTCCCTCTTCATCGAGCATTATGTTGCGAGCCTGGAAGTCGCGATAGAGGAAACAACAGGAAGAAGACTCTGGTATGTTGCCGTCCTCATTGTCATAGACAAGATCGTTGGCAAAGCGACGGAACACAGCCTCAAGTTTCAGCTCATGGAAGTCGAGTCCTGTAGCCTTCAGGAAACAATACTTGAAGTAGTTGAGGTCGAAGAGAACGCTGTCAACATCCATCTCCGCCTGCGGGTAGCATTGGGAGAAATCCAGTCCTCGGGCACCGCGAATCTGCATGTTAGGCAACTCGCGGATAGCCTTCATTAGCAGTTCCTTCTCCTGAAGGTTATATCGGCCTCCAGCCTCACGACCGCCCTTTATGGCATCATAGAGGGATGTGTTTCCCAGATCCGACTGGAGATAACGCATCTCGTCATCGCTAACTGCGTGGATATGAGGAACAGGCAACTGCCTCTTCTCAAAATGACGTGCGAGATAGATAAATGCGTGGTTCTCCTCCCTTGAGGTACCTATAACGCCAATCACGGACACCCCCTGGGCATCCGTGAAACGGTAGTACATCCTATTGCTTCCAGCACCTGGAAGTTGTTCGATATGGGCAGGCTCAGCACCTGCCCATGTCTTGTATAGTTCTTTTAGAAGATGCATATAGAAGACCTACCCAGTCCCTCCCCAAGGGAGGGCTCCTCCCCCCTTACCCCCTCAAGGGGGAGTGGATAGTATTTATGTTTTAATGTTCCTTCAATTCCTTGCTGCCATCCTTTGATGATTAGAAATACTAATCACTCCCCCTGTGGGGGTGAGGGGGGGCAGCTCCCTCCCTATGGGGGAGGGCTGGGGGAGAGGTCTTACATCATGCCGCCCATACCTGGAGCACCGCCCATTGGCATTGCTGGTTCTGGAGCTGGCTTGTCAACGATAAGGCACTCTGTTGTGAGGAAGAGACCTGCGATAGATGCTGCATTCTCGAGAGCTACGCGAGAAACCTTTGCAGGGTCGATGATACCTGCTGCGCGGAGATCCTCGAACTCATCCTTACGGGCATTGTAACCGAAGTCACCCTTGCCCTCACGTACCTTCTGAACGACAACGGCACCCTCGCCACCTGCGTTGAATACAATCTGACGGAGAGGCTCCTCGATTGCACGCTTAACGATGTTGATACCAGTCTGCTCGTCGGCATTGTCGCCCTTCAGGCCCTCAAGAGCCTCAAGTGCACGGATGTATGTTGTACCACCACCGGCAACAACACCTTCCTCGATAGCTGCACGTGTAGCGCAGAGAGCATCGTCAACACGATCCTTCTTCTCCTTCATCTCTACCTCAGAGTTTGCACCTACGTAGAGAACAGCTACGCCACCAGCCAACTTAGCCAGACGCTCCTGAAGCTTCTCCTTGTCGTATGAAGATGTGGTGTTCTCAATCTCCTTCTTGATGGCGAGTACACGGTCAGCGATGAGATCCTTGCTGCCAGCACCACCAGCGATGATAGTGTTGTCCTTAGAAACTGTTACCTTGTCGGCAGAACCGCACATCTCAAGTGTTGCCTGCTCGAGCTTCAAGCCCTTCTCCTCAGAGATAACAACGCCACCTGTAAGGATTGCGATATCCTCAAGCATTGCCTTACGACGGTCGCCGAAGCCTGGAGCCTTGACAGCACAGATCTTCAAACCACCACGCAGACGGTTAACTACGAGTGTTGTGAGAGCCTCAGAATCTACGTCCTCTGCAATAATCATGATAGGACGACCGCTCTCAGCTGCTGGCTGCAGGATAGGGAGAATCTCCTTGAGGTTGCTGATCTTCTTGTCGTAGATGAGGATGTATGGATTCTCCATTACGCACTCAAGCTTCTCTGTATCAGTTACGAAGTAAGCTGAGAGATAGCCACGGTCGAACTGCATACCCTCAACAACGCCGATGTGAGTGTCACGGCTCTTTGACTCCTCGATTGTGATAACGCCATCCTTGCTCACCTTACGGAAAGCATCTGCAAGGAGCTTACCGATCTCAGGGTCGTTGTTAGCAGAAACAGTTGCAACCTGCTCAATCTTGTCGTAGTTGTCGTTAACCTGCTCAGAATTAGCCTTGATATAGTCAACAACGGCAGCAACAGCCTTGTCGATACCGCGCTTCAGATCCATTGGATTAGCACCAGCGGTTACGTTCTTCAAGCCCTCTGTTACGATAGCCTGTGTGAGGATAGTAGCGGTTGTTGTACCGTCACCTGCATCATCGCCAGTCTTGCTTGCTACGCTCTTAACGAGCTGAGCGCCAGTGTTCTCGAACTTGTCCTCAAGTTCGATTTCCTTTGCAACGGTAACGCCATCCTTAGTGATCTGTGGAGCACCGAACTTCTTCTCGATAACTACGTTACGGCCCTTAGGACCAAGTGTAACCTTTACTGCATCTGCAAGCTGATCAACACCTCTCTTGAGGAGGTCGCGTGCATCAATATTGAATTTGATATCTTTTGCCATGATTTTTTTAAGATTAAAGTAGAAAGTTTAAAGGGTAATGTAGATAGTTAAATTCTGCCAAGGTACGTCTTGCGTAAGCCTGAAAGCATTCTTGCTATCTGTGTTACCTGATTTTCTACGTCGTTATATTCTTCTTGAGTTATATATTCTAAATCTAAAGCGATTTCTATCTGAGACATTGTTTCGTATAAAGAGCCGAAAGCGAACTCTATGAAATGTAACTTGTCTTTCTCTGAAACTCGTCCCATTCCCTCTGCTATATTCGAGGTTATGGAAACAGCAGCTCTTCGAATTTGATCACATAGGGCATATTTCTCTTCTGCCGGAAACTTTTTCATCAGCAGATATAATGTCTTCACATATCTGCGGGAATGTTGATAAACAACAAGTTTCCTATATGAGAATAAGCCCTCATCCATTACATTCTACATTACACTTTACTCTTTACACTTTACACTATCCCAAAATCGCAATCACGTCGCTCTGACGCATTACGATAAACTTCTCGCCCTTATACTCGATCTCCTGACCGGCATACTTGCCGTAGAGCACGTTGTCACCAACCTTGAGTACCATTTCTTCATCCTTAGTGCCGTTACCAACTGCAGCTACTGTGCCTTGAAGTGGCTTCTCCTTTGCTGTGTCTGGGATGATGATACCACCGATCTTCTCTTCTGCCGGTGCTGGAGTAATCAGCACGCGGTCTGCTAATGGTTTAATGTTCATTGTCTTAATGATTTTATGTTGTTATTATTATTGTTTTAGCGTAGAGGTCTATGTAATATAGACTCGCGTTGTTATGATGCTCTTAGCGAAAAACGTGCCAAATGTCATAAATGCAAAAAATGTCAATATTTAACGACAAAAATGTCAGTCGTGAATTCCCGACTGACATTTTGGCGTTTGTCTTTCTCTTTTTCTTCAGTATGAAAATATTGTAGTTCCGTTGATAATCCAAATAAAACACCAAAACCTTACCATTAAAATACCTTTAAATTACCATGGTTAATGGTATCTTAATGGTATTTATATGGTATTTTAATGGTATTTATATGGGAGGAAGAGCGGACTTACAACGGATTTACAACGGACTTGTAACTAATCTTTCACCTTGTCGTAAACATCATCCGTTACAGGTTCAAGCCATTCGTTTGAGGCTCCTTCCTGCACGTCCTTGTGATAGGTTAGATGCTGGAACCATGAATCCTTGGCTGCTCCGTGCCAGTGTTTTACTTCGGCAGGAACGGCGATTATTGTGCCTGGAGTCATCTCGACAGCTTCCTTGCCCCATTCCTGATACCATCCGCGACCTGAAACGCAAATCAGCACCTGAACCTGCTTGTGGTGGATATGCCAGTTGTTGCGGCAGCGAGGCTCGAAGGTTACGTTAGCCATTCCGCCCTCCATCTGAGCCAGATAGCTGTTGCCTGTGAAATACTTGGCGTATGCTGTGTTAGGCTCGCCCTTAGGCCATACGGAGAAATCAACAGTTTGCACAGGCGTGTGAGTGCCGCCAAGAATTGCGGCTAAGGCGCCACGCAGTCTTTCTGCCTCTGCCATACCTATATTCTTTTCGAGCAAGGCAGGCATTTCCTTGAGAGCTTCGTCGGAAACGCCCATGTTTCTTGCCCCGGACACATGAGCTTGCAGTTGTGGCTCGCAGCCGGGTAGGGCAGAGATGGCACTTACCGTCACTACCTCACGGTCGGCAAAAGAAAGGTTGTTGCGGGCGAAGATATCGCCGAAGAGATGCGCCTTCAGATAGTAGTCGGTTTGAGGAGCGAAGGTGTAGGTGAACGGTTTGCCTCCGCAGAGTTTTGTCTGTACCTCAGTACCCTGTTTTAGGGCATCGTACTGCTTTGGCAGAGGGGCAGCCTCGTTACCTTCATCAGTTCGGAGTCCTGCTTCTGCACGTTCCTTTATTACCTGCTGCAATATGCCGAGAGCGTTGAGCGAGCGTGGAAAGCCTGTGTAGGCGTAGAGGTGTGAAAGAGCCTCCTTTGCCTCGCTAACGGTAAGA
>Ga0326513_10002051_pt1 | contig 15046 bp, 20 predicted proteins | sample 2_2465_0518_D_FD_203654 | JGI IMG/M metagenome (GOLD analysis project Ga0326513, IMG submission 203654) | Bovine rumen microbial communities from UC Davis, California, United States - 2_2465_0518 | ecosystem: Host-associated > Mammals > Digestive system > Stomach > Rumen | place: USA...
ACTCTTGACAACTTCCCCGGCCTCGTTTAACAGATCGCAATATAAACCGCGCTCATGTGTATAGCCTGAGATTTGATATATATAAAACTTTCCGCCGGTCTCGTCTATGCTGATTCCGTTTACCCCGTCCGCGGTTGCTTTGCGTGCTGCCGCTGCTGGGGCTTTGCTCCATATTTCGCGGGCTGTGGTGTAGCTGTCACCGGTCATGCAATTCGTCCGGCGCTGGCCGCCTTTGCTGCTGCATACTATTGGCATATCAAACATGGGTTTTTTCCTCCTTTACTTTGTGATATATGCGCCGCTTTTGATCCCTTCCCGGATGGCGTCGGCAGCGGTGGCATGTTGGCAATCGTAACAAGCTATAATTTCCGGATTAGTTCCCCTTGTGAAATAGTGGCTTTCTTGGATCATGCCGGGGTTCTTTGGGCTTCTGTGGTATACTGTATAATTTCGGTAGTAGTCGCCGTGTGCCGTGTTCCGGTCGCTCTGGCTGGTGTAAAATAGATTTATCTCTCCGGCCTGTAGTGCTAAAAATGCTGCAGTAAATGCGGCGCGGTTTTCGCTGTCCTGCTTATTATAGATTTGTTCCCACTTCTCGCCGTACTTGCTGCCGTGCGTCCTGATGTGAAGACATGCGGCGCGGTGCTGTGATATGATATAAAAGCCTTTCATGATGCTCCTCCCTTCAAAAATTGCCGTTCTTGGCGTCTGCCTTCTTGACTTTGAAGCTCCCGCCGTCAATAATGATCGGGTTTTCCTGCTTCAACTCTTCCCGGATATATTGCCGGGCTTCCTGCAAGTATGCGGAGCCGTATCCGTAACAAAAACGGGTATAGTAGCGCTTGCCGGTCTCCGCTTCGATGATCTTGGCGCTGTTGTATGTGTTGCCGTTTACCTTATCAAACCACATGCCGCCGATTACAATATAAGTTTTTGCCATGTTCGTTTCCTCCTTTTATGTGCTTGGTTTTTGGATATACCCCGCCGCCGGTATCGGTTCGGGCTCCACTTTTTGTGGGGCGATTCTCTCCGGCGGGGTGTGGTTTAGGCTCTCGCTGCCTCTTTTATGAGGTCGTACGCCTGGAATAATGCTCTAGCCTGTACATCAAGCCACTCTTCGTGGCTGTTCGGGCGCTTGTTGCCGCCGTCCGTCTTCTTAAACTCTGTGCGGTTGCAAAGTCGTTTTGCTATGTCTCCATCATAAATAAGATAACTGCCGCCCCAGCTTGCAACGCTCCATGCGCTGTAAATGTCGTTTGGATTCTGGTAGTCTTTCGCTCCGTTTAATGCGTATTCCTTCAATTCTTCCATGCTCTCCGGCTCGTGGCCTTCGTACTCGCTGCGCTCTTTGATGGTGTCCAGGATTTCCAACGCGTACGCCTTAACGCCTGCAGACCACGCTCCGCGTGGCTTCTTTGCTGTGATTTTTGCTCTAATCTCTTCTAATCTCTTCATATTGTCCGCGCCTCCTTTGCGCTGTGCCTTTCGGCTGTGTTTGGTTTCTAGTTTCCTGTGGGGCTTCCTGACGTTTCCACAAGCGGCGCTTGTCGGTGTTCGCCTGGCGTCTGCTCCCGTCTTGGTGGTTTATTAACTTTTTATTGCTACAGGGGCGCCGGTGGTCGATCCGGCTCCGGCCTTTTAGCCTTCCCCCGTTTCGCTTACTAGGTGCGATAACTCCGCTAATATTCAGCCGTTAACGGTCGCTGCTGGGGTACTCTAGGCGGCTCCAGCCCCGCCTCGTCTTATTCTGTTGTCTATGGTTATATATTAGCACGATAACCGTATTTATGCAATATGATTTATGTAATAAAAATACATAAAGTTAATAAAATATATTTATGTAATATGCACAAAATACGGGCTTGCAATCCGTCCCGAAATGATGTAATATATATTTATGCAATGGGTATAAATAAATAATATTAGGTATACGGATATGGATAAAAGCACACAAGATAAGGCGCTAAAGGCTTTGGAGCGTCAAGAAAAGCAATACAAGCGCCAAAACGAGTATATAAAGAATGCTTTTGACAGAGTGTCTATAGCACTCCCAAAAGGCACAAAAGAACGGATCACCGCAAGCGGTGAAACGGTTAACGGGCTTATTAATAGGCTAGTCAAGGAATACTTGGAAAATCAATAAAATCGCGTGATATCGTCCCCGCCTTAACCGGCGGGGCTTTTTATTTGGAGGGTAAACAATGACATTTTCAGAAATGAAACAAGCAAAAAAGATACTACTCGACAACGGTTACACTACCGCCGCCGATATCGTCCCCGCTTTAACTGATACGGATCTACAAGCTATCCTTGCCGGTGATTTCTCTGGTTTGGATCAGATGGAAGGAAAACAGGATCAGCGCAAGCCGCAAGCCCAGACGGATCACGGCACGGAACGCCGGACGGATCACCAGACGAAACACCAGGGCGAACGGATCACCCACACAACGGGTCAACAGGATCACCACGGGGAACGGGTGGCGGGATCTGCGGAGACGGGAACGGGATCGCCAACGGGTGACGGGGGAACGGTTCAGCCACGGGATCACGGCAACGGCGATATATTGGAAGACGACATGACGGGGGGCGGTTTGCTCCCTGTTGGTTTATATGACGATATAGCCGACATTATAACCGGCTTTTGTAAATCTCACTCTATACCAGATCAGTTTAAAATACACCCTCAACAGTGGGGCGCTATATGCTTCAATATAGGGTATATGATTAAGCGCCGCCAACTTCTAAACGATTGGGAAAAACTCAAGCACTCCGGCGGGCGCGCATATGATCCGCAAAAGGTGCTTGCCCTGCTCTCCCTGTATGAATACATTTGCAACGCTTACAAGCAAACTGCGTTTTCGCACAACTTCCCCCATTTTGCGGGGGTGTCGAGGGAATATTTCAATGACTATATGAAACAGGGGCTTACCTCGGCGCGCGTCAACTTGTCGCAAAAAGCCGCCGATATCCAACGGGCGTCTATCGTTGGGGCTATCTCGGCGGGCGGTTCTGCCACTGTCGGGAATATCTTTCTCGGAAAAGCTCTTGCCGGTCTACAGGAAACGACAACCGTCATGCACGTTTCTGCATCTCCGGCTATCTCGTCTACGGAATTGCCCTCTCTCCCGTCCAAAAGTTAATAAACGAGGCAGATTATTAACCCAAAACGGCGGCGCCTGTTGCGGTGGGGTGTGGGGGTCTGTGGGGAGGTACGGGCGAGGCGGGGGTTACCCCCTCCCACGCCCAAAACAGAAAGGGTGTACACGATGAAACAACGAGAAGTAGTAGAATCCCGTGAGTTAATGGATGTAGAGACGGGAGAGATCATATATGTAGGAGACGGAGAGAAGCTAGTCAAGGAGAGACAGGTAGCGAGCGAGAAGCCTGCGATAATGAAGAGGATGGGATTTATGAAGATATTTTTAGATGCGGCGGGAAAGATAGCGAGGGAGTTAAGTGCGACAGAGATCAAGATGATCGTAGGGCTAATGCCGTATGTGTCGTATGAGGATTGTTGTATAAGATGGGATGGGTACGGTGAGGTAATGGATGTAGAGGACATAGCGGAAGCACTCGGAGAGGATAAGAAGAAAGTGTATCGAGTGATAGCGTCATTGGAGAAGAAGGGGGTGATTGGGCATCACGTCACGGGGAGCATATTGAAGGGGTATAAGGGGAAGTTAAGGAAGGTATATACGGTGAATCCGTTCGTGTGCTGTCGGGGGACAAAAATCAATCGAGCAGTGTATGAATACTACCACAAAAGCGGGTGGCGAACGCTGTGAAAACTCGGGGTATATAGAATAAGAGGCGAAAAATGGCGAAAAAGCCCGTGGTTAAGGGAAAAATGGCAAAAAAAATTCTCATTTTTTGAGAAAAAAAAGCCGATTTTGTCTCATTTTTTGAGAAAAATCAGGTCGAAAAAGGTGAAAAATGGCAAAAATCAGATTAGAAGTTGTGTTAAATAGACACCCTCGGGGGATCTTTGTAGAGATTACCGTAGACGGTAAGAAGATGGGTATGCGTAATATCGGTGGAGAGGTTGAGTCGCTGTTGGGGCGTGAGTGGACGAAAGAAAAGACCGATGAAGGATATCTGCTGTCGATGGAGTTTGAGGGTGACGTAGATATACGGATGGAAATGTCAAGAAGCGGTAACGGTAAGTGTGAGTATATTTATTTGAGGAATATAAGATGAGTAGTGTAAGAACGCAAACAAAAACGATCCGTATTGGTGTAGAAACGGAAGAGTATTTCCGTGGTAAGCCACTGAATCGGTATGTGGAGAGTCTGCATCATCTGATAGAGAGTGGGCGGCTAACGATATCCGGCGAAGAGATCATAGTGCCGCACGCCTATGCCTTGGCGGGATTGGGTGAAATGGCAGACTTGTGCGGTATGAGCGTGGATGAGATGGCAGAACAACTTTATGATCTAATGGATGAGGGGAAAATAGTGTTCGAGAACGGGCGCTTGGCGGTGAATCGGGAAGAGGAAGGGGATGATCGTAAGTGATAACTGCTGTTTTGTTGATGTATATCGGGGTGCAGATGCACTTTCCTGTGTGGTATATGGTGTTGTGTTGGGTAGTGTTCCTTGTGGGACTATGGAAACTGTTTTTTAGGGGTGAGTGATGGCTACAGAACAATTAAAAGAGAAATGGGAGAGTTATAAGCGGTATTATCTGGAAAATGGCGTGGATGACGCTCTGATCGATGCGGCGGTAAAGGCAACGGGCGTGGCGATTGCGAATGAGCAGGACTTGGAGTACGGGTTTATGATAAGCGCCCAGGCGAAAGAATGGATCAAGGAAGCCGGACGAGCGAAGGGATATGAGATCATCGATTTGGAAGAGTTTTCGCAGAAACGGAAACAGCCGGTCTTTCTGTTGGAATCGTATTATGGGGTGTTATTGTATGAAGCGCCGTATAGATTTGAGAGTTTTATGCTCTATATAGAGAAGAATCGCCCGCTGAAAGAGAGATTTTATGAGCCTAGAGTGAATCCGCTTCATAAGATCGTGGAGAAGCTACAGGCGTTGGAAGACGATAAACTGGATGAATTGTTTATCCATATGCCGGCCAGAGTAGGTAAGACACAGTTGACGACAATGTATATGGTGTGGCATTGTGCCAGGAATCACGAACAGAGTAATTTGTATGTGACGTATAAGGAAGGATTGGGCGGTGCGTTTCTGGACGGCGTGCAGGAGATATTAACTGATCCGACTTATTGCTTTGCTGACGTGTTCCCGAGGGTGAAGATCATCGATACGGATGCGAAGAATAATAAATTGGACTTGGGAACGGACGGCAGGAGACGGAAGAAGTATAAATCACTGTCTGGAAAGGGTCTGGAATCGGGTCTGAACGGCGAGTATGACGCATACGGTATTCTTCTGTTAGACGATATCTTGGAAGGCGTGCAGGATGTAATGTCGCCGGAAGTCTTGAAGAGGAAACAGACGATTTTCGACAATAACGTAATGTCCCGAAAGAAAGAATCGTGCAAGGTGATCTATAACGGTACTATCTGGGCTACGAACGATCTGTTTATGAACCGGCTACAGTTTTTGGAGACGGCGAAAGAAGCGGAGCATATACGGTATGAAGTCGTGAAGATCCCTGCGCTGAATGAGAATGATGAATCGAATTTCGATTATATGTACGGTGTGGGGTACTCGACAGAGTATTATAAGGCAAGACGGGCGACTTTTGAGATGAATAACGATATGGCGGGATGGTTCGCACAGTGTCAACAAGAGCCGATTGACCGAACAAATGCGGTATTCACGCCGGAGACGATGCGGTACTTTGACTATCTGCCAGGGGGAGAACCGATTAAGGTGATCGCCCATTGTGACGTTGCTTTGGGCGGCGGTGACTTCTTGGCGTTCCCTGTGGCTTACTATTATGAGAACCCAGATGGATCGTTGAGTGGGTATGTCGAGGATGTAGTGTTCGATAACTCGGAGAAGCATATCACACAGCCGCAAGTGGTGGCAATGATAAAGAAACATCATATTAGACAGGTGCATTTCGAGTCTAACCAGGGCGGCGAAGGGTATAAGGATGATATCGTCCGGCTGATAAAAGAGAGTGGGTATAACGAGATATGTAATATCACGTCTAGTTGGGCGCCGGTGACGAAACGGAAAGAGCAAAGGATCTGGGATGCGGCGCAGGAAATTAGAGAGTTGTACTTCAAAGAGGCAAGGCTACGGACGGATCAGTATAGAAAATTTATGAATAATATGTTTGCGTTCACCCTTGGTATGAGCAAAAAGGCGCATGAAGACTCTGTGGATGCTTTGGCAGGGCTTGTGGCGTTTGAGAAGAACGGTAGCGGTGTGAGAAAAGCAGTGATAAGGAGGAGTCCGATATGACCACAAAGAGTTATCTGTATCAGTTAAGGAATATTGACCGCCGGATTCAAGATAAATTGCGTGAATCGTATGAGTGGCGTGAGATCGCAATGAATAAGTCCCATCCGATATCGGACGTGAACGTGCAGAGTACGCCGAAACAGGACGTGATGGCAGAGGCGGCATCTATGGCAGTGGATTATGAGCAGGAAGCATCACAAATCGCCGTCAAAATGACGGAATTAAAGCATACGATCATCCATCAGATTGACAGTATTGACGATGAATTGACGTATAACATACTGAAAGAACACTTTGTTCAGCAGATGGGTATCGGTACGATGGCTGATAAGTATTTCGTGACCTATAACGCTATGAAATATCGGATCGAGAAAGCGATATCCGTGTTCGAGAAGAAGTACGGGAATCAGTGGTAAGTTCTCAAAATGTGCAATACATTGCAATTGTGGAAGGGCAAAATGTAGGGTAAAATTACATTATGGATATATTTGCAGAAAACCAAAATCCTATACCTGTGGAAGACGAGGTGGACGATATTGATAGTGAGTCCATTAGCGACACAAACGATCATAAGCCCGAACAAGGCGTTAAGAACGGCGAGAATTGACGGCGTTGCGATACACTGTATGGCGGGGAACGCAACGGTAAAGGCTTGCGGCAATCTGTTTGCCAAAAAGTCGAAGAAAGCATCCTCGAATTATGGTATCGATTCTAGCGGGCAGACCGCTTGTTATGCCGGAGAAGAGTATCGTTCGTTCTGCACGTCAAATCGTGCGGTTGATAACCGCTGTATTACGGTGGAAGTGGCGAATGACGGCGGCGCTCCGCAGCGGCACGTCTCTGATAGGGCTATGTATGCCCTTGTGCGGCTTCTGACGGATGTTTGTAAGCGTAATGGCATAAAGAAACTTGTGTGGTCTGGTAACGCCAAAGACAGGGTAAATTGGCGTAATGGGTGCAATATGCAAGTCCACAGAGACTTCGCAAAAAAATCGTGTCCTGGGGACTATCTGTATTCCCTGCATCCGTGGATCGCATCGGAAGTAAACAAGAACCTTGGCGTACCGGCGGGCAGTGCAACGTATATGCTGAACGGGGTAGACTATAGCCGTGTGTTCGATGCAAACTACTACTATAATACCTATCCAGACTTACAGGCGCTCGGTATGGGTGCTATGTGGGATCATTTCTGCGTGTTCGGTGTGAATGAAGCAAGAAGAGGGAATAATCAGTTTGATCCCGTGGTGTATCGGAAGATGAACGCCGACTTGGAAGTGGCTTTCGGTGGGAATTGGGCTTCCTACTATTGGCATTACTGTGCAATCGGGTATACGGAACACAGGATCAGCATATAATTTCAAAAAGTGCAATACATTTCAGTTGTTGCGACAATTCCGAGGGTGTAAAATACGATTAGAGAAGTGGGCGTATGCCCTTGTTTTGGCGTGTAAAAGCGCCTTTTTTATTTTGTAAAGGAGAAAAGAATATGAGGTGTCATGAAACGGTTTTAATCAATACTGCGAACGGGAAGAGATATGTTCGTGCATCGATCTACGCTGATACCACGCCGAACACAATGCCGGAAGATGGTAGTCTGATCGAGGGCTTGGATGCGAACGATGTATTGGCGGCAGACAGTACGATGTATATCATTGCGTCTGGGGATCTGTATATGCTGAACGGCGCAGGAACTTGGGTGAAACAGTAAGGAGGAACGGAAATGACGGGATTTGAAGCATATCTGCTTGCAAGAGCATATACGAACAAAGCAATCGATGGTGGCGGCTCTTTGAAGGGTGCGGCTTGCCAGATTAAGTCCATCGAACCGATCACGGGCGGCAATCGTGTCACTTTCGAGTGGGAAGATAACCAGGGCGTTGTCTCCACCGATACGATGGATGTAATGAACGGTGCGAACGGACAGGATGGTTCTGACGGCGCAGATGGCGTTGGTATTGTCTCCATCACCTATAAGAGTGAGGACGCACAGGGAAACTACATCTATACCGTGGCTCTGTCTGATAGCACATCTTACGATATCACTTGCCCCAAGGGAGCAAAAGGTGACACAGGTGCAACAGGTGCAACCGGCGCAGACGGAGTTGGCATTGCATCCATCACCAAAACCGGCACATCTGGTCTTGTTGATACCTACACGATCACATACACAAACGGCACGACAAGCACCTTTACTGTCACTAACGGATCTGGTGCTGATTTGACGGCGGGACAGTACATCGATATCGACAACGATGAAATCTCTGTAAAGAGGGATATCGCAAGGGATGTTGATGCGATTATTACCACAAGTTTTGATTTCCCGAATTGTACCGTTACAAAGACAATCGATGAGGAAGTTGTAGATACTGTGACATTCAGTATGTTTGGTGATATACCTTCCTCTGTTATGGATGTTTATTCTGTCAGTTACAATGGACAGGCTGTGGTGTTGACATTCACTAACACTGTAGCAAGCAAAGAACAATCTGTTGGGTATTCCTTCATTGTAGCATCCTACTCTTCGGGTGTGATTGATACACAGACATTTGTGGAAACGTTGGATGCCGACAAAAAACTGATTATTCAATCCGAGTTAGATGCCGCTCTTGCTGATAAGGTAGACAAGGTGGAAGGCAAAGGCTTATCCACGAACGACTACACCAACGAAGATAAGGCTATTGTGGGCGGTGTAACAGCGGCGTTGGGCGGAAAAGCCGATACTGACATTGTAGCAAGTGACTTCTCTGCGGCTACATCATACACGGCAGGCGAATATTGCATCTATGGTGGAAAGTTCTACAAGTTCAAGGCTAACCACTCTGGAGCGTGGTCTGCATCGGATGTGGATGAGATCAAGATCGCGGGAGAGTTATCTTCGTTAATGAGTGGTTTAACGGGTCTGGCTAGCAATGTTGTTTTTGAACCGCAAACCGCTCCGAGCACTTCAAACCCGTTCGGTGATGATGGGACTGGCTATATCTTGAAAATTAAATATAACGGTGTAAACCTTGGTTATTTTGTAATAAGACCGAAAAACTATGTCGATTCGAGCACCAGCAGAAAAGTTGCACTTGAACTATTCGATAGTAGTTGGAGTAAGATTTGGGATGTAGTTAGAGAGTAACTAATTAAAGGGCAGTTTAATGGTCGGGAAAACTTGACCACTATACGCTAATGGCGTACAATAAGAACAGTTAGGCAAGGATAGTATGAGACTAGCTATCTCATACGAAAAGCGGTTCTCTCAACGCTTTCCTTGTCTTTTTGTTTTGAGAGAAATACTTATGGAGAGGTAAGTAGAATGAATAAATTTTTGTATAATACAAACGATGATGTAGAGAAGATTGTTATTGATGGTTATGAGGTGCCACATGATCGTAGTTTGATTGTTATGTTACCAAAATACTATCATATTCCGAACATACACACGAAAGACATTATCTATCTTTCTATGGTAGATATATGGGGAATGGAAAATGCAGATACTATATGTTCTGAGCTATTTTCAAAAGTAGCCATTGCTAGAATGAAAAGGCGTTTGCATAAAAGAGGTTTGTTGAGTGGGAAACCAACAATAACTCCGCAAGAGTTAAAGAAAATCTCCATTGAGAAATCACATAATGGTGATAAATGCGAATGGTGTGGTGAAGAGTGTTATATACTGCACGAACACCATTATCCTATTCCTGAAAGGTTGGGCGGTACGCAGACAGTACGGATATGTCCGAACTGCCATTACACATACCATTTGTTGTGTAAAAACTATGAAATTCTGTATTGAATATATGCGGATTATGTGTGCATAATTTCAAAATATGCAATAGTTTTCAGTAGACACTTAAAATTCCTAGTGATACTATTATGCTAGAAATGAATGTGAAAGCACTCCATATGGGGTGCTTTTTCTATTTGGAGGGTAAGCCGATGTTGAATGAATTTCTCATTCGTGCATCAGACAATACAATGATTAAACTTACGATTATCGGTATCATTGCTGATACGATTTTCGGGGTGTTGCGTGCTATAAAAGAGAAGAAACTGAACACATCTATCGGGATAAACGGTGCTATCCGTAAGGCTGGTATGGTTTTATCTCTTCTGATATTTCAGTTAGTGGATATTTTAGTCAAGATCAACCTTATAGGCTTTATACCAGAAGAGATAAGGACGTATTTAGGCGGTGTGATTGGCACGACAGAGTTTTTCGCATTGCTTTATATCGGCTATGAAGCAGTTTCTACGCTCAAAAACATGGCGCTCTGTGGCTTGCCGGTGAAGAGAGTGTGGAACGCAGTGCAGAAATTCCTTGGCAAGTACACAGACGAAATGCCGAAGGACAAAGTGGAGAAATAAGATATGATCGAACCGATAAAGCCGATGGGTCGCAGGATGATATACACAGACGAGATTGATATCAACGAGAATAATATCATCCCGATTCTCCAAAAGGCAATGGTGACACACACCATGAACTTTTCGGAAATTGAATATCTGCTGAACTTTGAGTTTGGCTTACAGCCTAGATTGCAGGAAAAGGTAACGAGGAAAGAGATTGATTGTGTTACGGTTGACAACGTGGCGCACGAAATCTCTTTGTTTTGGCGGTCGTACTTTTGGGGACAGCCGTTTACGCTTACGCAGAGAGGCAAACGTGATTCCGGCGCTAACGGAGAGGGAGAGGCTATTGCCTTATTGAATGAGTGCTACGATGCAGAAAGCGTGAACGCTAAAACGCAAAAGATCGCACGATTCGTTGAACCCTGCGGTGTTGGCTACGTCTATATTGACGTTAAAACGGACAGAGTAGAGGGTGATAGTTATTTCTCTTATGATGTACTTGATCCGAGATTCACTTTCATCATCTATTCTGGGTACTATACTGACCGCCGCCCGATGGTTGGCGTGACGTATCGTATCGATGATAACGGATCACGGCATTATACCGCTATCACAAAGAACCGCCGGTATGAAATCCTGGATATGGTGGAAGTCACCAACGGCAAGAAGGTCGAGAATTGGGGCGTAAGAAGCGGCGATATCAATCCGTTCGGGATCATCAATATCGTTGAATACTTCCGTTCACACGACAGAACAGGCGTGTTTGAACACGAAATAGACGATATGCTTGACCTCAATCTGAACGAAAGCAATCTGTCTAATAGCGTGGCTGAAAAGGTAAATGCTATCTGGCTTGCTACAGACTTGGATCTGAAAGAACAGGTTGTGAACGAGGACGGCACGATCACCGAAAAGGAAGTAGTGCCGAAGAACAATGAGTGGATTTTCGGGTTCTCTTCACAGGACGGGAAAACGCCGAAGATCGAACCGCTTTCCGTGCCGCTTGAATCGCAGGGAGTGATGAACTATATCGTATCAAAACGTGGTCTGATATTGCAGAAATGCAATGTGCCGCAGAGAAACGATAACTCCGGCGGATCAACGGGTATCGCTATGGATGCGGCGGCGGGATGGACGGCGGCAGATATGGTAGCCTCGATGCAACAGCAGATTGTTGTTGGGTGCAAGCAACAGGAATTGAAAGTTGTTTTGGCAGTTTTGGCGAAGTCGGATTGTCCCGAGGATAGCCCGATGCGGAAACTGACCTATAGAGATATCGTACCGAACATGAAGCGTGCGAAGAACTACGAACTGACAAGCAAACTGAACGCATTTGCAACAGGCGTATCGCACGGTATTGATCCGGCGCATATGATCCGTGAGATCAACTTTTTCTCTGATCCTCAACAGGTAATCGAGGATTCCAAAGAGTACATGGAGCGATATCTGAATAGCGTGTATAAGGATGGGGAGCAGGGCGTATCGGAAAGCCCCGTAACCGAGAATCCGGACGACACGGAAAGCCGGAACACAACAGACGAAAGAGACGAGGTAACACAGAGTCCGTATGTACAGTAGTTTGAATATCGATGAACTGAATATCCAACAGTACACGGATGAAGAAGTTGAAGCGTTTCTGAATGACTACTTTGCGCCAATGGAGCTTCCTTTCATAGAGGAGGAGACAAGGAAGAACGCCGCAAAAGATTTTCGTGACGTTCTTCTTTTTATCCTTCTCGCTATCGTGTATTCGGTAGAGACGGAAGCGATTGATTGGGATTATATGCGTAATCAGATGGCGGTGAGTTTCGGGCAAGTGGTACGGAAGTACGCACGGGATGATGATTTTACCCGAGACTTTATCGAAAAGGCGGCTGACGAGTTTATAGACGTAACCAGACGGCACGCAGACGAGGGCGGCAGATGGCTTTCTGACGAAAGAGCGTTGCCGGATGCGGCTAACTACGCAAATATGACCGTAGGCTATGAGGAATTGCAACAGGCGATAGATGATGGCTTCACAAAGAAAATGTGGATATCGCAGAGGGATGGCAAGGTAAGACACACGCACAGGATTGCAGACGGACAGACAGTGCCGATCAAGGCAATGTTCAAAGTCGGCGCAAGCCTGTTGATGTACCCTGCTGATCCCGAGGGTGAACCGCAGGAAGTCATTTCCTGCCGTTGCCATATGAAATACTTGTAAGAGAGAGCCGTGAGGCTCTTTTTTATATAAAAGTCGGAGAAGGACTATAACGAACAGAGACAAGAGAAATGTCGTAAAACAGAGCAAAGGAGAAAAAGAAATGAAGAAGATGAAAATGCCGTTGAATTTGCAGTTTTTCGCAGAGGGAGAACCCGAAGAAAAACAGGAAGAAGTGAAAGAGACAAAAGAGGCTGAAAAGAAGCCGGAGAAGAAAACTGACCCTAACGAGGAAGTTTCCGTACAGGACTTGCTTGTGGAAATCGCCAAACTGAAACGGGAAAAAGACCGTGCATCAGCGGAGGCGGCTGACTACAAGAAGAAATTCCGTGCTACGCAAAGCGAAAAGGAAATTATGGACGCTGAAAAAGCGGAAGCACAGGCAAGGCGTGATGAAGAGTTTGAGGCAATGAAACGTGAGATCACGATCAACAAACTTGCCAAAAACTATATGGCTCTTGGGTATTCTTCCGAAATGGCAGAGGCGGCGGCAACGGCTGACGTGGATAACGACAGCGAAACCCGTTTCAAGATACAGGCACAGGTTGATGCGGAGAAGAAGAAGGCTTGGGAGAAAGAGTTTATCGCAAGCAGACCGCAGATTGCCGCCGGAACGGGAGGCACAAATGCGGAAGAAGATCCTTTCTTGAAAGGATTTAATTCAGTTAAACATTAAAAGGAGGAAAAGTAAATGGGAACTATTAACTTGGCATCCAGATACGCAAGACAGGTTGATGAAAGATTCAAACTTGGCGCACTGACCGGCGGGATCGTAAACGACAATTACGATTTTATCGGTGTAAATACCGTAAAGGTATTCAGCCGTGATCTGGCAACACTGAACGACTACACTGCAAGCGGGGCAAATCGCTACGGTTCGCCGGACGATCTGGGTAACGCAGTACAGGAACTTTCCGTAACACAGGACAAGTCCTTTACTTACGTTATCGATGCAAAGACCGAGCAGGACACCGAGGGTACTATGGCGGCGGGCGCTACTCTGGCAGAGAATATCGACAATCTGCTGATCCCTGCAATCGACAAGTACCGTCTGGCTGTTTTGGTAGCATCTGCGCCGGTAGCCGGATCTGTAAGTGGTGCTAACCACACCATCACAAAGGCTGTAACCGCTTCTAACGCTTATGAAGAGTTTCTGGCAGTACAGGAAGTGTTGGACAACGATAAAGCACCGCAGGGCGGCAGAATCGCTATCGTAACCCCTGGCTATCTGAACAAGATCAAACTTGATCCGAACTTCACAAAGAAGGGTGACATGGCTACCGAGATCGCTATCAACGGCGTTGTTGGTATGATCGATAACGTATATGTTATCAAAGTGCCGACTTCTTATCTGCCTGGCGGTGTTGATTTTATCATCACCAACAGCCTTGTAATGCCGTCTCCGATCAAGTTGGAAGACTACAAGATCCACTACGATGCACCTGGAATCTCCGGCGCTCTGGTAGAGGCAAGAGTACGTTTCGATGCTTTCGTTCTGGACAAGAAAGCAGATGCAGTAGGCGTACACCGTCACGCTTCTGTTGCTCTGGATAAGACCACGCTGACCGTTGCTGACGGCGCTACCGGCTCTCTGACCGCTACGGCTCTGCCGGACGGATCTACCGTAACTTGGTCTTCTTCCAACACGGCAGTTGCAACCGTGGCTAACGGTACTGTAACGGGCGTTGATCCTGGTACTGCTGTTATCACTGCTACCAACGGTGATGCAAGCGCTACTTGCGTGGTAACGGTAACCGCATAAGGAGAACGATATGGTGACAATCGTACAGAGGGGCAACGAACTGTATGCTCTGACGGACGAAATTCAGATATCAGCATTTCTTTCGCACGGGTGGGTTAAGTATAACCCATCCGTGAGTAAAGAAGTTGTCAAGGAAGACAAAGAAGTGAAAGCCGAGAAGGTGGAAGCGGAAGAAGTCAAGGATGACGGCTTGGATGGGATGAGTCTGAAAGAGTTGAGAGCGATTGCCAAACAAAAAGGTATCAACAGTTTTCAGAAGAATGCTGAAACATTGCGTGAGGAAATCCGTAAAAAATGATCGAAGAAATCATTGCTGAATTGACAATCGAATTAAGGCTAACCGATCCGCACTTGTTTAA
>Ga0326513_10002052_pt1 | contig 15037 bp, 16 predicted proteins | sample 2_2465_0518_D_FD_203654 | JGI IMG/M metagenome (GOLD analysis project Ga0326513, IMG submission 203654) | Bovine rumen microbial communities from UC Davis, California, United States - 2_2465_0518 | ecosystem: Host-associated > Mammals > Digestive system > Stomach > Rumen | place: USA...
GTAGACAGTTTAGAAAGCTCGCGCACGCGAGGAATTTTAGGGGAAGGAGAGAGGCAGAATGGCAGGATCAAAACCTGAGTCAAAGCCGAAAAAAGAGAAGAAAATCAGAATTGCGATAAAGCCAAAATCCAAGAGAAAAGTCCGCGAGGATCTGATCAACCAGCTCAAGGCTAAAGGCGCCGATGTTTTGATTTTTGAGGATCTCATTGACCGCTATATGTTCTATCGCGACCTGGAAATCGAGATGCACAAGAACATCGCCGAGAAGGGCTTGGAATATCCCGCGGTATCGGCGACCGGTAAGAACTATGTCAAAGAAAATCCGTCCGTCAAGCAAGCCGTTCTCTATAACAAACAGTGCCTCGCAATCCTTCAACAGCTCGGTCTCAACCCTAAAGAGATCGAGGACGACACAGAAGATGATGAACTTTGAGTTTGTGTCACTACATTCAAGACTACATTGACCTTGTAAACAGCGGCAAATACCACGTTTGTAAGTGGCAACCGCTGCTGATCGAGTTTGTTCAAAAGGTTTTTGAGACTGAGAGCGTTTACGTTGACGAAGAACAGGCGGACAAGTACTTTGAACTGCAAAAGTACTTTACATACAAGCTGTTTGAATGGGAAAAATTCTGTTTTGTTCTTCACAACTGCACTTATATTACGCCCGGTGTGTTGCGGTTTCCGACTTTGGTTATCGTTGTCGGCCGCGGCAGCGGAAAAAACGGGTATTTGGCGTTTGAAGACTTTGCGCTGGTGACTCCGATCAATGGAGTCCGAGAATTTGATATTGACATTTGTGCGACATCAGAAAAACAGGCAAAGACCTCATTTGTTGATATATACAATCTGCTCGAGCGGCATCGGAAGAAAATGCAAAAGCATTTCTACTGGAACCGCACTGAGATCAAAAACCTCAAGACAGGCTCGGTAATCAGATACCGCACATCAAACGCTAAGAGCGCCGACGGCGGCCGCCCGGGCAAGGTGGATTTTGACGAATACCACGCATATGAAAATTACGATCTGATCAATGTTTTCAAAACGGGATTTGGTAAAAAGCCTATGCCGCGCGAAACTATCACCACCACGATGGGCGACGTCCGCGACGGTCCGCTTGATAATCTTGTATCGGACGGAAAAAGCATTTTGAAGGGAGATATCCCCGATAACGGTACATTGTTCTTTTTCTGTCAGCTTGACGCTGACGAAGAGGTCAACGATGAAGCGAATTGGTACAAGGCAAATCCGAGTTTGCAGTATTTTCCCGAGCTTCTTCGGGAAATGCGCAAAGAATATCAAGAATTTCTCCGCGACAATTTCGGCAACGCTTCATTTATGACTAAGCGTCAAAACCGCCCGTTCGGTACCGCCGAGGTTCCCGTTACAAAATGGGAGAATATCTTAGCGACAAATCGCCCAGTCATCGACCTCGAAGGCGAGCGTTGCGTGTTCGGTCTTGACTACACAAAGGTCAATGACTTTTTGGCGGTTGGATTGTTGTTTGTCAAAGACGGGATGGTTTATTGGAAAACACATTCTTGGGTTTGCGAAAACTGCCGTGATTTATCCCGAATAAGATTTCCGCTTAAAGCGGCAGCGGAAAAAGGATTTTTAACTATTGTCAGCGGCGTAGAGATACCGCCGGAGCTTCCTGTTGAGTGGCTCGCCGAGCAAAAACAGCATTATCAAATTATACGCGGCGGACTTGATAACTACCGCTTTACTCTGCTGAAAAAGCCGCTTGAATCTATCGGGTTTGACCCAAATAAAAAAGACGGTAATAACAACCTGTGGCTTGTTCGACCGTCCGACATAATGAAGGTCCATCCGATTATATCATCCGATTTTGATAACCAGCGAATAATCTGGGGTAACAATCAGCTTATGCGCTGGTATACGAATAACGCAAAGGTAGTCAGTGTGAAAAATAATAATTTCACATATGACAAAATCGAGCCGCGCAGCCGAAAAACAGACGGCTTTATGGCACTGGCAGCGGCTTACACGCAAAAAGAGTATTTGCAGTCAAATGCAATCTCAGCGGCGCAGTTTGATTATATGAACGTATACACGTTCTAAAGCGAGGTGAGAATTTGAAATTTATTGATTTTATCAAATCAAAGCTCATAGGGCAGGATGAGGTTAAAATCAGCTCTAAAACCTTTGATGAATTCTTTGAAAGCACAGTTGAATCCTCGCAGTTCCACTTGTACGAAATCGCTTTATTCACCGCTATCGACCTGATCGCGCGTACACTGTCAAAATGTGAATTTGTGACAGTCAGAGATAACGAAGAATGCTACGGCGACGAATACTATTTGTGGAATTATCAGCCGAACAAGCACCAAACAAAAGCGGAGTTTTTGATACAGTTCTTTTCAACCCTGATTTTCAAAAATGAAGCCCTGATTTTTGAAACCGCAAACGGTCAGTTGCTTATCGCCGACAGTTTCGGCAAAACCGAATACGCGGTTTTTGACGACGTTTTCAGCGGCATAACTGCCCGCGGATATACGCTTGACCGTAACCTGAGATCAACCGAGGTTATATATCTCCAATACAACAGCGTTGCGCTCCGCGGACTGCTCAATGATATGTGCTCAGCATATCAAAATCTTATGGCAGCGGCAGAGGAGCGGTACCGGAAGGCTACCGGTCACAAGGGCGTTTTGGAAATAAACTCAAACGCGCAGGGCGATAAAGACTTTGAGAAACATTTTAATGACCTTTTACAAAACCGTTTTAAAAAATATTTCAGTGCAAAAAACGCGGTTCTTCCGTTGTTTAATGGCTTCAAGTATGACGAGCCGTCGACCGACGCGGGCAAGACCACTAACTCAGAGATCAACGATATATCAAAGCTAAAGGCGGAGGCGGTCAATGCCGTTGGCAATGCGCTGCATATCCCGCCCGCGCTTATAACAGGCGAAGCCTCTCAGCTCTCCGACGCTGAATCCGCTTTTATAGCGGGCGCGATCGACCCGACTGCAAAAATGCTCGGGCAGGAAATCACGATCAAAAGATACGGCGCATCGGAATTCAAGAAGGGCAACTATCTGTTCATTGACACCACATACGCGCGACACATTGACGCTATTTCAAGCGCAAACGATCTTGATAAGGCTATCGCAAGCAGTATTTTGAATCCTTATAAGGCTCAAAAGTACTGCAACATGTTACCGTCAAAAGATGCTTGGGCTAAGGAATATCAAATCACAAAGAATTATCAATCTCAAGGTAATCATGCGAAAGGTGGTGATGAATAATGCTGAGAAAACAATTTGTAGTTAAACAAATCAAAGAGAGTAAGGTACTGGACATTTACCTTTACGGCGAGATCCGCGCTGACTGGTATGACTGGTGGAACGGCACGATTGTAGAATCTACTACATCCGCAAATTATGTCCGCAAGGCTGTTGATGATGCTGGTGAAATAGACCAGATCAATGTTTATATCAACTCCTGCGGCGGCGATGTCTCCGAAGGTAACGCAATTTATAACATCCTCAAACGCTCTAAGGCAAAAGTCACCGCCTATGTTGACGCGTTTGCTTACAGCGTAGCATCGGTTATTGCTATGGCTGCCGATAAAATCGTTATGCCGAGCAACACAACGATGATGATCCATAATGCTATGATGGGCGCCTATGGTAACAGCAATGAGCTTAGACAGGCGGCGGACAACCTCGATAAAATCAATGAGGCGAGCTGTAACACCTATCTTATCAAGGCAAAGGACAAGCTCACGCGTGAAGTTCTTAATGAGCTTCTTGATAAAGAGACATTCTTTACAGCGGATGAAGCGTTTGCATATGGCTTGTGTGATGAGGTTATTGATCCCGTTGAATCAACAGAAACCGAGGAAGTTGTAAAACAGGCGCTTGAAAACAAGAATCCTGTTGCAAAGAAGGTAATTGAGCGCATTAAGCAGGCGCAGGCGGACCCGCCCGAGCCTAAATCCGAACCTAAACCCGAGCCTAAGCCGCAGCAGCCCGCTCAGAAAGAGCAGGATTGCTTTGACTGGCTCAAAGAACAGTTTAATTTAACCTAATCAAGAAAGGAAGAAGAAAATGAAGAACAGAGACACATTCACAGAAGCCCGTCAGCAGTTAAAGGCTGACATTAAGACGGCGCTTGACAACAAAGACACGAATATGCTTGCGGAGTCTATTCAGACTTTCGCAGAAAGCATTGTCGCTGACTTTGCCGATGCAGCGGCAGAGTATAAGCAGACCGCGGACAAGGCAGTCCTCGCGTCTCGCGGCATCCGTACTCTCACATCTGCCGAGCAGAGATTTTATGACGACTTCATCGAGGCTGCATCCTCGGCAAATCCCAAGCAGGCGCTTACAGGCGTTGACACTACCATTCCGCAGGAGACGATTGACACAGTCATTTCCGATATTCAGAACGCTCATCCGCTTCTCGCTGCCCTTGACATAGTCAATACCCACGGTTCCACAAAGTGGATCATGGCGGTTGACAAGAAGCAGCTCGCTCAGTGGGGTCAGCTCACATCGGCAATCACTAAGGAGCTCACGGGTAAGATCGAAGCTGTTGAAATCGGCTCCGATAAGCTCACAGCGTTTATCCCCGTGCCCAAAGACCTCCTCAAGCTCGGCGCGGCGTATGTTGACGCTTATGTCCGCCTTATCCTCAGCGACGCTGCCGCTTGCGGTATGGAGTACGGCGCTGTCAAGGGTACAGGTAAGAATATGCCCATCGGCGGTAACAGAGACCTCAATGGCGGCGTGGTAGACGGCGTTTACCCCGAGAAAGAAGCTGTCGAGGTTACTTCGCTTACTCCTGCCGGCTATATGGCGCTTATCGCGCGGCTCGCTGAAAAGCCCAAGCTCAGCGGCGAAGCAAAGGGCAGACCGAGAGTTGTCAGCAAGGTTGCGCTTATCTGCAACCCCGTTGATTATCTGACAAAGATCATCCCCGCAACAACCGTTCTCGCGACAGACGGTACATATAAAAACAGCATTTTCCCGTTCCCGACCGAGGTTTTTCCGACCGAGGTATGCGACGCGGGCGAGGCTTATCTTGCCGTTATGGAGGGCGACAAGATCAAGTATATGATGTTCCTCTCAACAGGATTGAGCGGAAATATCGAGTATTCGGACGAGTACCAGTTCCTTGAGGATAACAGGGTATATGCCATCAAGCTCCTCGGCACAGGTCGTCCTGTCGACAACAACTGCTTTGTCAAGCTCAACATTTCAAACCTCAAGCCGCTTGAGGTCAAGGTTGCTGTAAGCAGCATTGACAACCCTATCGCCACGATTGAGGCTGACGCTACGCTTCTCAGCGCTACGCTCAACAAGAGTACCGTTGCCGCCGACGACACCGCAACGGTATCTGTTATCAAGACAGATTTCAACCTCCTGCCCGGCACAGCTCCCACACTGAGCTACCAGTGGCAGGTTAGAGCTAAGACCGGCACGCAGTACACCGATCTCGACAGCTCCTACACCGGCTACAACACCGCTAACCTCACCGTTAAGGCAGCGGATGCCGAAAAGCATTACCGCTGCAAGGTAACCGCAAGCGGTACCGCGACCGGTACGGTTTACACGCCCGAGTGTACTGTTGAGGCAGCCCAGGAGGGCTAAGCCCGACTAACATAACGAAAACGGAGATGTTTTTATGAATGTTCAAAATGAATCACAGTTGCTGTCCAATGTAGGCACAATGCTTAATTACACAGCGGATGAAATTTCCGAGGACAAAACATTAAGAGACAGGCTAAAGCTGATCATAAAAAACGGCGTAGAGCATCTCCGTTCATTCGCGCCCGACTTGACTGACAACGATTTCAACCAAGAGGGCAAACCGCAGGAGCTTTTGTTTGCTTACTGCCGCTACGCCAACAGCAACGCGGATGAAATGTTCGACACGAACTATCACGCATTGCTTTTGGCGTTAAGGTTTGAATACGAGGTGAGGGCTGACAATGAAGATCAAAACGAATCCTGAGTTTTTGGAATTCAACGACGGCACTGTAACGATTTATGATACCGACGATAACGATGAGATCACAAAGGCAACCGGCAGGGCACACAGGTTTGGTAATGAAAAGATAGGAATAACACGCTACTATGCCGCCCGCCAAGACGATATCGAGCTGGATAAGGTTATCCATATCCACCGCAGCATAAGCGTCACGACAGAGAGCGCCGCGGTCATAGATAACACGCGCTATAAGATTGAACATGTGCAGCAGGAGCCATACAGCAACCCGCCGTCTACTATTTTGAGCCTGTCACAGCGCGGATTATGGGAGGGTAGAGAAGATGATTTATAGCGATTATACGGCTTTTAAGACCGCAATCGAGTCTTGCAGCATTACAGCGGCAGAGGCTGAGTTTAAAAAAGCTGTAAACACGCCATACCTCTGTTACTTTCGTTCAAGCGAATACGCCATAGATGCGGACGGCAAGCCCGTGAAAACTTTCACAAAAATGGCGGTAGAGCTCTACACCGCGAAAAACAACACCACCACCGAGGCAACCTTTGAAGCGTGGCTCAGATCCCAGGGCATAAACGCCGAGAAAACCGAGCGCGCGTTTGTTCAATCCGAGAACTACTACGAGACCATTTACGAGTTCGAGGTGGTTTTCAGATGAGCTATAAGATCAAATCTGACGCTGTCGGATCCGCGGTGTCGAACATCTTATATCAGTTTTCGGCGGATGTTCAGCACGGCGTGCGCGAGCTGACGGACGAAAAAGCCGAAAAGCTCAAGAAGCTTATCCAGGAACGCGCCCCCGTTGACAAGCGGAAAACAAAGCGGCGCGGCAAATATAAAAAATCTTGGCGCGTGAAAATCACAAAAGATACGTTTTCGGTTTATGAGAAAACAGTCGGATCTCCGAAGGAGTACCGGCTTACACATTTGCTCGAAAACGGTCATAAACTACGCAACGGTAAAACCGTTAAAGGGCGGCCGCACATCAAGCCGGCTGCCGATAAGGTCAATGCCGAATATGTTAAAGGCATTGAGAAACTCTTAAAAACCTCTCAGCGGTACGGCGGAGGTTTAAGAACTACATCATATAAGAAATAGGAGGAGAATGTATGAATAAAACAATAGCTAAAGTCGGTTACGCTATGATTACCGATGAATCCGACTCCGCTGTTACATATGACAGCGCGATCTCTTATTTTGAGTCGGACGAAGCCGGCGGCAGAGAAGTCAAGGCATCGCCGAAAGGTGAGTCGTTTGAAATCGAGGCGGACGGTATCATCGTAAAGGGCGGCGAAATCAACAGCGGTTATGACATTGATCTCACGCTGCTTGATATCATCGACGATATCAAAGAAAAGTGGCTCGGTCGTTCCGCAATCACCGGCGGACACGTTGAGCAGGGCGGCGCAACATCATACCCGAAGTTTGCGCTCGTTGTTGCCGAAGAGACTTTCGACGGTGACAAAAAGTATGACATAAACATATACCTGAGCTGTCAGGTTTTGGAGCGTCCTGAAAAGACGGCAAAGTCAAACCACGACAAGTTTGATCCCGAGTTCCCGACATATAAGATTGGTGCGCGTCCGAGAATGAGCGACAAGTACACTGTCGCCGAGATCTTCGCGGATGAGCTCCCGACTGCAATTCCGACAATCACAGTTCCCGCACAGAGCGGCAGCGGCTCAGGCTCCGGCAGCGGCTCAGGCTCCGGCAGCGGCTCAGGCTCGGGTACCTGATTATGATTATTTCAATTAACAAAAAGAGTATAAGGGTAGAGGTAAACGCCTCTACCCTCATAATCTACGAGGACAGATTTAAGGGCAGACGCCTTTTGCAAGATATTTTTGAGCTTTCGGCGATCAAGGATACCGATAAAGTACCCTTTGCGCTTGTTTCAAAGCTCATTTGGGCAGCGGCAAAGACCGCCGACAACACCACACCCGATCTATACGAATGGATCGCGCAGATGAACATCGCCGAGGTCATCGGCATAGCGCCGCAGATCCTCACGATGTATTACACGAATATTGAAACCGCAAAAAAAACGACAGCGGCAGCCAGAATCAAGCATCTGTTTCAGCGCTTCAAATTTTGGCATACGCAACACGATGTGGACTGACTGTCGCGGATTTCAAAACAATGTCTATCGGCTTTGTGGTCGATTATTGCATTGCCCGTTCCGAACTGGAGAGCGGCGACAACAACGATGAAGAGAAAAAATATATAATGCTCAAAAAGAATTATAGCATTATTCAGGATAAATATGAGCGCGGAGAGATAAGCGAGGAAAAATACCAAAGCTTTATGAAGCGCTATGAAAAGATGGAGGCTCTTTATGGCTTCGACTATTAAGGGGATCACCGTCAGTATCGGCGGCGACACTACAAACTTAAAAAAATCGCTCGACAGCGTTGATAAGACGTCAAAAGACCTGCAAAGGGAGCTTAATCTTGTCAATAGAGAGTTGAAGTTCAATCCCGACAGCGCGACTCTGCTCGCTCAAAAGCAGGAGATTTTGGCGGAGAAGGTAAACGCTACCCGCGAGAAGCTCAATAAGCTCAACGAAGTTCAGGAGCAGGTCGAGCGCCAGGCAAAGTCGGGCGATCTCGGTGCGGAGGAATACCGCGCCTATCAGCGTGAGGTCGAAAAGACTAAAAGTCAGCTCGGATATCTTGAAAACGAGCTCGGCAAAACAGGCGAAAAGTTCAACGAAGTTCAGCGCCGCTCGGGCAACGTCAATTTTAAGAACGCCGAGGATAAGGTTGACCACCTCAAGGGCAAGTTTAAGGATCTCGCGGATGACGCGTCTAAGAATTTGGACGCTTTTTCAAAAAAGGCAGAAAAGATCGGTGACGGGCTCGACAAAGCGGGCGGGGTTTTGAATAAAACCTCTGCCGCCGGCGCCGCCGTCTTAGCCGGTTCGGTCGCGTCCTTCAAGGATTTAGACAATGGCTACGACACCATAGTTAAAAAGACCGGAGCAACCAACGACAAGCTCGAAAAGCTGAAAGCGATAGCAGATGATTTGTTTTCAAACAACTCATTCGATATGCAGGCGATCGGCAGCGCGATCGGCGAGATCAACACCCGTTTCGGATATACGGATGAAAAGCTCAAATCCGTTACCGAAACCTATTTGCAGTTTGCGAAAATCAATGATACCGACGTTTCTCAGAGCGTAGCGAAAAGCTCTCAGATCGTACAAGCGTGGAACTTGTCAGCTGAACAGATCCCCGGCTTGCTCGGCCTTATCACGGGCAAAGCACAAGAGACGGGGATATCTGCCGATGTTCTGATGGACAAGGTCCTCGCGAACAACGCCACGTTTAAGGAAATGGGCTTGTCACTCGAGGAGTCCGTCGGTCTGATGGCTCAGTTTGAGAAAAACGGTGTAAACGACAGTACCGCGCTCGCGGCGTTAAAAGCCGCGGTGAAAAATGCGACAAAAGAAGGCAAAAGCCTTAGTGAAGCTTTGCAGGAGAATGTTGCCGACATTAAAAACGCGAAAACCGACACCGAGGCTTTACAAGCCGCAACAAAGCTGTTTGGTTCAAAAGGCGCGGCTGAGATGGCAAACGCTATAAGAGAAGGACGTATCAATTTTGATGATCTTTCTTCTTCTATGGAGGACTATAAAGACACCGTTAAAAACACCTATGAGGGCACGCTTGACCCGCTTGAAAAGTCAAAGAAAGGGTTAAATAACCTCAAGCTCGCCGGCGCGGAGCTCGCAAATGTCGCCCTAAAAGAGGGCGAACCCCTGATTGATGATGTGGTCAAAGGGATTAAGGACATTACCGAGTGGATAAAAAAGCTGAATCCCGAGCAAAAGCAAATGCTGATCAAAGCCATCGAGATCGTAGCCGTGGCGGGACCGGCTGTAAAAATCACCGGAGGCATAGCCAAAGGAATAAGCAGCATAGCGTCGGTCGCATCTTCTTTGATTCCTAAGCTCGTTGGTGCAACAGGAGCACAGTGGAGTCTTAACGCTGCTATGGATGCTAACCCTGCCGGTGCTGTTGCCGCAGCTATCGGAGGGTTGATCGCGGTTATAGGCCTTTTAGTTATAGCAGGGCAAGACGGTGTTAAAATCAGCTATGAATTAAGTGATGCTCAGAAAACAGCCGCAGAAAAAATAGACGAAATAAAAAGATCATATGATGAGTATCGCGAAAGTAAAGAAAAAGCGTTGTCCGGAATTCACGATGAGTTTAAATACTACGAGGATTTATGGGATGAACTCGATAAAATAGTTGATAAAAACGGAAAAGTTAAAGAAGGCTATGAGGATCGAGCTAAATTTATAACCAATGAACTTGGCAAAGTCACTGGTAAGGAAATTGAGTGGAATGGAAATGTAGTCGAATCATATGATAAAATTCGCGCATCGATTGAAAAGACACTCAAAGTTAAAGAAGCGGAAGCCACTCTTTCCGGATTACAACCCGCATATTCAGAAGCGAAGTCAAATATGGGAAAGAAAAAGCAGTATTTGGCCGAGCAATGGAACGCGTATCAAGAAACATATAATGATATTTATGGAAAAGGCGGACTTTTAGAACAATTAGATGCAGCATATAAACGAGTCAATGCAGCGAAAGCAAAAGGAAATCCCAAAGAGCTGACAGAAGCAAAAATTGAATATGAAAATTTGTATAAAAAGCTATATGTTGATGACGGTGAAAATAAAAGTGCTGTTACGAGGCTTCGTGAATATAAAAATGCATATGATACTTTAAAAAAACAAATAGCCGATTATCAGAGAACAATATCTCATTATGAATCATTATCCGTTGCCGTAGTGAAGGGTGGAACAAAAGAAATAGGAGAAGCTCTTTACATTACTCAAAATGATTTTATAACAGCAAAAGACGGAAACGTAGCGACTCTTGCTGAACAGACACAAAAATATAAAAAAAATTATGATGAAATGGTTGCTGCTGTTAAAAGTGGAGTTGAAGGTATTACGCAGGCAGATGTTGACACAGCTAAAGCACTATATGATAGGGCGCAGGCGGAGTTCAACGCTTATGCTCAAGATCTTGGCAATAGATTGATCGTTGCTATGAAAAACTATAGCGAGCTTGAGAAAAAATATAAAGAAGGCGATAAAACCGTCTCAAAAGAAATGCTTGAAAATGCAAAAACAACCATGCAGCAGCTACAAACTGAATATGACAAATTACCTGCAACCGCAAAATCTTCTACACAAAAAGCAGTGAATGCAGTAAAAAACGAAAAGGGTAATTTTTCTGCTGCAGGAGCAGCAAACGGTGCTGCTGCAAATAACGGTACTGCTAATGCAATGAAGTCAGGAGGTGCGTTGAGCAAGATTGGTGTTGCTGCAAGTCAGGTGGTTAATTTTATTCGGAGTAAAGCTTCAAACTTCCTTGGTGCAGGAAATAATTTAGGGCAATACATAACAGAAGGTTTTGCTAACGGAATGGTAGCTAAAAAAGTTATTACTAAAATTTGGTCAGCAACCAAAAACATTGCTTCAAACACTATCATTTCAATAAAGAAGTTTTTGGGTATTCAATCGCCGTCAAAAGAAGCTGAAAAGCTCGGTCAATTCTTTGGTATGGGCTTTGTGAATGGTATCGAACAAAACCAAGCAGCGGCGAGAAAAGCCGCTCAAAATCTCAGTGGCGCAGCAAAAAGCTCTCTCTCCCTCGGCGCGTTTGATTACAGCGGCATTAAAAACACCTACACAAGTATCGGAAAACTCAGAAGCAGCGGCATAGCAAAAACGCAGAGCCGCGTCAACAACATAAACAACAGCACGTCAAAAAGCATAAACGGCGGCGTAAATGTCACGATCAATCAAGCTAAGCTCGATACCGACGCGGATGTTGAGCGTATGGGCGAAAAGCTCGCGGATATCATTATCAGGAAAGGAATGGAGTGGGGATAGATGAACAACATCATATATAACGGGCAATCACTCAGAGACTTAGGCTTTGTCGTTAAGAACCACCCCGTCCACAGTGTTGCCGAGCGCGACCTTGAGTTTGCTTCAGTGATCGGTCGCAGCGGCGATTATATCGTCGACAATTACCGCTATAAGAACGTGGATATCCCTCCGTATGAGATCAATATGCTCGATTTCGACCGACTGCAAAACACCGACGAAAACGAGCGCAGACTTATTGACTGGCTTATGACGGGTGATGGAAGCTATAAACGCTTTGAGGATTCCACCGTTCCCGGGTATTTCTGCAATGCGATATGCACGAATATAGGAGAAATCCAGCGGAACGACATCAATGGTTTTCTCAACACATCGCTCCAATTCAACCGCGAGCCGTTTTGGTATTCAAACGAAGGACAAAACGTGATCGAGTTTGAAGGGTCGAGAACAGATTTTACTATAATCAACCCCGAGCGCTATTACAGCGAGCCGTACATTAAAATAACACCTGCTAATTGTAGCGTAGGAATAGGAGAGACTGATTTATTAGTCAATGACGTAGCGTATAAGTTTAATCAGCTCGTGAGCAATCCGAGCGTGGATCCTTTTATTGAGATCGATTCAGAAAAAGCCGATGTTTTTTGTGGCAACACTGACAAAAACGCTTATGCAAGGTTTGATTATTTTCCGATTCTTCAACCGGGAGAAAACACTATTTCGATTTGGGTGAAAGGAAGCTCCGGCGCTTCTATCCTCTTTGATGTTCAAATCATCCCGAGATGGAGGCGGTTATAATGCTTCCGAGATTGTACAACACCGATAACACATATATATGGGGTTATAAAAACACTAACGGTTTAGGCTTTTTACGTGAAACATTATCATGTGAAGTCACGGAAGAAAGAAATGGCGAGTATTTTCTTGAAGCAACAATCAGCGGCTCGGATCGTCTTGCCAATGTCATAACCGACTCAATGTTTATCAAAGCTAAAGCGAACGATGTAGATCCGCCGCAGTTGTTTGAAATCAACAAGGTAGTAACGTTATACGGTTCCGGCGGCAAACAAATAAATGTCTCGGCTCAGCACATAAGACGCATAGCCTTCAATAACTACATTTCAAATAACGTTAACTATGCCGATGATACCGGCTCGCCGGCTCAAATTATGGCAAATGTCTTTTCAAAGCTTGCGATGACAAATTATTTTACGTTCACAAGCGGTATTGCCAGTCTTGAAACGATAGATATGACAGACGCGCCGGCAAAGACGCTTGGTGAGATTATTGGCGGGAAAGAAAATAGTCTTGTATCTGTTTTCAATGCTGAGCTTCATTATGATAACTTCGACATTGAACTGCTTGCCTCGCGTGGACGTGCTTCTAATCACAGGATAATGTTCGGTCACAATGTTTCGAGTTGCGAGCAGACTCTGACAAATGATGCCTCTTATTCTCACATTGTCGGTTATGCTAAAGTTCCCGAATATGTGAATGGTTCGGGTTCCTCAAGCGGATCATATAAGGTCATCACAAGTGCGCAGGTATTAACAGGCTCGACAAGAACTTTTCCGAAAATTAAACAAATCGATTTTACAAATGATTTGAGAGATTGCTTTGGTAACGATTTTAAAATAGTCGACGGCACATTAGTTCCGGGAATTAAAGACAAGCTTAACAATCTTACAGCGGAAAAGCTCAGTGAGTACAGCGGCATAGCTAATAAGGACGTTAATATTAAAATTGACTACCGCCCGGAGCTCGACAGGCTCAACAATGTCGGTCTCTGCGATACCGTTAACGTTGTGCTCGGTACGGGATCGGTAGTCAAAGCACAAGTCACAAAAGTAAAATATGATAGCTTGGCAGAGCGTTATAAAATGATTGAGATCGGTGATCCTAAACCGATGCTGCCGGCGTTTTTCACCAAAAAGAGGAGATGATCAGATGGACATACCGCACAGACAACTCAGCGTTGATATTGACCGCCGCAACCATTTGACGGTTGAATTGATCGGCCACGTTGACGATAACAACATCCGATACCTCGATTTGCAATTGACTGCAAACGATGAAATCATCGAACTTGAAGAAGGCTGTACCGCGACCGTTACATATGTGTCTGACGATATAGTCATAGCCCGTGATATTGAGTGCGATATCGAGGACGACACGATCATCATAGGCTTTGACCGTGAAAAGGTAGAAAACGCCCGCAGCGGGATTTTAAAGATTCAGCCGCAAATCACCGACTCAGAAAACAGAGTCTTTACGCTTCAGGTACCGATCTATGTTAAGGTGTCGCGCGACATCGCCGATTAAGGAAGGAGAAAGATATGAATATACCCCATAAGCAACTTAGTGTTGACATTAACAGAAAAAAACAATACACAGTCGATTTTATCGGCCACGTCAATGATAAGGACGTGAGGTACATTGATGTTACCTTTAACGCCGGCGGTACACCGATCACGCTTGAGAAAGGCTGTACCGCGACCGTTACATATGTCTCCGAGGGCGTGCTTATTGATCAGGCGGCAGTGTGTGTAGTCACCGGATCAACGGTGGTAATCGGCGTTGACAGCGAAAAGGTTGAAAACCTGCGCAGCGGGATCCTTGAAGTTCAGCCGAAGGTCGTTGATCCTAACGGAAGGATTTTAACTATGCAGATTCCTATCCTCGTGAGGATCTCCCCGGATATCGCCGAACACGGGCAGGTTGACGATGACTCGCTCGGATCATATGCCGAGGTGGTCAGAGAGATCGCCGCCGCCCGCAAAGGGTATGAGAGTATAGGAGAACGCATGGACAACATTGGCAACCCGACAGACGAACAGGTTGCCGAGGCCGTTGAGGAATACCTTGAAGAACACCCGCCCGCGGGAAATTTTGAAGTTGTCACACACAAGCAGGATTCTATTTCCAATCAGTCACAAACAGGTGATACCGAAAATTATCCAACAATACAAGCGGTTAGAGACTTCACAAACTATAAGGTTGATGAGCTTGGAGATTATGTTGACGAGCAGCTTGATAAAATATCAGTCGGCAATTCCATTTGGAAAACAAGCGTTGCGCCAACTAACACCGGCACTACCGAAGATCCGATATATAGTTTTGCTATATCAGATCTCACCGGTGCTGCCGATCGTGAT
>Ga0326513_10002054_pt1 | contig 15035 bp, 12 predicted proteins | sample 2_2465_0518_D_FD_203654 | JGI IMG/M metagenome (GOLD analysis project Ga0326513, IMG submission 203654) | Bovine rumen microbial communities from UC Davis, California, United States - 2_2465_0518 | ecosystem: Host-associated > Mammals > Digestive system > Stomach > Rumen | place: USA...
GGATAGCTTAGAGATTCTGAAGCAGCACCTGTAGCTGTATAATCACCAAAGTCTGTTGTCTTAACATCACCTTCAACATGGTCACCGAAGTAAGCACGACCTGTGCCTTCAAGAGGAGTCTTGTTAGCACCACCGTCAATCATAATGCCCTTCTTAAATTCAATTTCTGAACCGTAGTAAATACAAGGAATACCACGGAATGTGAACATTAGGTCTAGGTTTTCTGCCCAAGTTGAAGTACCACCGTTAAATCTAACACTATCGTTAGGGCCTGGAGCGTAGTCATGTGAATCAACATAAACAACATTCCAAGTTGAGTCATTAAAGTACTTATCTTCCTGCTTAGCTAGGCCATAAGCATTGCCGGCAGTATTGAAGTTATAGTGCATTGTAAAGTCAATTGCATTCATACCTGAAGCCTTGCTTGTATCAGGTGTATGGTAGCTAATACCCTTTAGGAATGCATTGTCAGATGTTGGCTGAATTGATGTATCATCATATTCGTTATAGTGGTCAAATGTTAGGTTCATATTGTTGTTGATAGATTCAAGATCTGTGCCACTTGACCATTCCTTTGCCCACTTAGGATCAGATTCATCCCATGTGTAGAACATTGATGATTCCTGAGCATGGTCACGATACCAAATCTGACCGTAACGAGTACAGATTTCACCGAACATATAGAAGTTAGGGTTACCGTACTTAGCTGCATTAGCCATCATCTGCTTGTTATACATCATATTTAGAGTTAGTCTAGGAATATGTCTAACAGTATCAACACGGAACGCATCAACACCCATAGCCATATACTTACTATATGCCTGGTTAATATATTCAGCAACTGCTGGGTTTTCTGTATTTAGGTCAACACAGTCACCTGCAATCTGAGCATATTTACATGACCAGTCATCCCAGTTTAGATTTCTAAAGTAAGATGTGTGGTAGTAGTTGTTAGGGTTGTAAACTGAAGATTTTGATAACTTATCATCAGAGTAATCCTTTGTTGATGGGTGAACACCTGTAGAGTTACTTGACTGAATTGTGTTATTCTTCATTAAGTCAATTCTTGCTTCATGCTGTTTTGCAGGAGTTAAGTTCCAGTATTCTTCTGCTGTACTAACACCGGCCTGGTCTAGAAGCTTTTGTGTAGGAATCATAGAATCTTCAATGCTTGATAAATCCTTTGAAGTATCCTTATCGAATAGCTTACAAAGTGTACCTTCACCGAAGTTACCTGTATGCTGCCATACAACATCCTGTACAATCTTCATACCCTTTTTATGAGCTGCCTGAATTAGGTCCTCATATGTAAAGTCATCACTTTCATATCTTGAGTCAACCTTTGAGAAGTCCATAGCATGGTAGCCGTGGTAGTCATAACCTGAGCCGTTTTCAACAACAGGAGTAATCCAAATTGCTGAGAAACCAAGTGCCTTAATGTAGTCTAGCTTTTCAGCAAGACCCTTAAAGTCACCTCTCCATGCAGGGTCAGAGTCAGGGTTGTTGTAAACATTATCATCCCAACAGTGAACATCGTTAGACTTATCACCGTTGTAGAATCTTGTTGTAACTACAAAGTAAATTGATTCTTCACGGAAATCAACAGATGATGCAGGGTCAAACTCATCTGGGTTTGAGCTCCACCAAATGTTGTTATAGAACCACCATTCACCTGTCTTACGAGTAAGCTCCTTTGAAAGTTGCTTACCGTCTTTGTCTGTGAACATTAGGTTAATCTTTGTAACATCTTTAAATGTTGTTGTGTACCAGTTATCCTTGTCAGCAGTCATCTGTTCACCTGGATAATCTGTCTTAATATTATTTGGAAGTGAATTCCAATAATATACATATGGAGTTACGCCTTCGCTCTTATAGTGTACTGTAATTCCAGTTTCTGTAGTTTCGCCGGCAGCAGTTTTCTTAGTGCTTGTATCCTTAGCAGATACACCAACTGTGCCTACAACCATAATAGATGCTGAAACTGCAATGACCATCAAGAGTGCAATGATTTTTTTAATTTTGGTCATAATCTACTATACCTCTTTTTAATTTGCTTTAGCAAGGAATTTTTGGATAGCTACAGCATCCTTAACATTCATTTTACCATCTTTGTTAAAGTCAGAAACTGATTCATCATATGAATCAATAACGAAGCCTGTGTGCTTCTTCTGGATTAGAGCAGAGTCTCTGATATTTAGAACACCATCACCATTAACATCGCCAAGAATCTTGCTTGGATCCGGAGTTGATGGTTCAGTAGCAGTAGTTGGAGTTGTTACTGTTGGATCTGTCTTAGATGGAGTTGTTACAGATGGAGAAGTTGGCTGAGTATCTTCTGTTGGATCTGTTGGATTCTGAGTTGATTCAAACTTTAACTGCTGAGTGATTGTCTGGTTATCACTACCCTGAACAGATACATCAACTGTATAAGTACCAGTCTTAGTTGCTGTAAATGAATAATTCTTGTTTAGTGTGTAATAAGCTGTGTTAACCTGTTCACCTGTAGGATCTTTAACTACATATTTGTAGAAAAGAAGCTTTGTGCCTGTGTTACCACCGGCTGCATTTACAGAAAGGTTAGTAGCTGTACCTGTCTTAATCTGCTTACCTGTAAGAGGGTTAGAAGATAGGAATACAGGCTTTTGTTCCTGAGAAGGGTCTTTGATTGAGAAAGACATTTCTCTAAAGTTCTGGTTACCTGCGTTATCCTTAACATCAACTCTAATTGTGTAGTCACCTGAAGAAGCAGGATTCCATACACAAGAATTGTTAGAAGAATAAGAACTGATAACCTGACCGTTTACTGAGTACTGATACTGTACACCTGTAGTGTCGCTCTTTGTAACAGTTGTTAGTGTAATAGCACTACCAATGTAAGCAGGTGACTTAGTGTCGGATTCAAAAGATGTAATTCTTAGTGGGCTTGTATCATATACTTCCCAAGAACCGTCTTTGTAAATCATACTGTTACCAGGGTAAACAATATTACCTGTCTGTGAGCTACCGTTATTGAAGATGATGTGGTCGTATTCGCCCTTAATGTCATAAGACCATACACCGTCACCTTCATCTGTCATAGCTTCACCGGGCCAAGTTTTATTGCTTGAATTGCCCTTACTTTCATTCCACATGTAAGCGTTAACCTTTGACCAGTTAGCAGTGTTTTGGAAATACACTGTGTCGCCACTTGCAGAGGTTGCCCCTGATTTTTCTGTGTCAGTATTAGCAGCAAATACAGAATAACTGCCAACACCTACAGCACTTAAAAGCATAAGTACTGCTAGGAAAACACCAAAGGACTTTTTACATAATGTTTTCATTGTTTTGCCTCCTAAAAGTAAATATAAATTCTTACGGTTAAATTATATCAAAAATGTGCAAGGTTTTTTATTCTTTAAAAGAATAAACAAATTTAATTATATACAATCTTTTATACAATAACTTGTTTATATGTACCAAGTTATGAACTAAATATTAATAGCCCTTTAAATACATGTAACAGTATTTTATGAAATTATGAACTAGGGTTTTATTTTATCCCAATAAGCCTTAAAGGCTTGTTCGTTTTTATTGTCACCATATGTATAATATTGCCTATTTTTTAGAATATCAGGTAAATACTGCTGTACAACATAATGATGGTCATAATCATGAGGATAAAGGTAATGTTGTCCTTTGTTTTGATTATCTTCACCGTCATAGTGGGTGTTTTGTAGTTGTCTTGGAATACTGCCAACATTACCGGCTTTTATATCAGCCATAGCTTTGTCTATTGCCATTTCTCCGGAATTTGATTTTGGAGCATTACATACCATAATAACTGCATCAGCTAAAGGGATTCTGGCCTCAGGCAATCCTACCGACATTGCAATATCAACACAACACTTTACTATAGGTATAAGGTTAGGATAAGCAAGTCCCACATCTTCACAAGCACATACCATTAGTCTTCTACAAGCAGAAATCAAGTCACCTGCAATAAGAAGTCTTGCAAGATAATGCAAAGCTGCATTTGCGTCACTGCCACGCATACTCTTTTGATAAGCTGACAAAATGTCATAATGCTCATCACCTTCCCTATCGTACCTCATAGCACTTCTTTGGGTTAAATCTTTTGCAGTTTCTTCTGTAATAGTTTTCACACCATCAACAGTATCTGTTGCTAGGAAAGAAAGTTCTGCACTATTCATAGCCTTTCTTACATCTCCACCACAAGCAACAGAAATTGTCTTAACTGTTTTATCGTCAATTTCAACAGAAATACCGTTTTCATCTGCTAAAATAGAAAATGCTCTTCTAACTGCTTTTTCTACTTCTTCATATGGAACAGGTTTAAACTCAAAAACAGTACTACGACTTAAAATTGCATTGTATACATAGAAATAGGGATTTTCTGTTGTAGATGCAATTAAAGTGATTTTGCCGTTTTCAATGTATTCAAGTAATGTTTGTTGTTGTTTCTTATTAAAATACTGAATTTCATCAAGGTATAGCAACACACCGTTTAGTCCGGCAAAACCATCAAGTTCCTTAAAAATATCTTTCAAGTCAGAAGTTGATGCAGTTGTACCGTTTAACTTTTTGAAAGTCATATTGGTTTTCTTTGCAATATATGTTGCAAGGGTAGTTTTGCCAACTCCTGATGGTCCGTAAAAAATCAGGTTAGGAATTTTGTTGCTTTCAATAATTTTACGCAAAGGCTTTCCCTCACCTAAAATATGTTTTTGACCTACAATATCATCAAGGGTTGCCGGTCTAAGTCTGTCTGCTAAAGGTTGCATAATTTCCTCCTTTCATTTTTAATACAATAAACCATTATTAACTAAAATAATAGGGTGTCACAAAGACACCCTATTAATATTTTGTAATATTTATTTTGTTAAATACTCCAAATTAGTCTTCGTATAGAGGATACTTCTTGCAGATTTCTTCAACACCTGCTCTAACCTTATCCTTGTTACCTTCATAGTCATTAAGTACTAGTGTAATATATTCAGCAATCTTGTCACAATCTTCTTCCTTTAGTCCACGAGTTGTAACTGCTGCTGTACCGATACGAACACCACTTGTAACAAATGGGCTTAGTGGTTCATTTGGAATAGTATTCTTGTTAACTGTAATATAGCAGTCGTCAAGTCTTGCTTCAAGTTCCTTACCTGTAACACCTGTATCTCTTAAATCCATAAGTAGAACATGGTTGTCTGTACCACCTGAAACCAGCTTACAGCCTCTCTTAACAAGACCATCGGCAAGAGCCTTACAGTTCTTAACAATCTGCTTACCGTATTCCTTAAATTCAGGCTTTAGAGCTTCACCAAGACAAACTGCCTTTGCAGCAATAATGTGCATTAGTGGACCACCCTGAGTACCTGGGAAGATAGCCTTATCAATAGCCTTAGCATACTGTTCCTTACAAAGAATCATACCACCTCTAGGTCCACGAAGTGTCTTATGAGTTGTTGTTGTAACAAAGTCACAATATGGTACTGGGTTTGGATGAACACCTGCTGCTACAAGACCTGCAATGTGAGCCATATCAACCATTAGCAAAGCACCAACTTCATCAGCAATTTCTCTGAACTTTGCAAAGTCAATGATTCTTGGGTAAGCTGATGCACCGGCAACAATCATCTTTGGCTTACATTCTTTTGCAATTTCAAGAACCTTATCATAGTCAATACGGTGAGTTTCACTGTCAACACCATAAGGTACAAAGTTAAAGTACTTACCACTCATATTAACAGGTGAACCGTGAGTTAAGTGACCACCTTCGTTAAGGTTCATACCCATAACTGTATCGCCCGGTGTTAGCATTGCAAAATAAACTGCCATATTAGCCTGAGCACCTGAGTGAGGCTGAACATTAGCATGTTCTGCACCAAATAGTTCACAAGCTCTCTTTCTGGCAATTTCTTCAACCTTATCTACTGCAAAGCAACCACCATAGTAACGCTTACCCGGATAACCTTCAGCATACTTATTAGTTAGTAAGCTACCCATAGCAGCCATAACTGCAGGTGAAACAATGTTTTCTGATGCGATAAGTTCAAGGTTTCTCTTCTGACGAGCCTGTTCTTCAGCCATTGCTGAACCAACTTCAGGGTCGTACATATTTACAAAATCAATAGAATTTACTTTTTCCATTTTAATTATCTCCCATTTCTTTTATTTACTATCCATTATATAGGAAAATTCTTTATATTTCAACTATTAATGTGCATATCTAAAACTTTTTGTACCAAAGCATACAATTCTTCAAGTGACGAGGTATGACCGGCTTCATTTCTTAGGGATGCTGCACCTCTAAAGCCTTTTAGGTACCACACAATATGCTTTCTGCTTTGACGAATACCAAGGTACTCACCTTTTAGTTCACACATTCTTTCTATCTGCTTAACCATTACAGAAAGCTTTTCTTCAGGTGTTGGCTTAGGTGGAATTGCGCCTGTCTTTAAATACTGATTGATTTCATCAAATAGCCAAGGATTTCCTAAAGCACCTCTACCAACCATAATCATATCACAACCGGTATGTTCATAAAGTTTCTTAGCCTTTTCGGCAGAATTAACATCACCGTTTCCTATTACAGGAATTGTTAAGTGGCTTTTCACTTCCTTAATAATATCCCAATCAACAGGTGGCTTGTAGTACTGTTGTCTTGTCCTACCATGTAAAGCTACTGCCGAAGCACCGTTTTCTTCCACAATAGTTGCAACTTCAAGACAATTTATCGAGTCATCATCCCAACCTTTTCTCATCTTTACAGTTACGGGAATATCAACTGCCGACACAACTTCCTTAACGATTTCACCACAAAGCTTAGGTGTTTTCATAAGGGATGCACCTGCACCGTTACCACTTATCTTTGGAGCAGGACAACCCATATTTATATCAATAAAGTCCGGTTTAAACTGCATTGCAAATACTGCAGCATCAGCCATAGTCTTTGGTTCATTACCGAAGATTTGAATACCGGATGGTCTTTCTTTATCGGTTAGTTCCATTAGTTCGGCAGACTTCTTACTATTATAATGTATTCCCTTTGAGCTTACCATTTCTGTTACAGTATAAGCAGCACCGTAGGAAGCACAAAGTTCTCTAAATGCACAATCTGCCACCCCTGCCATTGGGGCAAGAGCAGCAGAATTTTTTATTTCAATATTTCCGATTTTCATATTATATCCTTACTTAATTATTGGTATCTCTTGAATTTGCCCATATTTTTGCCTTTTACCTTAGTAGAAAGTAAAAATGCAATAATTACACAAGCAGAAATAATAACTGCAATCCAACAAACTACACCACCAACAAAGCTAACACCACCATCTTCATCAGCACCAATAGCAGTAGGTAATTCTTCTGCTACCTGAGTCGAGTCAACCAGTGTTGGTAATTTATTTACATCATAAGTCGGTTCAGTATAGTTTTCTGTTACAGGTTCGGTTTCAGGCTCAGTTTCCGGTTCTGTAGCAGGTTCGGTTTCAGGCTCTGTTTCAGGTTCAGTATATACAGGTTCTGTCACAGGCTCAGTTACCGGCTCTTGAGTTACCGGTTCAGTTACAGGTTCTTGAGTTACAGGCTCTGTTACCGGTTCTTGTGTCACAGGTTCTGTAGCTACAGGCTCTGTTACCGGTTCGGTTACAACATCTTCAGCAAAAGCAGTTGTAAATGACATTACACAGAACAAAGTTGCAATAGCCAGAACAATTGAAAATTTCTTTATATTAATTAATTTCATTATTATTACCTTCAATAATCATTGATAAGGTAATTATATCACATTTCAATTATTTTGCAATACTTTTGCCAGAGCCTTTCCCACCATCTTTCCGGAACGCTTTACTTCATCAATAGTATTTACATCTGTACCAAATTCAATTAGCAATGAACCGTTGCACACATTTAGGTTATAAGTGTATTCTCCAAAGTTAAGTGGTCTGGTTAATCCGGGATACATTGTTTCTGCAGTCTGTTGAAGTTTTATGGCAAAGTCAAGGTTATCTCTCCAAAATGGAAAGTCACCTCCACCCTCATACTGATAACCTGTCATAATCATAATTTGGGAGGCTTTCTTCCCTTTATATTTAAAAGTAGGTTTAACTTTACCGGACTCACCACCCTCACCAATAGCATCTCTATGTATATCAAGTACAACCTTAATACCCTTATACTTTTCCATATACTTTTGAATTGTTTGATAACTTCTATCATACCCACCGTTGTATGATGGATAGTCATGCTTTGTTTTGTCATGGATAACACCGATACCGGCCTTTTTCAGTTGTTTTTCTATTTCGTCACCTACTGCTGTAACATTTTCTTTATTATTAGTTGTTCTTGGATAATAGTCACTTGGATAATAACCGGTATCACTTTTTAGATAACTTTCACAAGTATGAGTATGGAAAATCAATACTTGAACTTGGTGGTTCTTTTCTATTTTAAACGGCAAACCTCTCTTTAATTCTGTGGCAATATCAAGGGAATAGTCAGTATAATTTTTTACACAAAAATTATCATATGTAATACCATCCTCACCAAACTGTTTTTCTATAACAGGATAATTTTTTCCTGATGAGGTGGTAGGGACAGTTTCTTTAGTTGTTTTATTCACCTTTGTTTTTGTAGTAGGTACAGTAGCTGAAACAGTAGTAGGTGTTGTTGTGGGAACTTCATCAACCTTCTTAACCACTTCAACCGAATTTTCCTTAGGTGTTACATAGCCACCTACCCTATTACATAGTGAATACATACCTGCAACAATAGCAACAAAAGCAAAAAGCAAACTTAACTTTCTTATATTTCTGCCCATAAAACCACCTCTTTAATATTCTCTTTAATACTATGATGGGTTTGTACATTTTAGTACATTAGGCTCATAAGGTCGCTTAAATTTAAATCAGAATGAAGTGCATAATTAATAGCAAGTGCAATCAGTTCAGAGGCTCTGTTTATCAGCAAATCTATTTCTTTAGGTGTAACTACCATTTGTCTGCCGTTGGGATTTACCATACTTTTTAATTGTTCCGAAAATCTTACATCTTCCGTATCAAACAAATCAAGTGCTAAGGTTGATGCATCAACTACCGTTGGCACACCTATACCTATAACCGGAATACCTAAAGTTTCTTGTGATAATTTTGTTCTGTTGTTGCCAACACCTGCACCGGGAGAAATTCCCGTATCACTAATTTGAATTGTACAGCCAAGTCTTGAAAGTCGTCTTGAAGCTAAAGCATCAATAGCAATAAGTGCATTTGGCTTTATCTTCTTAATTAGGCTATACAGATACTCACCTGTTTCAATACCTGTTTTTCCTGTTACACCGGTAGCAACTACTGCAACCGGTCTAAGTTTATCAAGACCTGTTGCCTTTGCAACTTCGCCTTTTATATGTCTGGTAGCTATAATCTTTGATGCTGATTTTGGGCCTAGTGCATCAGGAGTTATTTCTGTATTTCCTAAACCTGCAATCATTACCAGACCATTTACAGGTATAAGGTGCTTTATCTCCTGTGCAATAACTTCTAACTTTTCATCAGGTGTTTTGTAATTATCGGAAAGTGGTGGCATTTCTAAAGTTACATAAGTTCCTTTTTCTTTACCTAGTTTTGCACTTGCCTTATCACTTGTTATTTTTAGTCTGGAAACTTTAATATCTTCCTTTTCACTTTCTTCAAATTTCACACCTTTAATATCTTCACCAAAAAGTTCTCTTGCTTCTAAAGCAAGGTCTGTTCTTCGTTCCATAATATCCCCCCACATTCTGTAAATATCTTTTCCGAAAGTTAACAATTATATTCTTTACAGTACAAAAAGTATTTGATATAATGTGATTAAATACAAATATTATCGAAAGGACAGGTAAAATGAATAAATTTGCAAAAATTGTTTCTATTGCAAGTGCAATGTTAATTGTGTCTACTACCGGACTTAGTGTTAGTGCTGCAAAGGTTGACACAATAGAAAGTAAAAATTCAAGTGAAATTGCAATACCTTTTACAGGTGAAGGAACTACACTTGATGTTGATGAAACTTTACCTTCATCATATAGTTCAAAAGACTTAAATCTTGTAACACCAATCAGACAACAAGGCAATGCTCAAATCTGTTGGGCTTATGGTGGATTAAGTAGCCTTGAAACATTACTTATTAAAGATGGTGTAATAGATAATTCTTCTAACTCTTGGTACTCTGCTGCTCATGTTGATGCTTGGGGTACTCCAAGAAAAGACGGTACAGGTTGGCAGAGAGAATACTACAAAGGTGGTGGTTTCCCATACATTACAATGGGCTACCTAAGTAGCTGGAGTGGTGGTGTTTCTGAAAATGAATTTCCATACACAAGCCCACTAAGTCTTTTTGATATTAACAAAAAGTACAATATTAATGATGTTGTAACAGGCATTATGTATCTTGATTCTGAAGATAAAGACACTATCAAGAAGTCTATAAAAGATTACGGTGCAGTTACTACTCACTACAATGAATATTCAAAATTCTCTGCTGATGACACCCATTCATATTGTCCTGCTGAATCAAACTATATTTCAGGTCATTGCGTAAGTGTAGTAGGTTGGGATGATAACATCAGCAAAGAAAGTTTCACAGTAAATATTGACGGTAAAACATACACACCTAAGAAAGACGGTGCATGGTTATGCAGAAACAGTTGGGGTGACTACAACGACTTTGACGGTTACTTCTGGATTTCTTATGAAGACTATTACATATTCTCTGATGTATTTGGTCCATCATATGCTTTTACTGACTATATGAAAAACAATGTATCAAATACAATTCATCAGGTAGAAACATTTGGTGCTACTTATGAATTTGATTATCTTGATGAAGCATCAAAAGATACAACATACATTAATGTTCTAAATATTGATAACACAAATGAATATTTAAACAAAGTTATGTTTGAGTCAACAAGTGTTGGTGCTAACTACACACTATATTACATTCCTGTTGACAATGAAGGCACACCAAGTAGTGACAAGACAACTTGGAAAACACTTAAAACAGGTAAAGTACCATATAGTGGTTACTACACAGCTGATGTTGACCCTCTATATGTTAGCAAAGGCAAAATCGGTATTGGTGTTGAAATTGATACAACCGATACAAAAGCTATAAACGGTATCGGTGTTTCAGAATGGCTTGAAAATAAAGATGAAAGAATCTTTAATACTGAAGCTAAAAGAGGTCAAAGCTACATTTATACTGACAAAAATATCTTTCCTAACATTCCTAGTCTAAGCAAAAGCAAAGTAAATGATGTTATGGATTTTTACGAAGATGTTAATGATGACACAGAAGGTGGTAACTTTGTAATTAAGGGTATCACTTATAAAAGAGGAACACTTGCAGGGGATGCTAACCTAGATGGTGTAGTTAATATTGACGATGCAGTTTGTATTCAGAAAAGCACAATTCATAGCTACACACTTTCCAGTGAAGGTCAGATAAATGCTGACATTAATCAAGATGGTGTTGTAAATGTTAAAGATGTAACAGAAATTCAAAGATTACTTGCAAAAGTAACCGGCGATAATCAGTAATTTTTAATTTTCATTTTTAATTTTCATTTTTAATTTTCATTTTTAATTTTTATATTTTATCTAAAGCATAATTTAAGCCTCCATTTCGGAGGCTTATTTTTATGTTGGTTAAGTGTAACCTTAATTTTCATCTTTAAACTTTATTTGTAGAATAATAAGAATATACTTTACAAATTAGGGTTTGTGGGGATGATTAAATATGAAAAGTGTAAACTATGTCCTTGTATAAAATGTAAATTTTGTGGTTGCACAATTCATATTACAACGATATTTCGGAGCATAAACAGTACCGATTTTTATATCATATTATGGCTCACAGTCGTAGGGGCGAACATTGTTCGCCCGTTTAATAGTAAAATGTTTTATGTAACTTCGTCCTATGTAGAAACTAAAAATTATAACTTACCATATAGGGCAAAGTACCTATATAAAGGCTAGTTTGTAACGGGACATCAATGATGTCCCCTACACCTGTTAGCCATACTTTTGTGATAATATAAGGTATGATAATTTTGCAAATTTTTCTTTATACTCAACTAAATTTATAACAAATTCACCTTTATCCACAATCAAGATTAAAAAGTCAAACCCAAATTTTCCTTAGGTATCTATCCATATAGATACAAACTTAAAATGTAATCTATCAACATAAAACAAAAGCCACAAGGATTCTTGTGGCTTTCGTTTTTGGAAGTTTTGGTTTATGTAAAATTTTACTTATTATTAATTTTCAATATTTCTAATTATTGCATTACCTTTTATACTTTATTTGTATTATAAAACCTATTATAACGCTTATTTTTCATTTACTGTTTTTTCATTTGTCTTAGGAATAATAGGATTGAAATAACTATTGATGCAACGGTATAAAGGGCAATCCACAAAATATCTGTTGAAACATCAGAACAATTGCCGTTAAGAATTGCTTTCTCAAGGTTAACCATATGTACGAAAGGTAGAGCATTTGCAATCTTCTCAAAAGCACCACCAACAGTACTAATATCAAACCAAATACCTGCAAACCAACCTGTTAAGTTAGTGATTAATGCACCACAGATACCACCCACTTGCTTTACATTAAAAATGCTACCACATAAAAGACCTAGACAAATAAAGAATAGTGAAATTGGGATAATAGCAAGTAAAGCATACAGAATGGTAACTGTTATTTTTAGTCCTAAAATTACGGCTACAATATAGCACACAATACTTTGAGCAATTGCAATAGGAAGTATAGGCAAAATGTAGCCAAATATAAAGTCCATTGCAGTAAGTGGAGTTGTGTATAGTCTTTGCAGTAATGCACTTTCTCTGTCTTTAGCAACAAGTGTTGCAGAGAATAGAGTCATAAAGGACAAACCAAAAACAGTTATACCCGGAGTTAGCTTATCCAGTTCAAACATTTTTACCGGAATATTAGCTTGAATAGCTGATAGTAAAAGTAGAAGTGCTACCGGAAAACCAAGACCAAATGCTAAGTTAAGTGGGTCACGCAAAATTTCTTTTGCAGTTCTATTAGAAAAAGTCAACATTCTCATTTTGATACCCCCTTAACAATTTGAATAAATGCATCCTCGAATTTATCTTCATTAGTTTGTTTCTTTAGTTCATCAACTGTGCCAAGTGCAAGTAACTTGCCACCTTTCATAACTGCAATATGGTCAGAAAGAGCCTCAGCCTCTTCCATATAGTGAGTAGTTAGGATAATTGTAATTTTTCCCTTTAACTGACGAATATTGTCCCATAGTTCACTTCTTGCAATAACATCAAGTCCAAGTGTGGGTTCATCAAGGAAAAGAATTTTAGGTTCGCTGATAAGTGCCATTGCAATGCTTAATCTTCTTTGCCAACCACCTGAAAGTTTACCTGCTTTCTTGTTTAAAATACTGTTTAAATCAAACTGCTCAGCAAGTTCATTTACCTTTGCAACTTTCTTTTCTTTAGAAAAATTATGTACACCACACATTAATTCTAAGTTTTCTTTAACTGTTAAGTTAGGTGCAACTGCAGTTTCTTGTGGTGACACACCAATAATATTCTTTACCTTCTTAGGTGCAGTAACAATACTTTCACCACCAAGAAAAGCATCCCCTGAATTAGGCTTTGTTAGGCAAGAAAGCATTTTGATTGTTGTTGTTTTACCTGCACCGTTTACACCTAGTAAAGAAAAAAGCTCTCCCTCTTTTACAGTTAAATTCAAATGGTCAACTGCCACAAGGTCTTTGTACTTTTTTGTTAAATTGTCAATTTTAATTGCGTCCATTGTTCTCTCCTTAAAATATAAAAAACCGACAAACTATAAATATAAAATCAAATATATTTATTAGTTCATCGGCTCTGCGTCTTAGCGTCTGGCTCTTTGATGACATTAAGTTTTAAATTTTCAATGCTAACCAAAGTTTCATTTTTACATTTTGGACAGTAAAGAGGAAAATTCTTTATAACTGTATCTTCCCTTACCTTTTCCCTAGTTTTGTTATTACAAATTGGGCAATATACCCACTGCACTTTCATACCATCACCTTAGTTTTCCTTATCCTTTGTAAACTGATGTTTCAGTCCTAAATACATATCACTTATTAGGTCACTAATATAATCAAGTTCAAAGTCACAATATGATGTTGCCATCATTGTTGCAATACCATGAACATATATCCACATTTCAAGGTGAAATTTATATGCCTGTTCTTCTGTTAATCCTATAGCATTTTGCAGAATTTTTACTACTGCCTCAGTTTCTGCTGTATCATTCTTTTCTTCATTAGTACGGTCACGCATAAATACAAGTTTAAAAAGTTCTTTTTCTTCTTTAGCAAAACGAATATAACCCATACCACTTGCCTTATATGGTGGGTACTTACCACTTGTCATTTCTTCTTGCAAATACTTGTAATAAAGATTTGCAGCACTTAGTATAACCTCTGTCTGTACTTCTTCCATATTTTTAAAAAGTCCAAAAATAGGCTTAACAGAACAACCAAGTTCATTGGCTAATGCCCTTGCAGTAAGTCCTTGTATTCCATTTTTCCTTGTTACATCCAGAGCAGAAGAAATAATCTCTTCCCTAGTAAACTTGAATTTTGGTGGCATTATATTTCTCCTTTTAGGTAACACTTGTTGCGTAACCTATGTTTCTTATTATACACACATAATATATTTTGTCAATTCCTTTTATAAATTTTATTTATTCAATTTTTTATGTGGGTAAAGGTAATCTAGTTCTGCAAATTAGGGTTTGTCTTTTTAATTTTGATTGTGAGTTAAGGTGAATTTGTTTTAAATTTAGTTGAGTATAAAGGAAAATTTGCAAAATTATCATACCTTATATTATCACAAAAGTATGGCTAACAGGTGTAGGGTCTTTCAACAAAAGTTTTTTTACAAAAAACTTTTGCATAAGTTCACATTAGCAAATCAAACTTCGCCTATGGCTCGTTTTCTTTGATGTTCACTTAATTGATGTCCCGT
>Ga0326513_10002055_pt1 | contig 15035 bp, 20 predicted proteins | sample 2_2465_0518_D_FD_203654 | JGI IMG/M metagenome (GOLD analysis project Ga0326513, IMG submission 203654) | Bovine rumen microbial communities from UC Davis, California, United States - 2_2465_0518 | ecosystem: Host-associated > Mammals > Digestive system > Stomach > Rumen | place: USA...
ACCTACGAGCAACAGGTGCAGAACATACGCGAGCAGATTGACGCTATGGAGGCACAGATGCGTGCGGAAGAAGCGAAGAAAAATACCGATGACAATGCCGTCCGCCAGTACCAACGCGACATACAGGACGCTTACGACCAACTCGATGAGTTGGAGCAGAAGTCCATCGAGGTGTTCGGTGGCATCGGCGAAGAGGGGTATCGTAGTGCCGCAGAGGGATTTGTCGAGGCTTGGAAGTCGGCATTCTTGGAGACGGGCGACGGTCTGCAAGGTCTGCAAGACCACTTCAACGAATTCCTGCAAGATTGGTTTACCAAACAAGCAACGATGCGTATAGCGGGCGCAATGTTGGAAGACACGTTCAAACAAATAGACCAAGCGGTGAACAAGAATGGTGATGGCGGCGTGGCTGTGACGGCACAGGAACTCGCCGCAATTCGCGATAGGTTTGCCGCCGTGGCACCTGAATTGTCTGCCGCATTAGAGCAACTCGCAGGAATGTGGGATTTGCAGGGCGAGGGCTCTCTCAGTGGTCTCGCCGCAGGTATCCAAGGAATGACAGAAGAGCAGGCGAACATCCTCGAAGCCTATTGGAATAGCGTCCGTATGTACACGGCAAGCATTGATGTCAATGTGGCTCGAATTGCCTCTGTAATAACGTCTGGTGGTGTTGGTGAGAATTTTGTCGGTGGACGGCCAAGCGAAATTGAGGTTGGTGTATCCATGGGTGACATGAAAACGAGTATTAACAGACTTGCCACAACATTGCTCGACAACAATGAAAGCACCAACCCCATGCTCCAACAGTTGACCATTATCGCCCATACCACTAATGGTATAAACACTCTTTTGCAGTCAGTTGTAAGAAGCGGCCACTCGCTCGGCGGATATGGTCTCAAAGTGTTTCCCAATTAAAAATCAATACAATGGCAGACATTAAAATTTTATCACCGTTTATCCTCTCTTTTGAAGGTGGTTTTGTAAACCATCCGAACGACAAGGGGAAAGAAACAAACAAAGGGGTTACGATTGCCACTTGGAAGAAGCAGGGATACGACAAAGACGGCGACGGAGATATTGACGTTGATGACTTGAAACTCATCTCCGACGAGGACGCTGTGAACGTCATTCTCCGTCCTCATTATTGGAATAGGTGGAAGGCCGACCAAATCAATAGCCAATCCCTCGCTAATATTCTTGTGGATTGGGTATGGGGTAGTGGCGTAAATGGAATAAAGATTCCACAGCAGTTGCTTGGTGTTACAGCAGACGGTATTGTAGGCCCAAAAACGTTGGCCGCTTTGAATGCAAAAGAGCCTCACGCATTCTTCAATCTTATCAAGAATAGGAGGGAGCAATTCTTCAATACAATAGTGAAAAACAATCCAAGCCAGAAGGTTTTTTTGAAAGGATGGCTGAGAAGGCTCAATTCGATAGGCTTTGGTTATCTGAAAGATAACAGGGGCAAGGTCACACATTTCAAAGATTGATTTTTGTAAATTAAAAAATATTTGTATCTTTGCATCCGGAAACTTTTAAAGTAAAACTTAAATAAACATTGCGCAATGTGGTGGCAAACAATACTTATCGATGTTCTCTCAGTAACGTCCATACTGAGCATAATCGCCGTTGTGCGGTTTTGGAAGCAGAACAAGAAACTAAAGGACAACGAGGTAAAAATCAATGACAGCGAGGTCACTAAATCAAACGTCGAGGCGCAGAAGGCCGAGATTGACCTCGCAAACAAGTACCGCGACGATATGCTTGCTATGGTGCAAATGGTGAAGGACGCGAACGAAAAGAATTTCACCAACCAAGACGATATAATCCGCAGACTTGAACGTCTTGACAAACGTATTGATAAGTTAGAGACCAATTACGGCTATATGCAGGAATATCTGAATGGCAACTACCATCTGTTCCTTGCAGAGAAACAAGAAGCAGTAGAAGGGCAAAGCAGATACAATCCGAATATCAATTCCAATGAAGATTCTTCAAAGTCATAGATGGTTTAATTGGTTATTAGCGGCACACCGAAAAGTCGCCGTGGCGGCGGCATTGATTTGCATTGTTGTCATGACGACATCGTGCAGTAGCGTAAAGACTGTGGAGTACGTCCACGACACAGTGACATTAGAAAAGACTGACACAGTTTACGATGCCACCCACGACACAGTTAAGAGCGTGCAGGTCAAGCACGACAGCATTGACCGTTATGTGGAACGGATATGCTATGTGGACTCAAACGGTGTTGTGCACGAAAAAGAGGTGGAGCGCTTAACGAAATTTATCTATGAGCAATCCGCCGAAAGTGTAGTGAGGGAGAAAAACTACCGTAAGACAATAAAATCGCTCGAAAAGAGAATACGTGAGATGACGAGGGAAAAGACCCTCGTGGGGACATTGCCTTGGTGGAAAGAAATGTTGATGTATCTTGGAGTGGTTTTCATTATCGTTGTCGTCGGCTCTATCGTGGCGTTTTGCTTCTATCTCAAAAGGAAAAAATAATGGCGAAAGAAAAGTACTTGACTGTAATGGTGCCGATAAAAGATGCGGATGTGACCGCTTCTTTTAGTGCAGCTATAGAATTCACGCAATACATTCGAACACACGGACACGATATAACCACTAATAGTATATATAAGGTGGGTTCGAGATATATGCGTCTAAAATATAATGCCGCAACAGGGGGGTATTCTTTTGGCGATGTCACAGAACGAGAGTTTCCCTTCCTTGGAAAACCGCTCGAAATTGTCGACTTCACATACGACGCCATACGTATGGGGCAGGCGCCTACGATTACAGCACAAGGCGTGAAATGGTACGCCGATAAGGATTCCGACGGCAAGGACGTAACGCTCGACGGGTTGTGGACACAAGAGGTATTCGTTAGGTTTAACGGAGAGAAATTCTACCTCAAACAGACGCCGACCTGTGCCAAAGACAACGAGGATGCACGTTATAGGTATGACATCGATTTTGTGTCAGAGCGAGTTGTTCTTGAGTCCGTATACTTTTATGATGTCGTTTTACCGTATGTGACTGAGCGCCCAATATCTGAAAGTTCCAAATTCTCGTTTTACGGAGATGTAAAAGAACTCGTCAAGCGTATAAACGCTTCCATGCTTCATAGCGGGCTTGCTTCTGTTGCTTACAAGCAGGGGGTCACGTCTGACAGTTTTCTGACATTGGAAGAATTTAACGCCGTGGGGGTTGGGACTTATGCAGGAACCAAAGACACCTCTGACCGCTATCCGATAATACCCGACGGAACGGGGTCGTACATACACTACACCCACGACAACATCTACGAGCATTTTGGAGGGGATTACACCAAATACTTGCTGAATAAGGTGTATGACGTACAGAATGCCCAAACAGTTCACATAGGTCCAACAAGCGGCGGTTATGACGAAATATATGATGGCGAATATGTTATAACTGGCTACAAGTGTGTGATAGGCAAAAACGCAAAAGGTAAATCGATTTCATCCGAAGAGAAACTAATCTCTTTCGACAACAACACAATTCATGAGGCGTTGCAGCAAATCCACGATACGTTTGAATTGCAATACTATATTACGCGAGAAAAAGATTCCAACGGCGACTATACGGGTAACACACTCATTATGATTGATGACTGCGAATATGATTTCGCCGATATACATGGACGTGATTATGTCCGTGACGAGGACGAACTGCCCACATCAAGTCATCCGTTTGACTACGGTGTTGACCAAGCGCTGCTTTCAAAAGAAAAGACAAACACCACAGACAAGATTGTCACTCGCATAACAGGTGTCGGCAGCAGTGAGAATATCCCTTGGTACTATCCCAATCCGACCGCCGATGGATGGATTAAACCTGTCTATAAGGTAGGTGGTGCCTCAAGTGCAGTACATGTGAACTACCCCACGTCGGAGGGCACGACTGTCCCAGAGTCGGTGAGGTACGAGAAATATTTGAAGAATCGCATCGGAGATGTATTTTGCTACGGTATTGTCAAAAATACCATATTTAATACATCATATAAAGATATGAGCGGATTTGGGCATTACACCGATAACCCAAGTCAAGAATTTGTGGGACTCATTTATTCGATAAATGTTAAAACAGGGTATACATCACCGAAATTCACATTGAGCATCGGCACTATTGTTGGCTCAAATGCGGGTCGTATACAGGCTCGGTTGCACGATAATACCGCAAATCAAGATGCGGGTGTTTACGATTCGAACGAAACGTATTCAAATCCGACAAGTTTCCAACAAGCATTTATGTCTGGAGATTCGAGTGTTATTGTTGATGTTACAGCAGGACATATATACTCCTTGTGGATAACAATAGATATTTCCGAGGTGCCCTTGTCGCGACTCTATGACTACTCGGGGTATTACTATCCGAGTGTCACCATTCAGTCCATTACTATTCCGCAAGGTTTTTATTCGACGGCGGATTTAATACCAACCGTGACAAATGGATGGGGATACTCTCTTGACGGCACAGGAAGTACGATACAGGAGCCACTTCCATACGTAAAGGGGAAACGGTATAAAGATGTCAAAACAGGGATTATATACAGATGTTCGCGAAATATAAAACTACAATCCGGAGATACCGTTGATTTCTTTACAGATAATCCTCGGATGGATTGTGCGGAGTGGGTGTCTACGTTCCTTAATTTCGCTCTGCGTATAATTGATGCTGATGGTTGGTACAAAAACTCAAAGAAGGTAAATTTGGAAGACTATGGTATGGCGTTTGATGGTTCACAACAGAATCCAAGCGCACTTGATACCATTGAATTTCAACGCGTGAAGTACGTCACACCGCAGCCGAACCTCATGCCGGAAATCTATATCAAAACTGATGGGGCTCGTCGTTATTACAGTGCCCACAATTATTTTGATAAAGACACTGCATCGTTTTTTGACGGCACAGCCGACCCTGCAACAGGAGAGATTCAAGACGGAACAACAGTCAAAAACCCGATATACAAACGAGAAGAAAATGGAAGCGACACTACGTACTATCAATTCGAAAACGAGTACATCGCCGCTATGCCATACGAGCATATTGAGAATTTCGACAACGTAAAACCGACGATAAAAGGGCAGACGAATACGTATACAGATACATCCGCCCAGATTGAGAGGGTCTTCCGTATAGATGTCGTTGAGATGTTCGCTTATGATGAACTCGACAACGACGAAGTATGGGAAAGCAACGATGGCGGAAACGTGAGCGGCGAGTATAAACACCCATACTTTTTCGCAAAACTCCGCCCGCTTGGATTCAATTTGTTCGACCTCGCATTGCAGGATGACATGGTGCTTTCAATGACCACGGGACACTGTGGTTCATGCAATTTCAAAATAGGTGTTGACGAGAACACAAAGAAAAATCCTGTGCAGATATGGGAGTATGATGTATATCGCGGCAGCTGGACGGAAAGGGAAAAAATCTACAGCGCTGGCGATATACGTCGTTATGTCGACACCTCCGACCTCTACTATGATACCGATGGCACGAGTGATGGCTATCGACTTGTGGAGTCTACACTCTCTAAAGCGGGTTTTCTTGTTCAAGGGGAAATAAACATCGCTCGACGTGCAGCGTTCGAGCGTAAAGTGTACACCTCTGAGGAGGTTATAAACGGCGAAGTCGGTTCCTTGAAAAAGGACGGCAAAAACCATTTCGACGGTGATGTGATGACGAGCGGCAAGTTTATTGCATCCCAGCAAGATACATCGGAGAATTTTGTATGGGTTGCCCTCATGAAAGATACTGACACCTACGGCGTGCTTATGCCGTCGGCTCGTCCCGACTACGGCGACGGACGGTTGAGTACATACATAGAGCCTAAAGGCGGTGTCTATACCAATAGAAGCACAGGAGTAACAGAAGTGCTGACCGATGATGAAGCGGACAAGTTCGTTCTCACGAACATACGGTTGCCACAAGCATATTTGCGCAGAGCGGAGCATGATTTATCCCGGCACCTCGTGGCATTTATGTATGACAACAATTACCAGAAGTTCAATTTTGCCGTCAAGATGAGCCGCGCGTTTTTTGCGGAAAATGACAATGTGAACGAACACCTTTCTGAAGCGTCGGTAATATACTTATCTTTCGATAACAAAGTGCACCGACAGTATATCAAACACTACTCTTATAGGATGTCGCACGATAGTCCTCTCCCTGAAATCGACATTGATACCAATGAGGAACTGAATGTAAGCAGAACGTCGGTTGAGCAACAGGCCGCTCTGGAGCAGAAAATGGCATCGAGCAATATACGTATGTTGCGAAAGGCGGTCAACGACAGTGAAAGCAAGATTTCGAGGCGGACGTTCAACAGGAATGAAGATGTTATTTTAAACGGAAACATCGTCAGCCGTGATGCGTCTGCATCTCTCAGCGAACTCGGCACTGCTGGGCGGAATAACAAAATGATTCTTGACGAGACTCAGATTGATTTAGAAACTAAGCACTTCAAAAAGACAGACTTCGTATTTGGAGAAAACGAATTTTCCATCGGAGAAGATGTTCACTTCTCCGTGCCGTACAAAAGAGGGAGGGTAATCGAGCGCAAAACATGGAACGGCACGGAATTTTCCACGGATTCGGATGAGTCTTTTGCACCTGCCTTTATCGACCCCACAACAGATAAAATTGTGGATTACAAGGTTGAGAATGACGCCGAGGTTGCGAATAATACAATAACGCCCGCAGACCGTGCCAAGTTCAGTTCATTCGTCAATAAAGTGAATGCGTTCAATGAATTTTGCGCTCCTGCGATTAATAGAATCAAGAAGACTGTCGAGAAACGTATGTCGCAAATAAATCCGACCTATATTGGTACAAAATGCGATAATGATTACACTTATATAGCAAACGGCACCACTTATGCCTTCTGGCTGAAAACAGATGGCACAGAATTTGACGCAAGTGACGTGTGCCCCGCAGGTATTCGTGAGGTCTCGTGGTCTAATTTCGACCCAAATTAATATTTTTTAATAAATCATTATGGGAAAGAGTTCTGAATACAAGTACTATATGCAGAGGACAGACATATCCGGTCAGTCTGCGATAGATATTGAGAATCATTTCGGCAACATCCGTTATTTGAAAGCGGAGGGAATGAACAGCGTTGGCAAGTCGAAAAATATTTATACAGAGACGTATGCCGACAGTGACCGTTTGCGCGTGTACCTCCCACCCGATGGGGAATACACGAACGAGGCGACTACAATCACCATGACGTTTCTTGTTGTAGGTGATGCCGTGACGCGGCAGTCCACGTTAGACGAATTTTTGTCCTACATCCGTGAAGGTGTGCATAAGTATTGGGACACTGCAAGAAATCGTGAGTTTGAGTTCATAGTCATCGACGAGATAAAAGTGAGTGACGAGAAATGGCACGGAAGTTACCCATACATCGAGGTTCAGATACCCATGCAGAATCTCAACGGAAAGACAGTATTAAGACAGACTAATTCGTAACCCTCTTTTTCACAGACGGTCGCTTCTCCAAAGTTGCGACCGCTTCCACTTCCGAGCGGAGAAAGCCGACGGGAGTATTACCTACTTTCTGCATAGCAACACCGTGCTTTGAAAGTATTTCGACCATCTTGTTCCTGTTGCCTATGTTGAGGATGCGCATAGCCTCGTCGTAGTTTACGAAAGAGTCTTCCTTGAAATACCCTTTGTTCTCGGCATTTACTTTGCCGATGACGTAGCCTATCTGCTCGTCGTTGCATTCGTTGTTTTTCATACGTCTCAGGACGTCCTCGACGTACTTTATCGCCTCTTTCATAAGGGGTGATTTTACTTTTTCGTCTCCACTTTCCATATCTTTTTCAATCGTTGTACTCTTATAAAGTGACGTATAGCGAGAGTTGTCGTTGTGAGAAGCCCGATAACGATGAGAATTGCTGGTAAAAACGCTACTACATTATATGGTATAACGTTGAATAACTCATCAATAGATGTTAGTGTATCAGCGGCGGTTATGCCATATAAAGTCCATCTCATGTATTTGCAATGGTATTTACCTTGGGCAGAGATACACAGGCATAGACATAACTCGAAAAGAACAGTGTATGTATGAGACCATAGGTTTATGTCAAAAAATAATGCTGAGACATAACACAAAATCATATAAATACTGATAATTAGTATTAATATTCTTAGCGCGAATTTACTCATTTTGATTTCATTTTTGTTTTAACCTTAATTGGCTTTTCAATCAAAGTGTTGCGAATATTCCTTTTCGGTTTAACCTTGGCTTTCGCCTTGACTTTTATCCCTTTGCGTTTTGACATAACTCATTCCGTTTTCATACATTAACGAAAAAGGCAGTGTTTTATTGTCGAATGTCAAAATAAAATATGCAAAAATACCCCGGAGTATCAACAGGAATATTTATTTCCAGCATGATATGATTGTATAAATACGCCATAGTATTAAGAATCAACAACCTTTATTTTTGCCGTCGTGACGTCACGAAAACAAACGGAATTATTAACATTAAAACTCGAAAACAATGAGTGAAACTATCGTGGTTCCCGACAATGGGAACAACAACATGAACAACGCTCTGCCTTGGATGCTCGCCAACAATGGCTACGGCAATGGCGGTTTCCTTGGTGGCGGTTTCGGTACTGGCTTCTTCGGCGGTATCCTCGGCGGTATCCTCACCAACTGGCTTGGTGGTAACGGCTGGAGCATGGGTGGAATGAATGGCAATGGCGCAGCCGCTGCTCTCGGCGCTCAAGCCACAGCCAACAACAACACCGACCTTCTGATGAACGCCATCACCAACAGCGGTGAGCGTCAGCACGAGGCTGTCCAGACCCTCAGCACCATGCTCGGTCAGGACTTCAACCTCGTCAACCAAGGTGTACAGACGATGCAGTCTGCCCTCGCCACCATCGCTGCCAATCAGGGCATGAACACCATGCAGGTGGTGAACGCCATCCAGAGTGGCAACGCCTCGCTCGCAAGCCAACTCTGTCAGTGCTGCTGCGACATGCGTCAGCAGGTCCTGACACAGGGCTACGAGAATCAAATCGCCACTCTGAATCAGACCAACAGTCTGAACACGACTATCAACGCCAATGGTCAGCGCAATGTCGACGCCATCGCCGACCTCAAGACCTCGATGATTTCTGAGTTCTGTGCCGCTCGTGAGCGCGACATGCAGGCCAAGATTGACACGCAGGCCGAAATCATTACGCAGTTGCGTAACGCCGCCGACAACGCCAATCAGACCAATCAGATTGCCGCCATGATTGCCCCGTTGCAGGCTAAACTGGTCGCTATCGAGAACCGTCAGCCCAACACTGTCAGCGTTCAGTACCCGAACCTTGTGGCAATGAATGCTACCCCCTATGCAGGCGGCTTCTACGGCAACGGTTGGTACGGTAACGGCTTCGGTAACAACATCACGTTCTAAACGCAATAACGGATAAGGAGGTAAAAGCATGAGTTGTAATCCCAACATTACAGTAAATGCAGGCGGAATACCCGTATTGCAGTCCACAAATATCAGCGTAGGTACTGAAAGCGTCAATATCGGACTTGGTTTCCGTAACATTCGCCCGATGGGCAAGTTCATCGTCGAGTTGTCGGATGTCATTCCTGCCGATGCAACGACCACGTTGCCTGTGACGCTTACCCTCAACGGAACGACGAGACCTCTGACCTTGCCAAACTCCGTACCGGTAACTGTCGCCGAATTGACAAGTGTCAGTGCCTTTGAGGTGTACAACAACCGTTTCAAGGGTTACTTGATGCTGATGTCTCGGACGACCGAATAACAGTGCCTATTGCATAGGCGAGAGTTCATTGACATCCTGAGTGATAAGAGTTTTTTCGTAGTCGGATAGGTGCATCCATTTCAGACCTTGATGCAATTCCTGCTCGCCGTTTAAAACTTTTCTAATTGCAGAACGAGCGTAACCGTTTGCTTCTGCATCCATTAACGAAGTGTAATGGCATACTTCGCCTTTAGCGTCTATTGACACTATTGGTTTCCTGTGTTTGCTTGGTTTGCCGATGTGAGAAATACTTAATGCGAGTATATGACTTTCTTTTGTACTGTTCACTTTTGCTGTACACCATTGCAAATTGCACACCCTATTATCCTTTGGATTGTCATTTATGTGGTCAACTTGTGGGTATCCGTTGGGATTTGGTATAAACGATTCCGCAACCATGCGATGAACATCTTTTCTTGTGAATGTACTATTGCGGCATAGAACAAAACCAATGTATCTTTTAGAATAGAAAGGTTTACATAAATGCGGTTTTTTTACAAAAATTGCATTGTTGCCATATCTGTTTTTACGGTGTATACTGCGTTCTAGTGATGCAACGCGTCCAAGAGAAGAAACCATATAAAGTCCTTCCCATCCGACTACATCTCTCCACTCTTCTCCTTCGAGTCTAATAGACTCAATAAACTCTTGATTTGTCATTGTCATTGTTGTTTTTAATAATGTCATTGATAAGTTAAAGGGAGAAGAGTCAATGACTTACTCTTATCATTCAGGGGCCAATCTGAACTATCTCCCGATTGCAAAGATACGAAGAAAAAACGAATTAACAACAACTTTAACAAAAAAATATAGAGTTATGCTTGGAGCGTTAAAGACAGGGTCACTCCTGTATGTTTTGAGTAAGGGCGAGAATCCGTCGCTCAATATTGGGCAGATACTGAATGTGTCTGCTCCGAGACCGAAAATCGGAGGGCAGTTTATGCCGAATCCGTTGCAGACAGAGATGGTTGTTGACATCAACGTAAAAGTTGGTGACGACACAAAGACATTTGCAAATGTAAGTGCCAACCTCAATTTGGTAGACACAGGCGAGGGCGGTTATGTTATCTCTGATGACAAGACCGCTATAACCAACGAGGTCGAACGGCTTGGCGCGTTGAGCCAAAATGTTTTAGACAGCATTCCATATCATAAGAGGATGGTCTCTGCTTGCAAACAAATGATGCTTTCCCTCAATCCTTCTCTCAAAAAGGAGAGTGAACGGGACGAGGAGATTGCGAATCTGCGCAAGGATTTCTCCGAGATGAAAGAGATGATGGCTGGCTTTGCCCAGATGTTCAAAACGGCACAGTCTAACAACTCTATATTTGGAAAGGAGTAAAAATGGCTTACGTTATAATCCAGAAAAAGGACAAGAAAAAGATGGCCGGAATGGTCGAGGACATCCTCTACACTGCAGGCGAACTGATGCACTGCGTCGAAGAGATGCGTGACGAGGAAGGTTACGGCGACCGTTATTACGGCGACCGTTACGGTATGCGTGACGGCGGACGTTACGGCAATCGTGACTGGGATGACGACCCGATGATGGAGCGTCGTCGCTATCGCAGATACTAAACGTTCCAAACGTGAAAGGGCGTCGTGGCTTGTTCCCCTCGCCCTTTCTTTACAGAAAGTAAAATAACAGAATTGTTTATTGTAGTTCTCAAATTAAAAGTAAAATAACAATGGATAGAAACAGACAACCACTCGATATGTACGACACGATGCCGGAAGAGCAGCGTGCATATTACATGAACTACGGCAAGAACTTCAACGAGAAGATGTGCCGCTTCGCCGTGAGCATGATGCGTGACAGAAAGGGCAACAGGGTCGAGATGATGAAAAAGGAAGACCTTGAAAAGAAACTCAAAGAGAACAACATTGAAGTCGAGAACGACGTAATGTACAATGGCGTTTACGTCATGGCGATGGTAAAGGCAGACTTCATGGGCAGCAGCATCGAGGACGAGAAGCACGCCCTGCTGTATGTGAAGGACTACATCGACGACCCTGATGCGGCCTACGGTCAGGTTTTCACAAGGTTTTATGCTTCTTGTGTGAACGCAGGAATCCCCATCGACTGGTCTGAAATGATGTAACTATGCTACGCCAACGTATACACATACACAGATACCATTGGGAGGTTGTCGTTTTCTACGAGAGTGACTACCGTGACGCGTCGTACATACTCAGGGAACTTGACGAGACTGGTGTGGACGATGATACTTATTGGAAAGCGGCAAGAAACCTTGACGCAGGGCTTACCGACACGGGTCTGACGTATTCCAATATGGACGAAAAGAAGTCCGTAATCGTCCTATCCAAGACATCTTCCAAGGCGGAGTTTGCCAATACGTGGTTCCACGAACTGATACATTGCGCGAACCATATAGCGTTGGCGAACGGACTTGACCCGATGGGTGAGCCGATAGCGTATGTCGGCGGAGAACTCGCACGTTCGATGCAGCCTATAGCGGCCCGCCTCATGTGTCCAACATGCAAAGACTAATAATATGGTAAGAAAAAGGAAAAAGCGATATGTCCACTTGTCCGAGGTGCTCAAAAACGAGTGCTTGTGCGACATTGTGATGTATGCACACCTATTCTATGTGTAAAAAAAGAGGGAGACACAAAGGCCTCCCTCTGCACATATATGGAAGAATTGGGAATCCTTACTGTTCCTTCTTTTCTTCGTTGTTTTGTGCGTAACCCATACGCTTTTCGTACTCCTTGCCCTCTTTCTCGAGACCTGCGGCGAAGTTTTCCATGAGTTCACCCATTTGCGAAATTGCCTTGTCGTACTCTGGGTTGTCTGTCTCTTCTGTCGGGACTTCTCCCATCTTCTGCAAGAGGTTCATGTACATAATTCCAAGCGTGGCGATGTTAAGCGTTGTGATGGGATGTGAGAGCACGAACATCGGCAGACGGAAAACGAGTTCTGCTGCTGAGAGCATCAGTTCGACGCTTTCGCGTTCTTCCTTGTCGGTGATGTCTGCTGGTACGCCGTCCATAATCTGCTGCAATGCGGATGCCGTGGAGAGCAGTTTGTCGTCTACGAGAACGTCGTATCCGCCGTGGTAGTGGAGCAGATAGCCGTTGCGCGTCTTGTGGAGTTTGTAGAACTCGCCGTCTTTTGTTTCTTGGATGTCGCTTTTCGTCACGATGAGCGGGCATTCCGTATCGTGCTGAGCAATTTCCTCTTCGGTGAGTTTGTCGAGGAGGGAGCGAGTCTCGATGGGGTCTGTGGAGAGTTTCACGAGACGTTCTCTGAGTTTAATGATTTCGTCGGTCATATCTTAGTGTATTTCGTTTATAATATTTGGTAAATCATCGAAATGTTTTACCCATATTCCGCCATGTCTTTCGACCATTGAGCCGGTTGCTTCCAATGATTTGATTTGAGCCTTATCAAATTCGTCTGAGCCGTCGATGCCGAGAATGCAGAATACACATTTCTTGTTTTCTGTCATTGCGGACTCGATAGCCTCGGCGATAGAAAAGACGCCTTTCATCTTAGGCGTAATGACATACAAATGTATATCACAGATTTCGTTTTTTTGACGGATTTCCTCTTGCTGGCATTCTGGTGTCCAATCCTCAACCACAGGATTGAAATATTCGACTTTAAGCATGGGTATTAATCGGTCACGCCATGTGCTTTCGTTGCAAGTACCGCCCAAAAATACTTTATGATTCATGATTTATTCCTCCAATGATTTAAGTTGTTGATACACTGCGGCCTTTACAACCTCTTTGTTGAGTTGGTCGATGTCCATGTTGTCGAAGTAGCCTCCGACGGCATAGGGCAGGTTGAGCGACTTCAAATATGCGATACGGTCGCTTTCGTTGGAGTCTTTGGGGAATTTCTTGATGTACTGTTTGTCGAGTACGACGTATGGGTACACCTCTTCAACGCTGACAATGGCTGCGGTCGCACCGTTGACGTATGTCACGCGGTAGGAGAGGTCGGCGTTGCGTTTTACAACTCCGTATGCCACGCTGTTGTTGGCGAGGCGGATTTTTGCAATTGCCTCAATCCAGAGTGACTTCTGCGGGTCTGCCTTCTTTGGAAGGGTTGTGAGATGCGCGAAATTGAGTGCATCGGAAATCAATTTCTGTTCGTATGCTTCCATTGTTTTTCGTTTTTACTTGATGGGGAGTTTTCTGACTTTTTCGCGCAGTTTTTTGGAGAATTTCGCGTGAGGAGCATAGCGTGCCGGTATAACCAGTTGCTTCCCCTTTGTGATATTTCGTGCTGTTTTCTTTGCTCTCTTTACGTTGGAGAGAGTAAAGAGTCCTCTGATGTAGACGGGGACGCCGTCTGTAACACAGTGTATTACGGTTTCGATTGCCTCGTCGATTACTGCTTTTACGACAGCGTTGCTGACGCCCGTTTTTCGGGCAACGATTTCAGTGATGTCTTTCTTTGTCATAACTTTTTCTTTTTTTTTAATTTTGCAAAGATACGAAAAATTTTTGAATTAGATGTTACTTTTAATAAAATCGTCGGTTTCCATAACTTCTTCTGTCTCTTTTGTTACGTGCTTGTCCTTAATCATACCGCCTATCTTGTGGTTTGCGAAAGCCTCGATTTGGGATGCAGACATCTTTTTAATCTGACTTCTCGGCACGAATTTCATGAGGAAGTGAGAGAAGCGTGACTTTGGTTCACGGTATCCGAAAGCGCGGAACCATAGTTGGATTTCGTCGTTCCACATAACGATTTGATTGTCTTTAAAAGGGATAAAGATGCCTTTGTCGACAACGCCATCTTCCTCCACTTCCATAATCTTGGTGCGGATAAGCGCGTTCAGTACTATTTTTCCAACGAAATGCGACATTAGTGTTCCCTATCAAATAGTTTCACGTATTCTCTTGCTTCTGTTTTCCAACTGCTACCGTTAAGATAGTTGCAAGACGGCGTTTCCGGGCAGATGCCGAGTCTGTACAAGCAGTTTGGTACGCAATATTTAACGACTATTGGGTCTATTTCCGAAATCGACTCTATAATACATTCCCAAAGTGTCTTTGTCTCACACCACGCCTTGTTGCAAAGACGTACTCGGCTTATTTGGATGAGCGCCTGCGCATTGATGGTGAACGCAACATTGACGAAGTTTGGGTCTGCGTTTGGATTTCTGTCGGGGCGGCTTGTCTCGACATACTTCTCTATGCCTTCGTGATGACGCACAAGATGAGACATTGCAC
>Ga0326513_10002057_pt1 | contig 15021 bp, 19 predicted proteins | sample 2_2465_0518_D_FD_203654 | JGI IMG/M metagenome (GOLD analysis project Ga0326513, IMG submission 203654) | Bovine rumen microbial communities from UC Davis, California, United States - 2_2465_0518 | ecosystem: Host-associated > Mammals > Digestive system > Stomach > Rumen | place: USA...
TGGCTTCTTTAGCACACAGCGACAGCGAAAAGCCCAGACAAAGGAGAAGGCGGGGCGAAATGCAAGGAGAAAGCTATATTTACGCATACTATCAGGACATTAAAGACGGCTCCGTCGTTGTGGGCCGCTGGGTGCGCCTGTTGTATGAATATATCGTCAATGGACTGGAGAAAAAGCGGTTCTTTTACGACGCAAAGAAGGCCAACAACGCTATCGAGTGGATAGAGACGCACTGCTTCCACACTGAAGGCCCACTTGCACCGGGGCCTTTTATTTTGGAGCTATGGCAGAAGGCGCTCCTGTCCTGCATGTTCGGGATCGTGGACGAAAGCGGGAACCGACAGTTCCGGGAGATCGTTCTCATCGTCGCGAGGAAGAACGGCAAGTCGTTATTTGCGGCCGCTATTGCCCGGTATATCTGGGTGACTGACGGATTCGGCACGAAGGTGTTCACGACCGCGCCGAAACTGGAACAGGCCGAGATCATCTATAACAACATCTGGGTGATGACTCAGCTCGACCCGGAATGGCAGGAGAAGAACCGGCTGTCAAAGGAGAAGGACGTCCACAAGAAGAAACTGAACGACGACTCCGACATGGAAAGACACCGGCAGACGGATTTGTATATCCCGGCGACGAACAGCACGGTCAAGAAGATCGCCTTTGCCGCGAAACGGTCTGACGGCTTCAACCCGTCCATGTGCATCTGCGACGAGATCGCCGCGTGGGAAGGCGACAAGGGCCTTAAACAGTATGAAGTCCTTAAAAGCGGCATGGGCGCAAGACCGGAGCCGCTTCTTCTGTCCTGTTCGACTTCGGGCTACCAGAACGACGGCATCTATGACGAAATCCTGAAGAGGTCGACCCGGTTCCTTCTTGGCGATTCGAAGGAGTCCCGCCTACTGCCCGTCCTTTACATGATCGACGACATCGAGAAGTGGAACGACATTAACGAGCTGAGGAAGTCGAACCCGAACCTCGGCGTCTCCGTCTCCGTGGACTACCTTCTCGAAGAGATTGCCGTGGCGGAAGGATCGCTCAGTAAAAAGGCCGAGTTCATCACAAAATACTGCAACCTGAAACAGAACAGCAGTATGGCGTGGCTCCCGGCGAACGTCGTGGAGAAGGCTTGCGGGAAACCGCTGAAGCTTGAAGACTTCGCGAAGCATTACGCGGTCATCGGGATCGACCTTTCCCAGACGACCGACTTGACGGCGGCAGTCTTGCTGATTGAGAAAAGCGGAGAGCTGTATGTCTTCGCTCACTTCTGGCTTCCTACCGCGAGAATCGAGGAGGCGACGCAAAGGGACGGGCTTCCGTATCAGATCTATTTGCAGAGGGGGCTTCTCAGTCTATCCGGGGAAAACTTCGTCGACTATCACGACTGCTTTAATTGGTGCGTCGATATGGTCAAGAAGTATAAGATCTACCCGCTAATGGTCGGGTATGACCGCTACTCCGCGCAATATCTCATCAAGGACTTGGAGGGAAGCGGCTTCAAATCCGACGACGTATATCAGGGGGACAACCTCTGGGGCGTCATTCAGGAAACAGAAGGCATATTGAAAGACGGCAAGATGCACATCGGGGACAATGATCTCCTGAAGGTGCATCTTTTAAATTCTGCCGTGAAGATGTCGGTCGAAAGAGGCCGGGGGAAGCTTGTGAAGATTTCCCCAATGGATCACATCGACGGAACGGCGGCTCTGCTTGACGCGATGACCGTCAGGCAAAAGCACTATGAGACATTGGGAAACCGTCTCAGGAATGAGGGAAAGTAAATGTCCTTTTTTGACAAAATTTTCAAGAAAGACCGCGAGTCGGAAAAGGTGCTCCAGAAGTACACCGTTTTCACGGAGCTGAACGGCTACCGGCCCGTCTTCCATTCATGGGGCGGGCAGATTTACGAGAGCGAATTAGTCCGGGCGGCGATTGACGCGAGGGCAAGACACATCTCCAAACTGGAGCCGCTTTTCTACGGGAGCGCGAGACCATCACTCATCAACAAGATGAAACACGCGCCGAACGAGTGGCAGACGTGGAGCCAGTTCTTCTATCGGGCCTCGACGATCCTTGACGTGAAAAATACGTGCATTTTTGTGCCGGTATTCGACGCGGACATGATGGTGACGGGCTATTATCCCGTCCTTCCGCACCGGTGCGAAATCGTGGAATACAACAAAGAGCCGTGGATTCGGTACAAGTTCTGGAGTGGTGAAGAGGCTGCGGTAGAGCTGAGGCTTTGCGCGATCCTGACGAAGTACCAGTATAAGCACGACTTCTTCGGGGAAGACAACAAGGCCATGCATCCGACCATTGAACTGCTGGACTATAATCGGCAGGGCATTAACGAGGCCGTGAAAAATTCAGGCGCGTGGAACTTCATGGCTCAGGCCGATAACTTCACCGACCCGGATGATCTGGAGCTGGAGAGGAAGAGATTCGCGAAGAAGAACCTCGCGAGGGATGCCGAGAACGACGGATTCATCCTGTTCCCGAACACCTACAGGAACGTCCAGCAGATAAAACAGGCCCAGTACACACTGGATGCGGAGCAGATGGAGCGAATTCAGAAAAACGTCTACGACTACTTCGGCGTCAATGAGAATGTCATGCAGAACGCGGCGAACGGCGACGAGCTGGACGCCTTTTTTAATGGCTGTGTTGAGCCGTTTGCGATCCAGATTTCCGAAGCACTGACGCGGGCCATGTTCTCACTGCGGGAGAGGTCGAACGGTGCGAAGTTCTTCGCGTCGTCGAATCGGCTCCAGTACATGAGTACCAGCGCGAAGGTCGGAATGGCGCAACAGCTTCTCGACCGTGGCGTTATGACGATTAACGAGGCGAGAGCGCTGTTCAACTTCGCACCGGTTCCGAACGGCGACGTCCGGGCAATAAGGGGCGAGTTCAAAAACGCTGACGCATTAACCACGATAAACGACGAGACCGTCGTGACAGTGGAAGAACTGGTCGAAGAATCGGAACAGGAGGAAGAAGAAAATGCCGGTGAAGAGTGACAGAGAATACAGAAGCATGACAATGGCGGCGGTCGAAGGAGAAGAATACAAGGTCTCCGGGTACGCTACCACTTTCGACGATCCGTATGTCCTTTACGAAGACAAGGATCTGATTTTCCGGGAGATCATCGACCATGACGCCCTGAGAGATGCAGACATGTCGGACGTCATCATGCAGTACGACCACGAGGGAAGGGTATTCGCCCGGACTTCGAACAACACCTTGACCGTCGGGCCAGACGCCCACGGTCTGGCAATGAGTGCCGATCTTGGCGGAACGTCCATAGGCCGTGGACTTTTCGAAGAGATAAAGGGCGGCTACACCACGAAAATGTCGTGGGGCTTTACCGTGAACAGGGAAAGGGATGAATGGAAGTCTGAAACGGCTCCAGACGGGAGACAGTTAGAGACCAGAATCATCCATTCCGTGCGGAAGGTCTACGACGTTTCGGCGGTCTCCCTGCCCGCGAATGATGCGACAGAAATCTCAGCGCGAAACCTTGCCGACGGAGTGATCGAGCGAGTGAAAGCGGAGCGACTTGAAGCGCTGGAGCTTAGACGCAGAAAAATGCTTTTGGAGGACTGGACGAAATGACCAGAGAAGAAATCATGGAACTTGACCTTGACGGAATCGAAGCCCGGAAGGCTGAAATCCGTGAAGAGATCAAGACGGCTGACTCTGCCGGCCTCGACGCCATTGAGGCGGAAAAAGACATCATCGAGGAAAGAGTCGCACAGCTCCGTGCTGAAATCGAACGGAGAAAAGCTGACATGGCCGCCGTTCTTGGCGGAAAAGGAAAAACCATCGAAAAACCTATGGAGGAAAGAGAAACCATGACCAACATGGAAGTGAGAAAGAGCGCCGATTATGTTGAGGCGTTCGCAAAGTACGTTAAAACCGGCAACGACAAAGAGTGCCGTGCCCTGCTGACCGAGAACGTCTCCGGTTCCGTGCCGGTGCCCGTGTTTGTCGAGGGCATCATCGCTGACCAGCTCCGTGCTTCCCGCATTATGAGCCGCGTCAGGAAGACCTACGCCAAAGGGAACGTGAAAGTCGGCTTCGAGCTGAGCGCTCCGATCGCTGGCACACACACCGAAGGCGGCGATCCTGTCGCTGAGGAAGAACTGCTCCTCGGAATTGTTACCCTCGTCCCGGAAACACTGAAAAAGTGGGTCTCTATCTCGGACGAGGCTCTGGACACCATGAGCGGCGAAGACTATCTGGCTTACATCTACTCTGAGCTGGGCCGCAAGATCATCGCCGCCGAGGAGAAGAAGGTCGTCGACGCTATCCTCGCCGCGCCGCAGACCGCCACCGCGACCGCGCCTGCCGTGGCTAAACTCACTGTCCAGACTCCCGCGGTCTCTGACTTCATCAACGCTCGCGCCCTGCTGACGTCCGAAGCAAGCGACCTTGTGATCATCGCGACGCCTGCACAGTATGCCAACTACAAGACTCTTGCGCTTGCGGCAAGCTTTGCCTTCGACCCGTTTGAGGGCATCGAAGTCATTTTCAATGACAATGCGACTATGCCGATCATTGGCGACCTGAACGGCGTCATGGCGAACTATCCGAACGGCGATGAAATCCAGTACAAATACGACGACAGAACCCTCATGACCTCCGACCTCGTGAGAGTGCTTGGCCGCAAGCCCGTCGCCATTGAAGTCGTCGGAAACAAATACTTCGCGAAGATCGGCGCATGATGAAAATCAAGCTCCTGAAGGAAGCGAAGATCCGCCACCTCGCAGGGGAAGTCGTTGAGGCTTCCCCGGAGGAGGCGGCTTTCCTGATTGCTGTCGGATCGGCTGAACAGGCGGAGAAGGAACAGCCGAAAAAGACAACGAAGAAGAAATAACGGAGGCACTATATGAACGAGATAATGGACGCGGTCAGACTCGCTTTGAGAATATCCACAACGGCCTTCGACTCTGAGCTGGGCGACCTTATCGAGGCCGCGCTGGCGGACTTGAAGATCGCGGGTGTAGCGAATAATGACACGGTCGACCCTCTCGTTCGACGCGCTGTCATTACTTACTGCCGTATGAACTTCGGACAACCTGAAGACTACGACAGGCTGAAAAGATCATACGACGAACAGAAGGCACAAATGAGCATGGCCACGGGGTACACGACATGGACAGAAGCATAGTTTTCCATCTTCTGACCGCTACTCAGTGGCAGGACGAGCTGAAGCAGTGGAAGACGACCGTCAGGAAGCGGGCAGTTTTCGGACAGCTCTCATCCGTGACGGCGAACGAGTTCTTCGCGGGCGGTCAGAACGGATTCTCGCCAGAATTTCGGATCGTAATGTTTGCGCCTGACTATAAGGGCGAACAGAATCTCGAAATCGACGGCGAGGTTTATTCCATTTATCGGACATACTTCGCGAAGAATGACATGATCGAGCTGTACGTAGAAAAGAGGCGAGGCGATGAAAGCCGATGAACTGGCCTCTGCCGTCGAGAAGGAGCTGGACGAGTTTTTCGGAATGCTCCCGGAAGACATCGCGAAGGCTCAGAAGACAGCCGCAAAGGCCGCTGTACGGACTTTAAAGCAGACTTCACCGGGTGATGGACAATATCACAAAGGGTGGAAGACGAAAACTACACAGACCAGAACCGGGGCCGAGACGGTCATCTATCAGGGTGATCTTCCCGGCCTCGCTCATTTGCTGGAGTTCGGGCATCCGATTGTTTCGGGAGGTCGGACAGTGGGACAGGCGAGAGCCTTTCCTCACATTAAACCGGCAGAAGAACAGGTCATAGCGGCTTACGAAAAAGAGCTGAGGAAGGTGCTCGAAGATGACGGTTAAAGAATTAGGCGATCTGCTCGAAAAAGTCTATCCCACTGCTTACTGGAGCTTTCCCGAAAAGAAGGCTCCGCCGATGCCTTATATCACCTACTTTGAGGATGCAAGCGACAACTTCGCGGCTGACAACAAAGTTTATCACCACATCAAGCAGTTCTCCGTCGAACTTATGACGAAGGACAAAGACCCCGCCGCAGAGGAGGCCGTCGAGGCGGCTTTTGACGCGGCAGATATTTACTGGGAAAAGACCGAGACGCACCTCGACGACGAGGACGCGTATGAAGTCATTTACTCTTTGGAGGTTTAAACATGCCTAAAGCTAACAAGGTCAATTTTGGCCTGAAAAACGTGCACTATGCACTGATTACTTATAACGAATCAGACGTTCCCACTTGGGGCGCTCCGGTGCATGTTCCGGGTGCGGTCAGTGCTTCGCTTTCCCGTGAAGGTTCGGAGACGAATTTCTACGCGGATAACACGAAGTACTGGCTGACTTCCGTGAACAACGGCTACACCGGAACGCTGGAGATGGCAGACTTCCCGGTCGCCATGCGTCAGGCGTTATGGAATCAGACACTTTCCAGCACTGGGAAGCTCCTGCTTGAATCCATCGACGACAAGCCCGCCGAGTTCGCGCTTCTGTTCGAAATCGACGGCGACCAGAACCCGACACGCTACTGCTTCCCCCGTTGCATCGCTTCCCGCCCGAACGTGGAATCTTCGACGACCAACGAATCGACGGAACCGCAGACGTCTTCGTGCGACCTGACCGTTCTGCCGGTTATTGATCCTACGGAAAATTCCGTGATGAACGGGAAAACGCTGTACCGCACTACGGCGGACACACCGACGGCGACCTATACTGCATTCTATGAGGCAGTACTGACGTCGTTCACCTAAAGCACAGGGCGGCGTAAAACCCGCCCTTTTCCCTTTATTTGAGGGATTGAGCAACAAAACGATTAAAAGCCCACCACGGGCGAATCAGAGGCCATAGAAGGTAAACGGAGAAGGACAATGATAACAAAGACGGAAACCATTGAAGGAAAAGAATATACATTTGCAAGCTCTGCCCTATTACCTAAGCTTTACCGGGTGAAGTTCGGGCGGGACATGATCGCGGACGTGACGAAACTGAAGAAGGTCTACCAGACCGCAGACGGGGACGAAGAGAAGATCATCGAGTCCCTGGACTACGGCACTTTTGAGCGGATCGCGTGGATGATGGCGAAACACGCTGACAAAGACATTCCTGAGCTTGACGACTGGCTCATGGGCTTCGACAGCGCTTTCGCAATCTATACAGCCATGCCGACGATCATGGAATTGTGGACGCGGGAGCAGAAGACGACTTCCATCCCGAGAAAAAAATAAGGGCAACCACCAGAGAGCCGAATGGCGCCATCTTCATGCTGAGATGCGCTCATTTTGGATTGTCCGACGAGGCTCTGCAAAGTATGACAATGGGCATGGTCTACGACATGCTCACGGAAGAAGCAAACGACCGGGAGGATTATCCGGTCAAAGCTACACAAGACGACATAAAGGCGTTTTTTGGGTGACATGAATGGCAGGAAATAGAATCCGCGGTATCACGATTGAGCTTCAGGGCGACACTTCAGGGCTTACTAAGTCCTTGCAGGATGCCAACAAGGAGATCAAGAACACACAAAACCAACTGAAAGACGTCGAAAAGCTCCTGAAGCTTGACCCGGAGAACGCGGAACTGCTACGGCAGAAAATGCAGTTACTTGGTCAGGCAATAGGCGAGACCGAGGGCAAGCTCGACACCTTAAAACAGGCGCAGGAGACCATGAAGGCTCAGGGGATTGATGAAAATTCTGAGCAGTACATGGCCCTCCAGCGAGAAATCGCGGCGACCGAAGGCGACCTGAAGAAGCTCCAGAGCGAAGCGGACAAGATGAACCTTGCCAAAGCTCCGCAGGAGGCAGAAGACGATTACAAGAATCTTCAGACCACCACGGAAAAAGTCACTGAGGCGATGGGGAAGCTAAAGACCGCATCTGAAAAGGTGGCGTCGGCGGCGAAGACCGTCGCGGACAAGACGAAGGTGCTGTCCGGTTCTGGCGCGGCTTTAGCCGGTGGACTTTTAGCGACCGGGAAAGGAGCGATAAGCTCAGCGGACGACCTCGCGACATTATCCGCGAGAACTGGCCTCTCGACCGACATGCTCCAGAAGTTCGCGTATGCGTCCGACATGGTGGACGTATCGACGGAAGAGCTTGCCGGGGCCGTCTCGAAGATGAAGAAGCAGATGGACGGATCGCCGGAGAAGTTCGAGGCGCTTGGCGTTTCTGTCCGAAATGCTGACGGGACTTTCCGTGACGTTGAATCCGTCTTTTATGATTCCCTCGCGGCCCTCTCCGGGATCGGGAACGAGACGGAGCGCGACCTTGCCGCGATGGACTTATTCGGGAAGTCTGCCGACACCTTGGCGACCATTATCGACGACGGCGGCGCAGGGCTTCAGGAGTACGGATTAAAGGCTCAGGAAATGGGCCTGATTCTGTCGGAAGACACCATCGGCAAATTAACAGCGACCGGAGACCAGATCGACGAATTAAAGGCCCGGACGACGGCGACAATGGTCGAAGTTGGGGCTGAGCTTTTGGAAAACCTTGCCCCTACAATCGAATTGATTGTGGGAAAGATCGGGGAGGTGGTCAACTGGATCGGGACTCTTGACAGCGACACGCTGAACACCATCGTGACCATCGGCCTTGTTATTGCGGCGATTTCACCTCTTGCGGGGATCATATCAGGTGTGTCGACAGCCGTCGGGGGAGTCTCGACGGCGATTCAGTTCTTACTGGCGAATCCGGTGGTCGCACTGATTGCCGCAATCGTGGGCCTTGTTACCCTTATAGCAACGAAGGGCGAGGAAATAAAGGCAATTCTCCAGAATGTCGACGACTTCCTCCAGAACATCTTCGCGACCGACTGGAGTGAACAGTTCGGATTTTTGGGAAATATCATGAACCTGTTCTCCGGGATATTCAAGGGGATCTGGGACGGCCTTCTCGCCGTTTTGCGGGGCGTTATTGACTTCATCCGGGGAATCTTCACCGGGAACTGGCAGGGAGCCTTTGACGGCCTGAAGAGCATCGCGGGAAGCGTTATAACGACCATTCAGGGCATTTTTAACGCCTTTGACACGTTCCTACAGAAAGTCTTCTCCATGGATTTCTCAAAGTCATTCGGAAGCTTTGGGAATATCCTGAACGCATTCCTCGCAAACGTGAAGAACGTGTGGAACGCCATACGCTCAGTGTTCAACGGGATCATTACATTCGTTAAGAACGTTTTCACGGGCAACTGGAAGGGCGCGTGGGAAGGCGTCAAGCAGATTTTCAAGGGCGTTTTTGATGGTCTGATTGCTATTGCAAAGGCTCCGCTTAATATGCTTATCGGCCTCGTAAACCTTCTGATCGACGGGCTGAACTTCCTGATTCGAGGGATCAACAGCATCGGCTTTGACGTGCCCGACTGGGTGCCTGTAATCGGCGGCAAGAGGTTCGGCTTTAACGTGCCGCAGATCGGGAAGCTGGCCTATCTGGCGCAGGGCGGCATATTGGAAGCCGGGAACGCAATCGTGGGCGAAAAAGGCCCTGAGCTGTTGACTATGGACGCAGGGCGGGCAATCGTCCAGCCTCTTACAAACAACACAACAAACCATAACCTCGGCGGCGTGAATATCAACGTATACGGCGCACCGGGGCAGGATATTCACGAATTAGCTGAAGTTTTAATGGACGAGTTCGGGGACATTACCCGAAGACAGGAGGCCGCTTTTGGCTAAGATTCACACCTTGACGTATAACGGGACGAGATCGTCTGACCTTGGCGTTTTCGTCTCCGGTTCCGGGAGCTTTGACGCGGCAGAATTTGACGTCGACAAGTACGAAATCCCCGGAAGGAACGGAGATCTTATTCTCTCGAATAATCGCTATAAAAACATCGAGATCACCTACCCGGCCTTTATTCCTAAAGCCTTCATGGATAAGGTGCAGAACGTTAGGAACTGGCTGAGATCGTCAAGAGTCTACGCGAGACTGGAGGACACATACGACATGGATCATTACAGACTTGGCATTCCTACGGGAGTGCAGTCGTTCTCCCCGGAGAACAGGAACGACGGGGCTAATTTCGAGATGACCTTCGACTGCAAGCCTCAGCGGTTCCTGAAGGTTGGCGAGACTCCCGAAACCGTAGAGGCCGACGTGCAAACGGAGTCCGGGGAGATCGTAACATTTGAGACCGTTGCAGAATCCACCATCACCTCTGCTTCCGTCTCACTCTCACCTATTCAGTCTGGGAGTGGTGACCCTTCGCCCACAAATATTCGTCCTATCTCCGGGCATACTGGAGCGGAACTGAATGTCGCGGCTGAGTACGATGCCGAGGACAAAACGACCTACTCCGTCACCTTTACCGATCAGGGAACAGTCTACGGAGGAACATTCGACTTCGTGAGCGGGAAACTGAAGGTAACACAAGCGGGAAAGCTTGGTTCAGAATTCACATGGCAGTATAACGCGACTTACAAAATCGGCTATACATACATGGCCGGGAAGAAACAGGGAAGGACAAACATCATTTCATCCGCATACAAGACGGTTGATAAACCGTACAGCACAATGCTTAACGGCGAAATATCTGGCGCATTAGACACCGGCGTAAATGTAAAGGACGATAGCACTTCGACTCTTGCGGAGTTTCAAGCGGCAGTGGCAAATGTGCAGTTTGTCTACGAGCTTGCCTCTCCCATTGAATACACCTTATCTGCTCATCAGATAGAAACACTATTGGGTGAGAATAACGTGTGGGGGTCGGGGACGATAACGCTGACCTATGCGGAGCCGTACAACATTGAGAATCCGACACTGTTCGACGCCCGCCCGCTCTTCGCGGTAACGAACCCGGCAGAGGGCGACGTCATCATGGTGAACGGTCAGGCCATTACATTCGTGGACGGCTACGCCGGGACGGTGTTCATCGACTGCGAGACAATGAACGCATATTCAGGCGCGGCGAATCTTAACAGCATCATTCAGGCGACGGACTTCCCGGTATTAGTTCCGGGGACTAATACCGTCACATGGACAGGCGCGGGCGAGTGCACAATGACGCCCAGATGGTGGGAGCTATGATTCCTATTCTTTCAGCCTCTTACCCGTACACCGGCAACGGTCTCGGCGGTCTTTCTGACTGCATCGAGTACACCGTGACGCATGAAGTGAACGGAGAATATGAGTTCTCCATGAAGTACCCCGTCACCGGTGAGCACTATGGTGAGCTGGCGATCAACTATTTTGTGACAGCGATCCCGGACAACCTGACACCGGCTCAGCCCTTCAGGATTTACAGAATTACCAAACCCCTGAACGGCGTGGTCACGGTCTACGCGCGGCATATCTCGTATGACATGAGCGGGATCGTGGTTGAGCCGTTTTCCGCTGGATCATTAACTGAGGCCGTGACCGTGCTTCCTACAAAGTGCACACCGGCCTCCCCGGTCACTATCCAGACGGACAGAACCGTAGCAACCGGAATCACATTATCAGAACCGAGAACCCTTTGGAAGCTCCTTGGCGGACAGGCCGGGAGCTTCTTAGATGTCTACGGGGGTGAGTGGGACTTCAACGGACTGACGGCGACATTAAAGACAAGGCTCGGCTCAGACCGGGGCGTGGAGATCAGGTACGGCAAGAATATGACCGCGCTGGAGCAGGACGCGACCATAGAGGCGACCTATGCGGGCGTCTATCCGTATTGGTACGACGAAGAGAGCGGGACAGTGGTCACTCTCCCGGAAAAATACGTCAACGTCTCCGGGGCTTTAGTCTCCGGGCGAGTGCTTCTCCTTGACCTTTCCGGGGACTTCGACGACGCGCCCACAGTGGCACAGTTACGGACAAGGGCGGAACAGTACATTGCCGCGAACAGTGTGGGGGCGGCGAAGACCTCGTGGAAGGTCTCTTTCCAGTCGTTGGAAGAAGAGAACCGGGCGCTTGAATCTGTAATGCTTGGCGACACCCTGAAGGTCAAATACTCGGCCCTTGGCGTGGACGCGACTTCCCGCGTGGTCAAGGTTGAGTTTGACGGATTAAAAGAGCGCTACAAGACCGTGACCATCGGCAGGGTGAAACAGAACCTTGCCGCGATCATCGTCGGGAACAATCAGGAGACGCAGGAGAAAATCGACGCCTCTGCGAAGTCTGCCTACGAACGAGCGGTCGACGCGGCGACGGAATCAATCAGGAACGGCGCGGGGACTTTCCGCCTCATCTACAACGGAGAAAACCTTCAGGAAATCGTCTCCCTTGATAATGCGGACATCGCCCTCGCGGAGTCCGTCTGGAGATGGAACAACGGCGGCTTCGGTCATTCTGCCGACGGCTACAACGGCACATATACCCTTGCCCTTCTTCCTGACGGGTCAATAAATGCCTCCGTGATAACGACCGGGACGCTTAACGCGAACATCATCCGGGCGGGAATCCTTCAGGACGCGCTGGGAAAAAATTCGTGGAATCTTGCGACGGGGGCCTTCGTTATCACAAACGGGTCGATCAATATCACGACAGCGAGCGAAACATACGACCAGATTGTTTTGACCTATGGGAATTACCGAAGCACGGTCAAGGCTGGCGGTTTCGTGTTCCACTACAAAAACGGGGATAACTGGATTCAGAGGTCAACGCTTGACGTGGACGGCGTGAGTTATTACGACTACGCCGGGAATCGTATCGCACGGTTAGGAACAAACGGGCCGACCACAACAAGCACGGGGAGCGGCGTTCTTGCGTGCTATGCATTTAATGATTCGTACTTTGCGGGGCTGTCCGTCCACACCGGAACCGACGACACGGCGAATGGCGCGTATTCTGCGTATTTTACCAAAAACGGATTATATGTAAACCGTGGCACTGGGAGCGGCTTTTTCCAGGCGATTGACTTGACATCAAGAGATTATGAGTCAGCGCTACTCCTCAGAAGGTCAAACGGAGGGAGCGGTGCTCGCCTTTCTTCTGGAAATTCAAATGATGCATCTTCCTTGAGCTTATATGAAACAAGCGGTACTCCGAGAATTTCCCTTTATGGTACTGGCGTGATGTCTCTGTACAACAGTGAAGGAGCTATTACGACGTACATAACGCCGGGGTCGGCTTCATTTTTTGACGACAAGAGCAAGGTGAGAGCCACGATAGGCACGGCAGGCGTGAGCGTTCGTAATGACGGCGGGAGCAATCGAGTAACGGCAGGATTATCAAGTTCTGATAACGGTTTGCTGACTTTGTACGGCTCCGACAACGCGAAACGCACCGAGATCTCTGCGCTCAACATCTACCAGTACAACGCAAGCGGTACGCAGACGATGCGGCTTGACGGAACAAACGGCAGAATTTACCCTCTAGGATCTTCTGATTATATCCACGATTTCATCACAGAAGAAGGGACTTCTGGGCGTTGGTGGTATAGGAAGTGGAATTCTGGAATGTGTGAACTGTTTGGTTCAGTCGCGGCGGCATCGAGAACCTTCTCCGCTTGGGGGTCTTCATACGTTAGCGCTAAAACAACAGCGGTCGCCTATCCGTTCACCTTCAAGTCGCGTCCGCGTGAGTTTTATGCAATGTTCGGCACGAACAGCGTATGGCTACAAAAAGCGGCGGCGAACACCACAACGAAATCCGCAGAGTATGAGGGCGTGAGAGCGGTCAGCGGAAGCGCGTCCTTCGGCATTGACCTTTATGTATGGGGAGAACTGGCATGATACCTAACGAGTTAGCGGCAAAGTTCCACCTTCCGCCGCTGGAAGAATACGGGAGACCGGAGCGGGACTGGCTTCATTCTTTCCTCGCTCAAAGTGATTATGTTGTAACGAAAATCGCGGAGCTGTCCTTTTTAGGCGAAAAGCCTGAAGAGGACTTCTCGGACGTTTTGAACGCCCGGAAGTATGCAAGAAAAAGAATCAACGAACTGGAGGAGAAAAACAATGGATAAACCTTTGGCGCTGAAAAAAGCGGACTTTTGCAAGGGGCTTGTGAATCTGATCAATGATTGCGGACTCCCGGCTTTTATAGTCGCGGACGTGATCCGCGATCTATCGGAAAAGGTGAATGTTTTGGCAGAACAGGAACTGAAAGACCAGACGGCGCTTTATTACAAAGCGCTACAAGACGAAAAAAAGGAAGCTTCCAAAGATTCAGCGGATTCCGAAGAATCTGAAGAATTTGAAGAAAGTGCATATTAAGGAGGCGGAAAATGTTCTTGCTGTCGGTCGAAAACATCACATTAGGGGACATCCAGACATGGCTCGGCTTTTTGGTCGCGCTGGGGGCCTCCGTGGGGGCAATCGTGCATTTCATCAAAAAGGCATTAAAGACGATCCTGAAACCGCTGGAGGACAAGATCGACGCGTTCGGGACGGACAACGCTAAGAATTACCTCGTGCCGTTTCTGTCAAAAGTGGAGAGGGGCGAAGCTATCGATGAGATAGAGCTTGAACGGTTCCATGAGGAATACGAGTTTTATCTGGCCCACGGCGGCAACTCTTACGTGAAGTCACGCGTGGAGAAGCTGAGGAAGGAAGGAAAGCTATGATTAGAAGAGGCACGACGCCGACCATCAAACGGACATACCCGGAAGACCTGACAGAAGCGACCGCAACCTTCTGTTTCTGGCAGGACGTAGAAAGCCCGCTGACTCTGACGCCTGAGATCGAACCGACTGACACCGGGTGCGTCCTGTCCGTTACACTGACTCAGGAGCAGACCCTTGCCTTTGAGCCGGGGGCGTTATACTTCCAGATTCGCGCGGTTAAAGACGGCGAAGCGGTCGCCAGTAAAGTCTGGCGGTATTTCGTTGCGGACGTAAAACCGGACGGGGAGATCACCGAGGCGCTTTCCGTGAATCCGGGCACGATTACGCCAGACCCGGAATTGGTCATCGACGACCCACTTCATCCGTCAATTTAAGGAGGCACTTATGAAATTTTCAGACAAAACTTTCGACCTTATCCGCTTTTTGTGCGAGGTATTAGTCCCGGCAATCGGGGCACTGTACTTCGGCCTTTCCAAAATCTGGGGCCTTCCCTATGGCCCTGAAGTCACGGGAACGTGCGCTTGCATCGCGACCTTCCTCGGCGCTTTGGTCGGCATAAGTCGGGC
>Ga0326513_10002058_pt1 | contig 15017 bp, 34 predicted proteins | sample 2_2465_0518_D_FD_203654 | JGI IMG/M metagenome (GOLD analysis project Ga0326513, IMG submission 203654) | Bovine rumen microbial communities from UC Davis, California, United States - 2_2465_0518 | ecosystem: Host-associated > Mammals > Digestive system > Stomach > Rumen | place: USA...
ATATAATGGATCAATAAGTGGAACTACAGCCACTTTTAATATTGGAACATTAAATGTATCATCTAATACTACAGCAGCAGTTACACTAACTGATTCAAGAGGATTAAAGACAACTAATAACTTAACAATTCAAGTATTAGATTGGGTGTTACCATCAGCAATAATAACAGCTCAAAGAGAAAATAACTTCTATGATCCTACTACAATAAATGTAGATGGTAGTTATTCTAGTTTAGATGGATTAAACACTCTAACAATGCAAATGAGATATAAAAAGACAACTGATGCAGATTATGGTAGTTATCAAACATTACAAGATAATACTCCAGTAACTGTTCAATTAGATAATAATTATGAGTGGAATGTTCAAGTGTTACTAACTGATAGACTAGGAACTAAAACTTATAATGTAATAGTTGAAAGAGGAATACCTATTATATTTTTTGATAGGTTAAAAAGGTCAGTTGGAGTAAATAAATTCCCAGCAAATAGTGAAACATTAGAAGTAAAAGGAAATGCTGCAGTAAATGGAGATTTTGATGTAACTGGTAAATTACAAGGATATACTTGGGATTTATCAACTAATAATACAAGTGATACATGGGTGCCAGTTATGAGAGGAACAGATTTACAGCATAGAGTTATTGATGCTTATGTAAATAATTCTAATAAATATTCTACATCAGAAATAAGAATAGGAACTTGGATAGATGGAAATGCAATTTATAGAAAAGTAGTAAGTATAGGAACATTACCTAGTAGTAGTGGAACTAAAAATACAGCTCATGGTGTTAGTAATATGGGAACTTTAGTTAGAATATATGGATTTGCATATTCTGGTGGAACTAGATTCCCATTACCTTATACAACTAATGTTAACTCAAGTAATATAGCTTTATATGCTAATAACACTAATGTAATAGTTGAAGTAGGGCAATCAAGAAGCTCTTTTACTGCTTATGCAATATTAGAATATACAAAAAATTAATTGATAAGAAGGGTGGTGTATTAATGCTAAAGTTTATTACGACATATTGGGTGCAACTAGTATTTTTAGCAAGTTTTCTTTTAGCATTTACTAAAGCTATTTTATGGCTCATAGAAGGTGTTAAATGTTCCTTAAGAAACGATATATTACAAATATATGATAGTTGTAAAGAACAAAAAGAAATACATAGATACGATCTAGAAGCAATAGAGTTATCATCTAATCTATATTTTAAACTTAAAGGTAACTCATTTGTAGAAGATATAGTTAAAGAAGTGAGGACTTATAAAAAGGTATAAGGAGGACTTATGAAAAAGATTAAAACTAAAGTAAAGAAATATAATTGGGCTGATATATTCCAAAGAATGCTAAATACATTTATACAAGGAATGTTATCTTACTTGGCTTTATCCTTAAATGGAATAACTAATCCTAATGACATAGTATTAGAATCACTTTTACTAGGAGCTATAGCAAGTGGTATAAGTGCTGCTATGAATATATTGATACAAGAAATGGAGATGAGACAATGACTGCTAAAGAGTTTTATGAAAGACATATAGGTAAAGCAGTAGACATAGATGGAGCTGCTGGAGTTCAATGTGTAGACTTATTTAAAGCATTTACTAAAGAAAATTATGGAATATGGAAATATAATTGCACTAATGGATATGCTAGTGGATTATGGATTTATAGAAAAGATAAACCATATTATAAGTATTTTGTAGATGGTAATATAAACTCATTACAGAATGGAGACTGGGTAATATGGGGTAATTGTAAAATAGCTCCTAATAGTCATGTTGCTATGTATTACAATGGTAAATTCTTAGGACAAAATCAAAATGGTAAAAGATATGCAACATGTATAAATATAACTAAACAAGGTGTAATAGGGGTATTAAGACCTAAAATGTATATACCTAGTGGAACTCCTACTAATAAAAAAACATATGTAAACTTACCTCCTCAATATGATAGCTGGGCAGTTTATAAATTAAATTCTAAACCATTAAAAGTAAATGCAATAGGTAAATTAAATCCTAAAAAATATGGGGGATTATCTTATTATGTATATGCTTATAGAGATAATGGAGCAACTGTAGAAATTCAAACTTCTGTATATGGTAGAGTAAAAATATATGTAAAAAATACTCCAGCTATTATAACAGTGGGAAACTATAAATATAAGAATGGAACACATTAAAAGACTAGGTAAAAACCTAGTTCTTTTTTTATGCAATAATGACAAATTAAACAAAATATGATAAAATACTCCACTTAAAAAGGGGGTGGAGTAGAGTGATCCAAGTAACATATCAAAAAAGAGATGGAGATATTATACATAGACCAAGAAACACTATCTTACCATATAAAGTAGGAGATACTACATCTATGGGATGGAAAGTATTAAATATAGAATATGAATATAAAAATAAATATTATCCAGAATATGAGTATAATGTATTGATAGCAAAAAATAGAAAAAAAGTTATAAAAATTAGAGAAACTAGAGACAGAATACTAAAAGAATTTAAAACCTTATTATATTATTTTATAGTGATAATTATGTATCATTATATTAAAATATTATTAGGTATATAATCCTTATAAAATATATATAATATAAGGATATAAATTAGATTGTAAAGCTGCTAAATGTAAACTTAAAAAAATATTTTTTAAAAAATTATTGACATAAAAAAATAGTAATAGTATATTGTAAGTGAAAGGTAACAATTCTATCAAAATATTTATGTCTTGGGAAGTTAACATAATATCTAAAAAAAGCAGTTCAAACACTCAAGACAAAGAAGTCTTGGGTGTTTTTTTGTTACCAGAAAGGAGGACAATGATAAACAAACATGGAAGAAAGACCTAGTTATTTTGCAGTAATCCCAGCTGATGTAAGATATGATGAAAACTTAAAACTGGGAGAAAAGATGATGTATGGAGAGATTACATCACTTACTAAAAAAACTGGAGAATGTTGGGCGAGTAATAGTTATTTTGCAGAGCTTTATCAAGTAACTCCTCAAGCAATTAGCAAATGGATAAAAGCTCTAGAAAAGCAAAAATACATAAAAATTGATTATGAAAAAAAAGAAAAATTAATAACTAAAAGAATAATAAAATTGGTATCAACCACAGTTGATAGGGTATCAACCACAGTTGAGGGGGGTATCAACCACAGTTTAGAGGGGTATCAACATACGATTAAAGAGAATAATACAAGTATTAATAATACAAGTATTAATAATAAAAGAAAATATATAAAAGAAAAGTTTAAAAAACCTACTCTAGAAGAAGTTGTTGATTATTGCAAAGAAAGAAACAACTTTATAGATCCAGAACAATTTATAGACTTTTACGAAAGCAAAAACTGGTATGTAGGTAAAAACAAAATGAAAGACTGGAAAGCATGTATAAGAACATGGGAAAGAAGAAATATAAAAAAAGAATCAATAGTTCCAGATTGGATGGACAAAGAAATAAAGAAAGAGGAATATGATGATGACACAAAAAAACTTGCTGAAGCAATTAGAAGAGCATAAGCCAATAATTATTAATTATGGTAAAGGTTACTATACTGATGAAGATTTAAAAGACTATGCCAAGTGGGATGAAGAAAAAAATACCTATAAAGATGATACTGGTATTTGGAAAATAGAACTACTAATAGACATAGCTAAAGGAAATATAGAAGGAACTAAATTAGAGATAGGAGAATAGCAATGATAGATACAGTTCATATTGGAGCTGGAAGTTATCCAAATGCTCCAGAGCCAGAAGATAAAAAAGAATATGAAGTAATTATGAAAATGAAAATATATGACATATTCCCAGAGACATGGGAAAAAGATGAGATAGAAAACTTTATACAAGCTCATCTAGTAGATTATCTAAATTATGAAGATATAACAGTAATGGAAGTTGAATAAAAAGGAGTGATAAAAATGATAATGAAAAAAGGAACTGAAAAAGTATTATTAATAATTTCTACAATAGCAGCACTAATAGGAGTTAGTGAAAATGCAACTATACTTACAAGTCTAGGAGCTTTACTAGTTTTAATACCAATAGCAATTCTATTTATCAAATATGGTAGAGGCAATGCATAAGATTTTATCAATAAATGAATTTAATAAATTGAATGAAGAACTAGATAAAGTTAAGTATAGATGCAAATGTGGGCATAGAGTAATTATTCCATATCACTTAGATAAGAATATTTGCTCATGGTGTCATAGATATGTTTTTAAAAGTAAAGAAGCTGAATTTAAATTTAGAATGAATGAAAGGTTAAGGAAAGAAAAATGAGAAAAGAAATATTAGAACATTTAAAAACAAAAAAGAAATACAATACTTTAGAAATAAAATATCAAGCTAAGTGTGAAGAACTAGACGATAGAGTAATACAACTTAATACTGAAAAGAGAATAAAAAAGAAACAGCAAGAATTATATAGTGAAAAAATAGAAGAATTAACTACCAAGATCATAGAACAAAAAGAATTAATTGCAAAACTTAAAAAAGAAATAAAGGAGATGAAAAAGAAATGAAATATGAAGATTTAGAAAGAGTAAATAAAGAAATGCTATCTACTAACATAAAAGGAAAAGAATATGTAGAAGTAAATCAAAGAATAAAAGCATTTAGAAAGTTATATCCAGAAGGAACAATAGAAACAGAATTATTAAGTAACGATAATGGTGTGTGTGTATTTAAAGCTAAAGTAATGGCTCTAGGTTGCACATTAGGAACTGGACATGCTTACGAAAAAGAAAATAGCACTTTTATAAATAAAACTTCATATATAGAAAACTGTGAAACTAGTGCAGTAGGTAGAGCATTAGGAATGTTAGGATTAGGAATTGATACATCAGTAGCAAGTGCAGAAGAAGTAACAAATGCTATCAATAATCAAGAAGCAACTTTAGAAGATGCTGATAATTGGACTTTCTCATATGGAAAACATAAAGGAGAAACAATGAGAGAAACACTAGAAAAAGATTATCAATATGTTAAATGGTATATGACTAATAAAGCTACTGAATATGATAACAAATGTTATGAGTTACTAACTGGAGAGCATATACCTACAGAAGAAGAATCAATGGAAAGAATAGCATTAATAAATAAACTAAATGAATTAGTAGAAGAGACTGAGTGTGATTATGAAGCATTACTTACTCATTATGGAGTAGAAAGTAATAATCAAATGACAATAAGCCAATTAAAAGAAGTAACTGAAAAACTAGAGAAGAGGTTGGAAAAATGACATTAGATTATAAAAGTGTAACATTAGAAGATTTATATATTTATACTTATCATTATTTTGAATGTGATGGAGATAATAAAAAAATAATAATTAGGAGGATAGAAAACGAAACATGGAAAAAGATATAAAAGATATAACAAAAAATATAAAAGTATTAGATCAATATATAGGCAGAAATTTCGCTGTTTACAATGGAGATAGTTGCGAAGTTTTAAAAGGACTACCAGATAACAGCATAGATTATTCTATTTTTAGTCCTCCATTTGTAGATTTATATACCTATAGTGATAGCAACAGAGACTTAGGTAATTGCAGAAATAAAGGGGAATTTTATCATCATTTTGATTACATAATAAAGCAACTACACAGAATATTAAAAGATGGAAGATTAGTGAGTGTTCACTGCATGGATTTACCTACATCAAAAATGAAAGATGGCTTTATAGGATTGACTGACTTTCCGGGAGAAATAATAAGAATGTTTGAAAAGGTAGGATTTATATATCATTCTAGAGTTACTATTTGGAAGGATCCAGTAGTAGCAATGCAAAGAACTAAAGCTCTAGGATTATTGCATAAACAAATCAAAAAAGATAGTGCAATGTGTAGACAAGGAATTGCTGATTATATTCTAACTTTTAGAAAAGCTGGAGAAAATGAAGAAAGAATAACAAATACAAATGAAACATTCCCAGTAGAATTATGGCAAGAATATGCAAGTCCAGTATGGATGGATATAAACCAATCAAACACATTACAAAAAACAAGTGCTAGAGAGCAGAGAGATGAAAAACATATATGTCCATTACAACTAGATGTTATTGAGAGATGTGTTAAATTGTGGAGCAATAAAGGGGATGTGGTATTAAGTCCATTTGCTGGAATTGGAAGTGAATTATATCAATCATTAAAAATGGATAGAAAAGCCATAGGATGTGAGTTAAAAACTAGTTATTATAATCAAGCGGTTATTAATTGTAAAAATGCAGATGATTTCAAACAAGAATCATTATTCCAAGATGAAATATATGAGGTGGCATAATGTATAGTTATAACAAAAGTGATTATTCTAGTGATTATTCTATTTTCTTAAAAGAAAAAGAAGAAAAAAGAGTAGATAGTGGATTTGATGTAAAAGAAAGTGAATTAAACTCTAATTTATTTGATTGGCAAAAAGCAATAGTTAAATGGTGTTTAAAAAAAGGAAAATGTGCATTATTTGAAGATACTGGAATGGGAAAAACAATACAACAATTAGCATGGGCTGATGCAATAGTAAAACATACTAAAGGAAAAGTGCTAATTTTAGCTCCACTAGCTGTAAGTAAACAAACAGCTAAAGAAGGAGAAAAATTTGGAATAAAAGTAAATATTATAGAAAAAGAAGAAGATATAAAAGATGGAATAAATATTACAAATTATGAAAAACTACATAAATTTGATGTAAGTCAATTTATAGGAATATGCTTAGATGAATCATCTATATTAAAATCATATTCTGGTAAAACCACAATGGAACTAATAGATTTATTTAGATACACTCCATATAAATTAAGTTGTAGTGCAACTCCATCTCCTAATGATTATACTGAATTAGGAAATCAAGCTGAGTTCCTAAATGTAATGACAATGAATGAGATGTTAGCAATGTATTTTATTAATGATGCATCTCATGGAAATGGATGGAGATTAAAAGGGCATAGTGAATTTGAGTTTTATAAATGGATTACAGAATGGGCTATTTTAATTAATAATCCATCTAACTTAGGATATGATGGATCAATGTATAATTTACCAAAATTAAATATAAATAAAATTATTTTAAAAAGCGAAACATGGGATACAGATACACTATTTGCAATACCAGCTGAAACTCTAGGAGAAAGAAGAGAAGCTAGAAAGTCTAGTATTCCAGAAAAAATAGAAAAAATAAAAGAGTTAGTAAAAAACATGGATAATTGCTTAATATGGTGTGATTTTAATTATGAATCAGAACAACTAAAGAAAGCTATACCAGAAGGATACGAAATAAAAGGAAGCGACAATCCAGATTACAAAGAAAAGGGAATGACTGGATTTAGTGATGGAGAAGTAAAAATATTAATAAGTAAACCTTCTATATGTGGATTTGGAATGAACTGGCAGAATTGTAATAACATGATATTTTGTGGACTTAGTGATAGTTATGAGCAATTTTATCAAGCAATAAGAAGATGTTGGAGATTTGGACAGACTAAAGAAGTGAATGTATATGTAATCATTAGTGATAAAGAAACTAATATGTTAGAGAATATCAAAAAGAAAGAATTACAACATCAAAAAATGAGTAAAAACATGATAGATATTATGAGTGCTATGACAGTTGCAGAACTTAATAATAAAAGTGTTAAAGATAAAAGGTATTTACCTAAAACAGAAATGCAACTACCTAGTTTTATTTAAGGAGATGATTAAATGAATAAAGTGATGTTAACTGGTAGAATAACTAAAGATCCAGTATTAGAAAGCACCAAAAGAGGTAATTATATATGTAGATTTTCTATAGCAACTAATAGAATAGCAACTAGAGATGAAGAAAGAAAAGTGGACTTTATTAACTGTGCAGCATGGAATAAACAAGCAGAAATGTTATGTAAATATCAAAAAAAAGGCAATTTAATAGGAGTGATTGGAGAATATAGAACTGATACATATGAAGTAAATGGAGAAACAAAATATAAAACTTATGTGCTATGTAGAGAAATAGAATTCCTATCTAGTAAAAAAACTAATGTTGATAAAGAAGATATAGATAACTTAAGTGTAAAAACTACAACTCAAGAAACAACAGAATATAGTGAAAGTGATTTACCATTTTAAGCAATGTGCAGTATGTAGAAAACAATTAATAAAAAGAAGATACATAGCAGTAATGTATAAGGAGAATAAAAATGGACTTGTTAAATGAGTTAGAACAAAAAATAAGAGAATTAAATATATCAATTAAGAAACTTAGAGAAACTGGAACTGATTATGCTGAAGCTGAAAGAGAATATAAAATTACACTTAGGCAAGAAGCATTAAAATTAAGAAATGATGAAAAATTACCAGTAACATTAATTAATCAAATTATCTATGGTATTCCTTTAGTTGCTGAAAAGAGATTTCAAAGAGATGTAAAAGAAGCAATTTATAAAGCCAATATGGAAGCTATAAACTCAGTAAAACTTCAAATAAGAGTTATTGAATCACAATTGCAAAGAGAATATACTAACACTCAATAAAAAGGAGATTGAAATGGAAGCAAAGAGATACGAAGATCCTAGAGATAAAGAATTAAATAAATATAGAAAAACAATATACCTATATAAAAGACAAGGATATAAAGGAAAAATAAAATATATAAGATTATTCGATACTATATTTGACGTTGCAGAGTATTTAAACACTACACCAGAAGTCATTAAAGAGGTGTTGGAGCATAGAGCTTATTTCAAAACTCAAAAAGGTAAATTCATAATAAGTAGGAAGTGGTTAAGATGAATAAATGGATATACATACTTTTAATATTAATAACAATGTATCTTTTAGCAGTAAATATAAAAATAGAGAAATGCTGGGAAATGCCAATGAGTGAAGCATATCAAGACTCTTTTTGTAAATCCCACTGGAATAGACTTTATGGATAGTATATATAAGCTAGAATTAGCACTTTTTATAGCAATTCTAGTGTTAAATGGAATGTTAGTAATAATTATTACTCCTAAAGATAAACCTAAAGGAATGAGTCTAACAGAGTGTTTAGAAGCTGTAGGAGATTACAAGTTATGTGAAAGGAAGTTAAATAATGGACGATAGAATATATGAAATGTATGAAATGCAAAGAGATAGAGCAAATAAACTAGAAGATAAATTAGATCAAATAAAAGAGATATTAAACGAGGACGTTTATCTTGGAACTATGGGAACAAAAATAAAATACGAGATATTAGAAGTAATAGAGCCAAAAGAAGATAATAAACAATTAAAATTGAAGGGGTGGAAGTGATAAAGAGTGAAAAATGAAATATTAGAGGCATTAACAATTATTGAAGAAGAACATAATAGAACAAAGAGAGATATTGAAATAATTAAACAAGCAAAGCAAGAAATAGAAAGACTAAATAATATCATAAATGATTTATTAGATAGGCAAAATGAAGCATTAAGATATATTGGAAATCATTTGTCATTAGATAGTAGATATAAACACGGAAATGGTGATGAAGAATTAATATTAGTAAGAAAAATATTAAATAAACATATAAAAGAACTAAAAGGAAGTGATAAAGAGTGAGTGAAGAAGAATTAAAAAAACAAATAGAATTACTTGTAAAAGATGATGAAAAAAGTCAAGAAACAATAATTAAACAAAGTCAAGAAATAGAAAGACTAAATAATATCATAAATGAAATAAAAGCATACATAGAAAAAGTGAAGTTTGAGTTTGAAAGTTATTGTATAGATTATGGTGTTATATATGACATTATACAAATATTAAATAAAGGGGAATAAAAAATAATTAAGTTAGGAAGTGATAAAGAGTGAATAAAGAATTAATAGAAAAAATAATAGCATACAATTACAACGAATATGGTTCAGAGTTTGGAGATGCTTTAGTAGATTTAAAACACGAAAACGAGTGGTTGCATCATATTATAAAAGAAGTAAGAGAATATATAAAAGATAATGCTTATTGGGGGGAAGAAACAGAAGATGGAGATTTTGTATCAGGAAAATTATTACAAGATGATGATATTACATATATTGAAGAAATATTAAATAAAGGAGAAGATAAAGAGTGAAAACATATAGAGTAGAAAATATTATATCTAGTTTTGGAATATTTCTTGATGATGAAATAGAAGCAGAGAATTATAGTGAAGCAGTAGAAGAAGTAATGAATGAAATTATAGATAATATTGGAAATTATATTGAAATTGAATTACAAGAACTAAAAGGAGAATAAAAATGATTAAGTTTTTAATAGGATTAATACTAGGATTTACAATAGCAATATTTATAAAGGCAAGTGATAATTAATGTATGTAGTTGAATATAAACCTACTGGAGAATACTTAACTAAAGGATATTGGAAAGGTATAAGAAACAATACGACATTATTCTTAAGTGAAGCTCATAGATTTAGTGCTTTAGAACTTAAATTAGCAAGTAAAACAATTTTAATTAATAGAAAAAATTATAGGGTATATAAGTTATGACTAAAGAAGAAAAAGAAGTATATGATTATGTAAACAAGATAGAGCCATATTGTCAGTTATGTGGTAGTCCTTATAATTTACATAGACATCATATAAGATATGGAGCATGTGGTAGAAAAACTTATATAGGTAATATTATAGTTTTATGTGATAAATGCCATAGATTAGTGCATGGTAATAAAAAGTATTGGCAGCCAAAGCTGATAGAGTTAGATAAGAAAATTAGAGAAAGGAATGATCTAGATGACTGGAATAGTAATAACATTAATAATTTGTATTACATTAATAATAATTTCTAAAAAATAGAGTAAAGGTTGAATAGGAAAGGAGTAAAATGACTGAAAAGGAGCTAAGTAGATATTACTGGTTAAAAAAAGAAATAAAAGACTTAGAAAATAGACTAGAAGAATTTGGATATGGAGTAAAAGCAGCAAATATAGATAAAGAAATATTTGGAACAGCTCCTACTAACTCTATCCAAGAAAAAAGAGTAATTATAGTTGAAAAATGGATAAATGCTAGAATAACAGCACTAGAAGAATACTTAAAAATAGAAAATTATATTGAATCTGTAGAAGATAGTGAAATAAGACAAATAATGAGATATAGATTTTTAGATTTGTTAGATTGGTATAGTATAGGAGAACTAATGCACTGTGATAGAACTACAGCATCAAAAAAACTAAGAGCATATCTTAAACTTTCCCACATTTCCCATAAATAAGTTATAAAATGGTATTGTAGATAATAGACAATGGGGGAACACATGAATAGAACTACTATAGAGATGTTAAAGATATACGAGCCTATAAGTGGGTTAGATTGGATGAACTATAAACTTGTAAAAGAACAAGCTACATTTCATCATATAGTTAAAGCTGAAGATGATGGAAAAAAGATTATAAGTAATGGTTGTATTTTAATGCCGATACCACATAGATATCTTCATATTATTGAGTATAAAGATATAAAGACTTATACTACTTTAAATAAAATGTTTAAGATAATAAATAATCAAAGATACGAGCCTAATAGAGAGCAAAGAGAAATAGTAGAATGTCTATTACAAGATTTTGAATATCATCACAGAGATACAAAAAATGCTAAAGGTAAAATACTGATAAAAGAAGAATATAAAAAGAGGAGCTTGTAGGTCTCATAGAATAGATATAGAACTTCCTAAAATTCAATAGTTTTTAAATGTTTCATAAATATTATTTATTCTCACTATATCTATTCTGTGAGGCTTATAAGAAGCCTCCAAAGAGACATATTTGTTTTTTTGTCGCCTTTCATTGCTAGTTTTTTAATATAAACAGCATGTTACCTATTTTATAGGTAGCATAGAGTAGATATATCATTTTGAGTTGCTCGTGCTAATAATATATCTATTCTATGGTGTCTATAAAGACACATAAAGCACCAATTCAGTTAAGGTGGAAGGGAATGATGAATTCCCTAAAGAGTATGATTAAATCGTATTCTTTATGGAGTTTATCATTAAATAGGAGGTCAGATGAAGAAGATAGTTAAAATTGGAAACACAGAATATTCTATGAAGTCTAGTGCTTATACTCAGTTTAAATACAAGAATGATACTGGTAGAAAGATGCTAGAAGATTTACAGAGCTTAACTAAACTACAAAATGCAACTGAAGAAGAAGCATTAGTGTCAGTAGATGATATTGTAGAGATAGTTTTAAGAATGGCTTTTATTATGATAGAAGAAGCTGATGCTAAACAAATTACAACTTATGATGAATTCTTAAAAAGTATTGATGGATTATTTGATGATACAGATTGGATTAATCAAGTAATAGAATTAGCAACATCTCCCATTTCAAGGGGAGTATAAAAATCTCTCCAAAAAATATGAAAGCAATGAGCCAATAGATGAATATGAAGTAATAGCATTATGTAAAAGACTTGGTATATCTATAGATGAGATGAAAGAGATGAGTTTCGTATCACTTATGAATATATTAATTAGTAGTGTAGAAGAAGATAAGACTACAACTAGAGAAGCTACACAAGATGATATAGATAAATTTATGATGTGAGGAGGTATAATATGAAACTAAAATGTATTAAAAGCTACTATGATGTAGAATTAAATAAAAATGTAATAGTAGGAGATATTCTAGAAGATATTAAAGAAGATAGAGCTAAGAAGTTAGTAGATGCTAAGAAGTGTAGAATAATAAAGAGTGAAGTAAAGACTACTAAGAAGTTAGATGTAATAGAAGATCATAAAGGTAAAGTAGAAAATAATAAAAGAACTAAGAATAAAAAGTAATGAGTTATGGTAAAAGAAAAGACTTCTATCACTCTAAAGCATGGAAGCAAGTAAGATTAAATGTATGGATAAAACAAAATATGCTATGTAATAGATGTCATTTACCAGTATATGTAGATGGATTAAGTGAATATCTACCTAAAGAAAAGAGAAGAACTGGTATAGTTCATCATAAAATATATCTAGATAATAACAATGTATATGATGATAGTATTACTCTAGATGAATCTAATCTAGAAGGTGTCTGTAAATGGTGTCATGAACATATATGCCATAATACAGATATAGCAACTAGAAAAGACTATACATTTGATGATAATGGAAATTTAATAACTAGAGAGTAAACTCTTTAAAATCACATACAAGTCAGTTGCAAATGACAAGAGAAGTTTAGTCCACTTCTCTTTTTGTATGTTAACTTAAAGGACTAGAAAGAGGACTGATATAATGTGTAGAGTAGAATGGTGTAACAATAAACAAACAATAGGTAAAACAAATTTATGTAGAAATCATTACAGCCAAATGAATAAATATGGAAAGATATTAAGCAAAAGACCTAGAGGAAAAAGAAATGAATATATAATACATGATGACTATGCAGAACTGTTAATATTAGATAGTAATGGAGATATTATAGTTAAATCATTAGTTGATAAAGATGATGTAGATAAACTAAAAAAAATCTCTTTTAGATATGAAAGAAATAGATATATAAAAGGATGTAATAAAGGTAAAACAATATACTTACATCAAGCTGTTATGGGTATTTATGATGGGTATGAAATAGATCACATAAACAGAAATAAATTAGATAACAGAAAAAAGAATTTAAGAATAGTTGATAGAAAAACTAATGCTAATAACATTTACAGAAAAGAGACAAACAATATAAATAAAGTAAAAAGAAATTTAAATAAACCATATCTACTAAGAATAGATAGAAAATATATTGGATATTATAAAACACTAAAAGAAGCTATAGAAGTTAGAGATAAAATGCTAGGTTATAAATATAATTAGCTAGGTAACTTAGTAAAGAAAAATCCCTAATCCCTCCGGGGGTGTAAAAAAGATTAAAAGCAACTGGGGACCGAGGCCGGGACTTTACAAATATTTGTAAGAAATACACAACTTTTTTTGGAATTTAAAAGGAATTGGTGATATATGAAAAAAAATGATAAGAATGTTAAAGATTTAGCAAAAGGCATATTAGCAGAAGCTATAGAAAAAGGATTTGAAAGTGATTCCTCTTTTTTAACTAGTTACCATTTGTTAGAAGTTCAAATAGAAATGCTAGATTCATTAGAGAAATCATTTAGAGAGGATGGCTCTACAATAACAAAAGAGTATGTTAAAGGTAGAGAAAATGTTTATATCCATCCAGCAGTAGATAAATACACTAAAACTAGTGATAGTGCTTTTAACAAGATATTAAAGTTAAGAGAAATGATGAATCAAGATAATAGAAACAATGATGACGATTTTGATGAAGATAATCTATGACATATATAGAAGAGTATTACAACTGGATAAATGACAATCCTAAAAAAGTATGTAAAAAAGTAAAAACTATATATAAAAGACTATATGACAATCTAAAGAAAGAAGAAAGAGTCATGTTTCATAATAGATTGACTGGAGAAGATGAAACACATACATATATATTTGATGAGAAAAAATCTCTAAGATGTATTCATTTTATAGAAAAGTATTGCAGACAATCTAAAGGAAAATGGAATGGAAAGCCACTAAAGTTAGAGTTATTTCAAAAAGCATTTTTACAAGCATTATTTGGATTTATAGATAAAGATAGTGGACTTAGGAAATATAGGAAAGCTATTTTATTTGTAGCAAGAAAAAATGGAAAATCAGTATTAGATAGTGCAGTTGCTAATTATATGTTAACTAAAGATAATGAAGGAGGAGCTGAAATATACTCCATAGCAACTAAAAGAGATCAATCAAAAATAGTATGGGAAGAATCAAAAAAGATGATAAAGAAATCTCCAGCATTAGCAAAAAGAATAAGATGTTTAGTTGGTGGAATATACTATGATGCAACTGATTCAAGTTTTAGAGCTTTGGCAAGTGATAGCAACTCATTAGATGGATTGAATGCTCATTTAGTAATAGCTGATGAAGTCCATGCTTGGAAAGATAAAAACCTATTAGATGTTATGTATGACTCAATGAGTGCTAGAGAGCAGCCAC
>Ga0326513_10002060_pt1 | contig 15014 bp, 19 predicted proteins | sample 2_2465_0518_D_FD_203654 | JGI IMG/M metagenome (GOLD analysis project Ga0326513, IMG submission 203654) | Bovine rumen microbial communities from UC Davis, California, United States - 2_2465_0518 | ecosystem: Host-associated > Mammals > Digestive system > Stomach > Rumen | place: USA...
GCTTCCGGGCGGCGATCAGGACGCGCCCGTACGGGCAGGCAAGGGCGCCCGGCGGCACGCGCTTCGCCTGGATTGCGCAGAACGTGCCGTCCGGGTTCTTCGGGCATTGGGCGCAGCGCAGCCCGTTCGCGCATGCCCTGGCCGGTGGCTTCACGCCTTCGGGGCCAAAGCTGCGGAACGGGCGGCCGCGTCTGCGCTGGACGGTCTCGTCGGTCATTTGGCCGTGCAGTTCGCGCAGTCCTCGGCGGTCACGGTCGTGCCGTCGGAGAAGGTGCACGCCCCGTCCTTGCAGTCGGCGGTCACGGTGGTGCCGTCCTTCTTCTGGAGCGTCACTGTGCCGGTCTTCTTGTTGACAATCCAGTCCTTGAGCGTCGCCAGTCCTTCGGCTGCAAGCGACTCGATGATGCCGGCAGCACCCGACGCCTTCGCGCCTCCCGTTCCGCGGTTCGTGATGCCGCCGCCCTGGGCGTAATTCACGTTGACGTCCGGCTTGATGTCCAAGGTCGGCGTCGCCGTCTGCGTCTCCGTCGATCCGGCGGAGTCCGCAGACGCAAGGGCCATGTCGCCGAACGTGATCCTGGAGACGATGGAGATGAGGGGCGAGGCGGCAGCTCCCTTGCCCTTGTCGCCGCACGCGCAGGTGCCCCCGCACGCGCAGCCCTTGTCGCCGCACGGGCACGACGCGCCCTTGATCTCCGCGATCCTGTTCTCGATGGACACGTCCCCGACGGTCGCCGTGGTGGTCCGGCTCGCGGGCGTTGCGGTCGAGCATCCCTCGTACAGGACGAGCAACAGGATCGCCGCCATGATCGCGACGGACGCCTTGACCTTCGCCTTGCCTTTCAGCTTTTCCTTGACGGCCTTGGCCTTCGCCTTGACCCTGTCCTTGACTGTTTTTTCATTCATGCCGCACCTCACTTTGTCCAGTTCTTGTATGCAATCGTCACGCCCTCGACGGCGGCTTGCAATTCTGCACCGCTGACCTGGCCGTCGTCCAGCACGCCGAACAGATATTCCACGGCACCCTTGACCTTTGCATAGTCGCCCGCCCATTTCGCGGGACAGTACGGCTCCAGCTTCGTCAGCCACGTAAAGGCGTAGCCGACGTACTCGCGCGCCTTTGCGACCTTCGAGGCCACGTTCGTCTTGCCGAGGTATTCATTCAGTGGCCCGAGCAGGTAATCGCTCGCGCCCTCAAACGAGCCGAAGACGAACTTCAGCCCGAGCTTTATCTTCTGCCATGTACTCATAGACTTGTCCTTTTTTGCTTGTTGTCGATAAGAAGTTGCGCGGGCGGCTCCCAACCAGAAAGTGGCCTTTCAAAGTGCCGCCCGCGTTCCGGGCACTCACCCGAAATCATTTGACGCCGAACACGGCCACGATCTCGCGCAGGTTGTTTATGCCTATCGCAACCCCGACGAGTATCACCGTCCACTTGCCGATCCACTTCGCGGCCTTCGGAAGGTTCTCCCGCATCCACTTCGACCATTCCGCGCGCTCCGCGTAGATGTGGCCGAGCTGTGCCTTCAAGTCGTCGAATCCGCGACGGTTCTCATCCCGGCAGTCCTTCATCTCCGTTTCCACCTTCGTGAGCCGCGTGTCGATGTTCGTGACCTTCTCCTTCAGCTCCTTCTGCTGGGCCGCGAGGATGCAGCCGTCCTCTGAGTTCTTCATGCACATGTCAGTTGCCCTCCAGCCGTTCGTCCAGCTTGTCGATGATCGCCTGGTAGATTTTCTTCATCGCCGAAGTCACCTGCTTGTCCCGCTGCTCCTCCAGCCACGCTTTCAGCCTGTCCGCACGCGCCGCTCGCGCCTCGGCGGACGTGGCGCGGCGCGGGGCGGGGCGGAGCCGGTTGCCTGTGAGGGTTCCGAAGGTTGTCATCGTCCTTTCCTCAATGTCTTCAATTCGACGCAGAAACATTCTTGAACACCACAGTAGAATATTCAATTTCTGTAGTGTTCGGCTTATCTCCTTGCATGATGGTATATGCGTCCGCAAAATATAGCGTTGCAACTACTCCTGCAAACGTGCTTCCGTCTGTCACGCTAGAAATTGCAGTATAAGCGTCCGAATTGAAATCTATTATCATAGAAAACAAGTAATATGAAATATACGAAGACCATTCAGTATGTGACGTGTCTTTTAATTGGCAATACACGAGGGCAGTATTATCACTCACCCCTATAATTCTACCGACAGCCTTTGCAGTCGCACCGCCACCATCGCTCAATCTAAACTCCCACATTTTGTTAAGAGGGTCTATGTGTGATGAGATAGCTCCGTCAGTTATCGTGACCGAGGTTCCATCAACTTTCACACCACCAACTTGATTTGTCGATGCAATTACTAATGGGCAGTTCGTCACCGCCGACACAAACGCCGCGTTGTTCGTGCTGATTTTCGCGTCAACTGCATCAACAGACGCAAGCCCGCCAGACGCGACAATGTTTGACACAACGGCGAGCGTGTCCGCCGCGTTCTGCACGGCGTTCGTTTCGTAGCGCAGCGCGCCGTTCTGCATGATCGGCGTCCACCAAACTTCGAGCTGGGTGTCCCAAATGCCGCCGAGGGACTGTTCGCGGATCGCGGCTGTCACGTCTGCGGGCGTCGCGTAGCCGCTCACGTCCGGGATGTCGTTCAGATACGCTATCCGCGTGACGAGGTTTGTGGACGACGGACGGACGCAGGTCGTGACGTAGTTCGTCATTCCTTCCCAATACCTTATGAAGTAGTCCAGTTTCGGGTCGTCGCTGATTCGTTCATAAGTCATGGTGGACCCCGAAATGTACCATCCGGGGCCAGTGAAGTAATCACCCATCCAGCTATCATCGGCCACCCATTCAGGGCCGCCGAAATAGTCTCCCTCGATAAGCGGCGGCGAGGTGGTCACGGACCAGTTGCCGAGCGTCACTTCCCACACGCAGCCGGTGGCGTCCGTCCAGCGCCAGATGTCACCAAGCATCGAGGCGCGTGCGACGCTGCCTTCCTGCGCGAACCGCTCCAGGAGCCGTGTCGCGTAGCTGTACGCTGGCGCGAGGTCCTGCACGGCCCTCATCGCCCGGTTGCTCACGTCCGCGTAGTTGCCCGGCTTCTTCTCCTCGATACGCGCGTCCACGTAGGGCACGACGTTCGTCATGAGCGGCGTGTCGCCCGGAATATCGTCCAGGGGCGCGGTCAGCGGAACAGCGCAGACGCCGACGAGCGGAAGCGCGCACACGGCGAACACGAACGCCTTGCGCAGGAACGCCAGCACCGCGTTCAGCTTGGACTTCACGGCCGCGAGCGAGTCCTTGGTCGTCGCGTCGGAAATGTCCAGCTCCATCGGGTCGATGGTGATCTGCGCCGCGCGCACCTCCGTGGGCGAGTCGGTCACCTTTATCTTCGCCCAGGGAAGCGTGCCCACTTCGCCGGCCGCGTTGATCAGGCTCATCCCGACGTGTGACGTGCCGAGGCGAAAACGGGCGGTTTGCTCCGCCGTGTACTGAAGCGCGATGCTTCCGCCGGCGCTGAGGTCCGTGAATGTGTCGCGCAGCCCGCAGAAGTCCACGTGGAGCGTGCAGCCCGAGTAGTCGTAGCCGGCCGCCAGCGCGAGCGTGATCTCTCGCGCGGTGTCGCCTTTCAAGATTACAGGTATCGCCATTTCAATCTCCTGTTGAAGGTCCGTATCTTGGAGTCAGTTCCAAATCAAGAGCGCCGCCGAAAAGGCTCGCGCCTGAAATCGTCGGGAACCCGCCCGAGCTCGTTGCGCCGTAGAGGTCGTACAGCACCATGTCGATCACCTGCCTCGAGTCCTTCCACGAGTCCGGCAGTTTCCACTTCTCGCATGACTTCCCGTACAGCACCTCGGACCCGTTCTTCACGAGCGGCACGCGCACCACGGCGAGCTGATACGTAGTGTGCGCCACGTAATCCGGGTAGTCGAAGTCGAGGTATTTTTCGCAGCAGATCACGGCGTACAGCGTCGCGCTCTTCACTTTGCCGTAGAAAACGGGGTTTATGACGACGTATGGAACCACGCTGGTCGTCGACCACCCGAACGGAGAGCACGCCCCCTTGATTGTGTGTGGATAATCCGGATTTCCCTGCCCCCTAATAATCCTCCACCGCTGGAACTGAAAACCGTCTCGTGTCTCCGTCGTCGGCGTTGAATGATACCCCTGCGAATCCTCCTTGGCGGCGTTGTAACCGTGATAGACGTAGGACGACCCTGCCTTCAAATATCCGATGTGGAGGGCCGTCCAGCCCGTGCCGAATCCGTAGTCTCTGGACTCCCCGTACAGGGACACCCATCCGCCGAACAGCCTCGTCCTGTCGCTCACGTCGTCGTAGAGGCTCTGCACGCCCGAGACGGTCGGCCAGGCCGTGACGGCCGCGCTCTGCTCCACGCGCTGCGGCCTCACATGGCCGACGATCGCGCCGAGCCCGTAGTACCACCACGACCAGCCGGTCCCCGTATCCTCCGGGATGTTATCCGACATCGAGCTTTCCCACCCCGTGTCGACGAACATCCGCTTGTTGTCATCCGAGTGCGCGCCCTCCGCGCCGCTGTGCATCGAGTTTCCCCGCTCCGTCACGAAGAAATTGACGGCTGAGAGGATGTTCGACGCGAGGACGCACGTCGGGGCCGTAGTCAGTCCGGACTCCGCCGGCGCGTTCGTGATGTTCAGCCAGGCGTCGCGCTCGCATGCCATCTCGGCGAGGCACGCCACGTCCTCCGCCTTCAGGATGCGCTTGCTGTCGCCAGACCGCAGCGGGAGAGGATTCCCGGTCACGGAAATGCCTGACACGTTGACGAACGAGTAGCCTGCGGCCGACGGGGGGTATGCGGCCCCCGCCACGAACGCCGCCGCAACCGCGGCACCTGTCAGCAACTTCCTCACCATCTTCCAGCCTCACTCGTAGGACGGCACGACGAACGAGCCGCGGTAGTCTCCCACGATCTCACCGTCGCTCAGCGTGTACACGGGGATGTAGCTCGTCGTGCCACTCGGCCCCGTAAACCCGTTCCCCTGCTCCAGCACGGCGGTCGGACTCGTCCCGACCGTGACGCGGATCCGGTAGTCGCCGTTCGACGCGTCCATGCCAGACACAAAGATCGGCGTGCGCCCGACTATCACGCACCCGTCATGGATGTGCCCGTTGAAGTACGAAAACGAACCGGAGAACTTCGCCGACGCGAACATGTTCGTATTCGCCCATGTCAGCGAACCGCTGGAGTCGACGACCGGGAAGTCTCCCTCCGTTGCATTCTCGTACCCCTTCAGGCCGAGCTTGCCGTACCTGTTCGTCTCGATGCTCGTGTCGTCGACGTCGCCGGTGGACGGCTTCCATTCGACGCCGTTCTCCGTCTTCGTCAGCACGTCGCCTGCGCTCGCGCCGTCCCAGAAGCCGGCTATCGAGGCCACGCCCACGTGGTTCGGCGCGTTCGTGACGATGCTCACGCCGTCCACGGGAACGCCAGGGGCGTCCACCCACACGAAGCCATTGTCCGCAGCACCGAAGAGGAACTTCCCCTCGGTCGTCGTGAGGCGGAATTTCTTCGTGTCGCCGTCCGTCGTGAAGTAGTCGCCGTCCGGATGCGGCAGGCGGGCCACGGAGACGTAGTGCAGCGACTTCGTACCCGTTCCGGCGCGCGCGAGGAACTGGTGCTCGTCCGAATCGTCCGCGTCTGCGACGAGCAGGTCCGCCATGTCCTTGCTGCAGTTCGTCTCCGCAGCCGCGAAGCCCTTTATCTCGACTTCGCCTGTCTCGTTGCTGCTGATCGAGACCTGGTCCACGAGCACCGGCGCGCCGTTCGTGCCGCCGATGGGCACATTGAGGTACGTGAGGACGCCGTCGGAGAACGCGAGGTACTTCGTGCCGGTCTGGAATCCCCAGCCCTTGAACCCGAACACCTTGTTCCCCGTCTGGGGGTCGGTGTCGGTCGTGAGCGTCACCTCGTCGGCCATGACCATGTTCGTGGTCACGTTCGGGAGTTCGTGCCAGCCCAGGGACGCGTCGGCGCCCGTGCCGAAATAGTGGCTCGCCTGGGTCCCCGCGTAGGAATGGGCGTCCTTCACCTCCCACGCCACGCCCTGGCCCTTGTCCGTGGTCGCGATCGAGGTGCCGTCCACCAGGTCGGCGGGGGCGGACCATTTCAGCGTCCCGTCGCCTTTCTGCGGGATGTGGTTCTCATCGGCGTCCTTCCATCCGTAGAGCGACGCGACGCCCTGCGTGGATGCGCCGTCCGTGGAGTTCGTGGTGATGCTCTCGTCGTCCACCGGCGCGCCGCCTGCGGATATCAGGTCGCCGATCGGGACGTAGTGCAGCGCGGCGACCTGCCCGGCCGTGTACTGCGCGAGCAGGAAGTGGTTATTCCGATTTATCTGCGACTGCGACTCGTCCTTCGTCAGCATGTCGCTCAGCGTCGCCGTGCATTGGCCGGAATCGCCATACCATCCCTTGAGCGTGAGCAGCTTCGCGTCGCCCGAGGTCACGGGGTTGGCCCGGTCGAAGACAGAACTGTCGAACCCGCCGTACTTCTTCCAGCCGAGGTTCCCGGTGCCCTTCAGGAAGGGGACGAAGAACCCGTAATCGTTCCACCATTCGTCGGTGGACGCCGTGGCGGTGCTGGAGCCGAACAGCCGCAAATGGGTCCCGTCGTCCTCGATGGTCTTCCCGTCGCCGTGTCCGGTGAAGGGCTTGTCGATCTTCGCGTCGAGCGGGTCGGACGAGCCGCTGCTTCCGGCCAGCGCCTGCCCGAGCGAACCGGCGTTCAGGCGCACCGTGCGCGTGTCGCCGTTCGGGTCGGTGATGCTGAAGCCGTCCGTCACGAGAAGCTGCGCAAGGCGCTTCGCGAACGTGTCCGTCTGTTCCTGGGCCAGCTTCGCCTCGGCCATGGCCTCAGCCGCCGCGATCGAGGCCTGGATGGCCGTCCAGTACGCGGAATTTGCGTCCTGGTCTCCAGCGTCGTCGATTGCCGCCTTGTAGCCGCCGCTTCCGGACGGCTTGAGCTGGTAGTTCCACGACTTCACCTTTCCGTAGGCGTCCACGTAATACGCCGTGCCGGTCAGCTCCGGGTCCTTCCAGTCGTCGACGCGGTAGAAGTCCTTGTACGTCGCGGCGAACGCCGACGCCGCGCAAAGCGCGAATGCAAATGCGATCTTGCCCATCAGTCACCTCCGATGATGCGTGCCGCGACCGACGGCTGGATGAGCGTCGAATACAGGCGGCAGAAGCGGTTTGTCTGCGAATCCACAAGCCATGTCTGCGCGTCCAGATATTCTGTGCGGTAGACCGAATAGACGAGGTTAGTCTTCGTCGCGGAAATCCGCAGGTTGCCGTTCACGTACGCGTCCACGTCGTTCCAGGCGAACAGCATCCCGTTCGTGATTCCGCCCTGCACGGCGAGGGGCGTCGCCTCGCCGATCACCAGGCCGCCGACCGTAGCCTCCTCCACCACGTTCGACACGATTCCGCCGACCGTGGGCACGGTGAGCGTGGACGCGACGCCGTCCGTGCTCACGGAGATGCGCTTCTCGATCTCCGACACGCGGTTCGAGACGTAATGCTCGACCCACGCCTGAGACGCGGCGATGCCGAACGCCGAAAGCGCCCCGACCGCCGCCGCGAGAGTGACTGCGAACTTCCTCATGTTCCCTCCGTTCCGTTGTTGGCCGTTGCGGAGTTCACCGCCTCCGGCATCCACTCGAAGCCGTCCCACTTCATCACGACCTGGACGAACCCGCCGCCCTCGCACGGGAGCTGCGCGACCTCCTGGACCGTGCCGGGCTCGATCGGCGAAGTCGTGGTCGAGAAGGGCGCGACGACGAGCCGCCCCTCGCCGATCGCAGCGGGCTGATCGTCCGCTGCCGTGGCGTGAATCTCATACTTGGACTCCGCCGGCATGGGAAAGCACGCCGCCGGAATACGCGCGACCCACTCGCCACCCGGGTGCTCGTGCGCGGTCACGTCGAAGTAAGACACGCCGTCGGCCCTGAAGATGCGGACGAACAGCCCGGTCAAGTCGGCCGGCGCCCTCCGTATGAGAGCGACGAAGTTGTGCCCGGCCCTCGCCTTCATCGCACGGAGCGGGAAGTCGAGCCGCGACACGTCGCAATCTATCTCTGCGTTAATCTGGTCCATACCTGGTCCTCCACCTATGGACCGCCCGTCAAGCGCGGACTCTGATGCGGTCCGGCAAGCCCTGCGCAGAGACGATGAGCCCGTCACGGCTGATCGTCAAACGGCAGCGCTGGAAAAGGTGGTAGGAGCCGGAGACGCCTATCTGGTAGTAGGCGTCGAGCTTGAGGCCGTTCGCCCCGCCCGTGGTCCACGTCCACGAGTCGCCGTCCGTGTCCAGCACTTCCGGAGAGTCGGTGTAGTCGCTTGGCGTACCGGTATCCTTCGACACACGGATGTTGTCCGCGACGTTCTTGATCTCGTTGTCGAGGACTTCCTTGTCAAGCGAGATCGTGGACTCGTCCGTGTCGCTCTTGTCGGTCTTGATTCCGAACCCGCCGACAAGCCCGTTGATGAACTTCGCGACGGAGTTGAACCACTTGGCTGGTACCCGGCTTATCGGTTCGCCCGACTTGAAATCGTCCTTGATGTGGAATGACACGGCAGCACCTCACACGTACGAGCTAATCCACGAGGGACCGGCGATGATCTGCGTCCCGTTCACGAAGTACCGCATTCCGCGGCGGGTCACGGTCAACTCCCACATCCTCGGGGTGATCGGCGTCCGGTCCACGGTCACCTCCTCGATGGGCATCACGCGCGAACCGCTCGAGCCGTCCGTGACCGAGCACTTGAGGTCGAAGGTGTACTCGTTGTTGTTCAAGTCTGCGACTGTGACGCCGGAGGTGGTGGCGAACGCAAGCGCGCGCGTCAGGCCCAGGAAGCGGAACGTCTGCTCCACGACCTTCGTCGTGACGAGGTTCCTGGTGTAGGAAGCGATATATCGCGAGACCTCCACGCCGTCCTTCGTCACCGTCGAATAGTTCGGCAGGTACTCCAGGTCGTAAACCTGCGAGTACTCCTTCTGGATTACGCGCCCCGTGAAATACGGATTGTATGTCGTGTTTACGGCCATGCCTAAACCTCCTCACTTCATCTGGATCAGCTCGTCCAGCTTCTGGGCCATGTCGCGCGTGTTCTCCGCCGTCTCGATAACGGCCCGGTCCGCCGCCGCCTTCTCCTCCTTTGCAAAAGCCACCTGGCGCACCGCCTCGTCGGCCGCGGACAGCGACCCGAACTCGGCCGTCCGCCAGTCGCGGCGCCATGTCTTCAGGCGCTCGAAGTCCTTCGCCCACTGCACCTCGGCCGCAGCCTGCGCCTTGCGCTCGTCGATCACGGCCTGCATCTGCGACTGGTTTCTGTACCAGCCCCACGCCGTAGACAGGCCGCCGGCCGCCGCCGACTGCCGGCTCCTGGCGTCCGCAGCCGCGCGCTCGCGCTCCTTGAGCTCGGCCTGCATCTCCGTGCGGAGGTCGGCCAGGCGCTGGGCGGCGAGTTGCTGCTCGACCTTCTGGCGCTCCCGCAGTTCGAGCTCGACCTCGCGCCGTATCTCCTCCTGCTGGCGGTTCCATTCCTCCTCGGCCATCCGGGCCTCTTCGGCCTCGACCTGCGCGACGTAGTCGTCGTAGGCCTTCTTCTTCTCGTCGATCTCGAGCTGGGCCGCGTCGATGATGTTCTGCCGCATCTGCGGGTCGGCCGTGGCCGCGAGACGCGCCGCCTCGGTCGTGCGGCGCTGACGGTCCTCATCATCCTCGGCCTCCGCGCGTAGCTTCTTCAATTCCTTCAGCCGCTCGCGCATCTTTGCCTCTGCGATGTCGGACGCTTTCCAGCCCATGTCCTCCCCGGCCTTGTCGGTCTCGAGGTGTGCGAGCCGCTTCTCCGCCTTGCTGATCTGCTCGTTCACGCGGTTGACGTGGCGCGTCGCGATGCGCAGCTTCCGCTCCTCGGCCTCGAGCTGCTTCTGGCTCGACTCGGCGTCGCGGTCGTACCTGTCCAGCTTCTGGCGAGCTTCCTCCTCGGCGATGCGGACGTCGTGCAGCCGTCCAAGCGCTGCGGCCTCCTCGGGCGTGGACGCACCCGCCATCGCGTTGAACTTGTCGCGCTGCATGCCGAGAAGCACCGCGTCGTCGCCGGCGGACGCTATCCGCTCCCGCGCCTGCTGGAGCGTCAGGTAAGCGCGCGTCAGTTCGTCGACGTGCTTCGCGGCGTTCCTGGCGCCTTTCGCCTCGGCCTCCCAGCCTTCGGCCATCTTGGCCATGCGGTCTTCCCACGCCTTCGCGGCCGCCTCGCACTCCTGCTTGATTCTGCGGTTTTCCTTCTTCAGCTCCTCGATGGGGTCCTTGACGTTGAACAGCGGCTTGACCACCTTGTCGTTTATCCAGGTGCCGATGTCCCAGCCGACCTTGAACGCGCCGATGACGGCCATGGCCTTCGCGCCGAACCCGCTCACCGCGCCCTGGATCTTCCCGAAGGCGCCGGGGAGCTTGCCGAGAGAATTGGCCGCCTTGTCGGTCCCGGACTGCATGTCGCGGTTGATCTTCTCGACGTCCTTCGCCAGCTTGTCGACCTGCTGGCGCGTGGCCTTGATTCCGGCGTCCTTCAGGTACGTCGAGAGGTGGATGCGGACTTCGTCAGACATTGGGCTTCGCCTCCTTCTCCGCGCGCTCCTTCTCCAGCCGCGCCCGAATCTCGTGCACCGTGCTCGTGTAGTCGACCTGCGCCTTCGCCATGTCGCGGGAGACGGTCGCGCCGCCCTCGATCTGCGCGGATACCACCATCGCGTTCAGCCGCGACGGCGTCTGCGCCATGAGGTCGAGATAGGCGAGGCCGGTCGCGCCGGCGGCCTGCGCCATGACGCGCTCGAGCTTCTCCAGGTTGATCAGCGCGGCCGTCTTGCCGGTGCGCCGCATGTAATCCAGCTTCATCGGCGACGATGCTGGGGACGCGTCGTCGAACCCGTACGCCGCGTAGTGGCACGCTCGCGCCATCTCGCGCTCGGTGCAGGGCGTCTCGCGCAGCCACGCCTTGACGGCCTTCTCGATGTCCTTCGGGCGCTCCAGGCCCTTGAACGCGGACGGATCCGTGGCGTGGGCGCAGGCGAAGTAGAAGAACGTCTGGCGCGTCTCCGCGTCGCATTTGACGTGGCTCGCGTAGTCCTGCAGCCACATCAGCGCGCACGCTGTCGGCTCGTGGAACGGGACGTCGCCCGCCCAGCCGATTCTCGGATGGTTCGCGGGCGTCGTCTCCGCTCCGTCCTCCAGCCGGACGGCGAGAAGGTTAAGGCGGTCGAAGTCGTCAAGCGTCGGGTTCAAACCCTCCGCCTGCATGTCCTCGAAGTCCTTTCTTGCGAGGTCTGCCACCATTGCGGCGCTCCCGTTTACGAGGACGAGGCGTCCGTGCCGGTCAGCGAGTCGGTGATCGTGTAGCCGAACGTCGTGTAGTCGTTCTCCGGAGACGTCTTCGAGATCGGGGCTGACACGACCTGCGTGCCCGAGACGGTCGGCGAGGACGGAGGCGTGCCGGTCCCGCTCGTGTGCGTGTACTCGGCCTCGTAGCGCCCGTTCGTGACGTCGTGGTTCACGATCTCGCCCTTCGGCTCGGAAGGCTGGACGTCCGCCTCGAAGGTGAAGTTCGCCTCCGTCATCGTGTCGGGCGTCGACGAGCCGAGAAGGCCGAGGATGTCCTGCGCGCGCCGGCGGGGCTCGAGCGCGATCGTGCCGCACGCGTACGTGCGCTTCGCGGTCGCTCCGGACTCCACCTCCACGCCCGTCACCTCGAGCGTCGGGAACTGCCCGTGCGCCGTGCGGACGGCGAGGCGCTGGATTGCCACCTTCTTCGTGTCGATGGTGACGATCGAGCCCAGGGCGGGAAGGGACGTCACGGCGGCCGCAAGCTCGTACGTCGCGGTCGGTGCGATCTTCTGGCCGTACTGGTCGCGGTGCGTCACGTCGTCGTAACGGTTCGGGCACTCGCCAGTGTTGACCGATGCGTTCATGCTGGAGGTCTTCACCTTCCAGTTGGCGCCCATCGAGAATATGTCGGTGGCCGCGTTGAATCCGGCGTTAGCCATTGTCTTCTGCCTCCTTCTTTATGCGACCCGTGAGGGTCATGTTCCAGACGGCGAACCACTCGCCGGTCATGGTGTCAAAGTCCTTGTCGTCGCCCACGCGCTGCAGACCGTCGACGTATGCAGACTCCGTGTCAAGCTCCGAGCTGTTCGCGCCGATCATGACGTGCTCGAGCCAGAGCGCGACCTTCTCGTGGGTGTCGAAGTACAGGCCGCCGTTCGCGCTCTCCGCCTGCTCCACGTTCAGCCGTACCTCGGCAGACACCGAGAAGATGCCCGTCGCCTCGGTCGGCTGCGCGAAGTTGTACACGCGGACCTGGAGCGACGTCAGGTCCTCCTCCTTCTGGGACCCAGCGTCCGCAGTCTCCAGGAGACCAACGGAACGCACGTCCGGAACCAGCGCCCGGAGCGTTTCCAGCAGCTTCGCCTCCAGCGATGCCGTGACAGACAATCTGCTCACTTTCCGAACCTCCTCGACTTCAGGCCGTCGTTGATCTTCTTGTTGATGAGATTGGTCGCCTTCTGCAGCGCGATCGCGAACACGCCAGGCGGCATGGCCCTGCGGATGTAGTCCAGCTTGTTCACGATGTCGATGTCGCACCGAATCGGCGCCTGCAAGTCGATGGAGCCGTCCGGCAGCGTCTCGCGCCTTTCGGTGATTCCGCCGTCCACCATGTCGCCCTGGCGGATGCGCGCCTTCGGGTTCTCGTCCTGCATGGCCTTCCGGAACATCGACTTCATGAACCAGCCCCAGGACTTCTTCGCAAGGCCCCAGTTGCGAATCTGGCCGTAGTTCTGCCGGGCCTCCCTGCGCATCTGCGCCTCGGAGAACGGTCGCACGCGCTGGCCGCCTTTCGGCCCCCGGACGTACTCGCCGCCGTAGACGTAGCGGTGGTCCAGCCAGTTCGTGCCGCGCCCCCACCGGACGAGCTGCATGCGCCGGAGCGGCCTGCCGCTGTGACCGCGCTTTATCCACTTCGGGGGAAGGTAGGACTTGGAGATGTCCAGCCGGTCGATGAACTTCTTCGACTTCCGCGTCCGGGCGCGCAGCGAACGGAGCAGGTCGATGGTGACGGAGCGGAGCGCCGAGCGCATGTCGCGCTGCGTCTCCCTCTGGTATCTGGCGAGCGCCTTCACGAAATCGGCGATTCCGCGGTCGGACACCTCGCACTCGAATGCAACGGCGACGGGCACGGCATCACCTCCTCGCCCTGGCCGTCAGCGTGAAGAACCCGTCCCGCTTCGCGACGGCCGCCACGCGCAGGTTCGCGCCGTCCATCTCGATCGCGTCGCCCACCTGCGGGTCGGTCGGCTCGAACCATCCCTCTACGGGGACGGCCACGAACCACCTGCGGCTCGCCGTCGGCGCGAGCGCGTCGCCGTTCGGCTCCAGTACGTCGCTCTCGACGGACAGGACCTCCAGCGTCTGCGCGATCTTCGTGCCGGGCCTGCGGTAGGCCACGCGGCACTTCTCCAGCTCGGCGGACATTCCCAGGGAAAGCGTCGCGCCGGCGGGGTCCGTGCGCGCGCTCGTCACGATACGCCACCTGCCGCCGAGCTCGACGAGGCTCCCCTTCGTGAGGGTGGGGTAATCGGCGGAAAGGGCGAGAACGCGTACGTCCTCGCCGATTTCCGTTTCTGTCAGGGCGTCCTCGCCCCTGGACGGCGAGCCGACGCGCGTCACCGTGGCGCACCTCCCGGCATGGCGAAGAAGCACGGAGCAGTCCGGCATCAGACGGCTCCGCAGCTTCTTCACCGCTGCAGGCAGGTATTCGCTCGGCGTGCGCATCGTCCCGGCTCCCAATTAGACGCAGATGACCTTGAACTTGAGGTCGGTCGCGCCCACGTCTGCGGCGGTGTAGCCGAAGAGACGATAGGGCGTCGGCGTATCCTCGCCGTCGTCCGAACTCGTCGTCGGCAGTCCGTCGCCGTCGAGGTAGATCGCCGTGTTCGCGCTGACTTCGCCGATGGCGTCATCCGTCGCGACTTCGACCACCTCGCCGCGCTGCAGGATCTTCAGGACCCCGGTCGCGCCGTTGGCGATGTCCCACTGCGCGAGGCACGCAAGGCCGTCCACGACAATGATGTCGCCAGCAGAGACGTCCGCCGAGGCGGTGTAGTCGAGCGTGCCGCCGGTCTTGCGGAACTTGCCCTTGGTTGTCGAGATAGCCATTGCGTACCTCCCGTTCGGTTAGGCGCAGACAACCTCGAAGGCGAGATCGGACGAACCGATGGCCGCGCGGGCGTAGCCAAGGAGCGTCGCGCTGGAGCTGGACTTCGACGCGAGTCCCGTGGCGTCCACGATGTAGATCGCGGTGCCGGCGTTCGTCGAGCCGATGGCCTCGTCGGTCGCAACCTCGACGACCTCGCCGCGATGAAGCACCTTGAGGGCACCCGTCTCGCCGTTGGCGATGGGCCACTGCGCAAGGCAGAGGAACCCGCCGACCTTGATGAACTTCCCGGCGGGGATGTTAGCCCCGGCGGTATAGTCAATGGTGTCGCCGCACTTGCGGAAAGTGCCGGCAGTAGTAGAAATTGCCATTTTCAGTTTCCTTTTCTTGGATGGTTGTCAAAGTCGGGCGCGGCGGCGGGAAGGTGGATGGGCGCCGCCGCGCCCTTCGGGAATTAGGCACCCGTGGAGTAGACGGCCGCCTTGAGCTCGCCGGCCGACGCGCCGTAGTCGTAGTAGCAGCGCATCTGGATGCCGAGCTGGTTGAAGTCGGCGTCCGCCGTCTCGACGGTGGGCGTCTGCACGCCGTTGAGGAACGCGACGTCGACCATGCCGAACGCCGAGTTGTACAGCCAGTACTTCGTGCCCGAGAGGAACGGCGAAGTGACGGGCGCGAGGATGTTGCGCATCACGTTGTCGCGCGGCGACTTGCCGGAGCCGTTCACGATGTGCTCGGACTGGTAGATCGCCTTCGCCGTGAGGAAGTTCGACGGCGA
>Ga0326513_10002061_pt1 | contig 15014 bp, 18 predicted proteins | sample 2_2465_0518_D_FD_203654 | JGI IMG/M metagenome (GOLD analysis project Ga0326513, IMG submission 203654) | Bovine rumen microbial communities from UC Davis, California, United States - 2_2465_0518 | ecosystem: Host-associated > Mammals > Digestive system > Stomach > Rumen | place: USA...
CTCCTCAGCTTCTGTTGCATCGATTGTGAATTCAAAGTTTCCATTAACCGTATTGATATCGACTTCCACCTCTTCGATATCTACCCGTGGCTCATACTCGTCAATGCACTCATCTGCAGATGCCACCAGCTCTATTTCTGCCTCTTCTTCCGGCATGTCTATAATCTCCGGATCAATGCCCTTGCCTCTCGCGTACGGCACCTCTCCCTTATGTGTCTGCAAAAGATTTTCAATGCATACGGCAACGTTTGAATTATCTGAAGCTCTCATACTTTTCTCCTATGGCTCTGTGAATGTCAATGAAAACGATGCTTTTATAGTCTCTCCGCGCTGTGTAACCTGCACTCCTGATATATCTACAGCGTCCAATCTGACTTTTTTAGGTCCAATACGCTTTTTCCCAATATATAAACCATTCTTTTTCCCGAGAAATTTATACCAGCCTTTTAGCTCTTTACGCACATCGACGCCCATCTCTTGATATACATCATACGTGATTGTAATCGTTCGCTTATCTTTTTTCTTTTCGTCTGAATCATAGCTCATGGAGTATCCAAGTTCGGTGATTGCTTTTACTTTTTTCCAGCTAACCTTCCACTTTTTAGAGCCCCACTTACACATTACCTTTGCGCCGGAACTTTTTTTCTTTTTCTTTGCCATAGCACTCTCCTATATGGTGCTCAAAACTACTCCTGATAAATCTTCGAAAATCACATAAACAACCTGCTGCCCTTTTGTCAATGTTGTGATATCGATACCATCTTGAAGATTCAATGCTCGCGTGATATCTCCTGTCTTATCGGCTGACTCTACTCTAACCGTGCTGTCTGCGACATTAATAGATGTAATAACCCCTTTTTGAATCATTCCACCACCTCCGGAACTCTAAAAAAGACTTTTGATTTGTTGTTAACAAGATCATGCCGGATGTGGTAAATAAATATATTCCCGTCATATGATGATGCATTTTTAGTCGATATGCTCATCACAGACCCGGCAGAGTATCCATCCGCCAATTCTGTGTAAAAATATCCGCTCTCCTTTAATCGATTAAGATATCGATACATATTTTTAGCATATCGTTCCGCGTCTCCAGCCGATGCAATATATGCATTAATCTTTCGCTCAGCTATATAATCCGTTGTCCCCGGCTTATACGTATATGATGTGGAAGCGTTTCGTATCAAACATCCAGCGTATTTTGCCTGTCTGGTGTATTCATACTCATTCGTTTCATCCAATGATACCTGTTGCACCGGTGCAACTGACTCTAAATACTCTACATTGTAGAGAATCAGATTTCCGTCGTACACGATAAAGGCATCGCCCTCAATTACACATAAGTCTTCAAAATAATTGAAATCATTTTGAGCCACCTGCCGCAAATAATAAAATTTTCGGTCGGTAACTCCGTATGTCTTCAGGGCAAGCCCATGCCTATCAGCTATATCTTTTGCAAGCTGCAGTTTTGTGATTTTTTCCCATCCCTGCGATCTCTGCGACCGTGCCGACAAAGGAAGAGCTGATGCTCGTATCTTGTACTTTCCAACGCCCGGGGTCATCTCCCGAACATACATAACCCCTGAATCAACGTTATTTTTATATACTCTTATCAAATCATCTTCCGTTGGGGACCACAGATCCCACAGCGAACTCACATCATTAAACTCTATGGTCATCGTGTCGCCGTGCTCTTCCGCATATGAATCGATGACGCACGAGGAAACATCCACACTGTCTGTTATATCCACACCCTTATATTCAACCGTCATCGCTCTGCCTCCATGGTGGTAATGTTTCCGGTGTCGTGTCTGTATCATACACTGGGAGCGTCAACTCCACGCCTTCACCAAATATCAATACATCCACATAGGTCTGGTTGTATTCGATGATGTTCGTAGCGTAGCATTCGTTCCCATATTCGTCGTATGCAATACCGTCAAAGGTGTCTCCGGCTTTCGTGATGTATGTTTTTGTATCAGTAACTGCTGCCATATGAATCACGTCCCTCCGTCGCTATGAATTTGCGGAGCATATCAAAGAACTCCGGCTCCTCAGCTTTGATTGCTGCTATCACATCCTGCTTTTCGGCATTTCCTTGAATCGTGATGCTTGGACTAAATGATACGCCGCCAAGATTGACTTCTGTCGCAGAACTTGAAAGCCCTGCGCTTTCAAATAGTTCTGAAAGCGTTTCTCCCGCTCCTAACATTTGTCCTGCCTTTGCCCAGTAAGAGAGGTTTTCCGACCTGTATGCCGGGTCAAACGAAAGAACAGCCTCCATACCAGCCTCACCCGCGATTGATACACCCTGCGTAAATCCACCGGTCGCGAGCATCGGTATTTCAGGAATGCTCAGTCCAAATGTCTGTCCGCCTATGCTCGGCACCCAGTCCGGAATGGTAATGCTCAGCGAATTTATTGACGATACGATTCCGTTTACCACGCTGATAACTGCATTTATCGGTGTCATCACTGCTGCTGCGATTCCTTCGAAACATGTTGTCACAAATTCTGCGACACCTTGGAAGGCGCTTTGTATCGCCTGCCATACCTCGCCAGCCTTTTGCACTATCAGATCCCAATTTTGATAAAGCAATACGCCTATCGCAATCACTGCTGTTATAATACCGATAATCGCAAGTAAAGGAGCTGCAATTGTTCCTACGGCTACTCCGGTCACCGCCGCTATGCCGTTTGCAACTGCCATAACTCCATTCAACATTCCAACCGCAGCGGCTATAGCAAGCACAATCCCAGCAATCGCTGAAATCGTCTGCCAGTTGTCAATCAAAAACGTAATCACATTGCCCGCACCTGTTGCAAGCACTTCAACCTTATCTATAAGTACCGGTAGCGTGTTCTCGGCAAAATCCTGAATGCTTGGGCCTAATTCTTCCGCAAAATCCTCAATCTGCGGTGTTAGATCTTCAAGCATATCCTCTATATATGGCAACGATTCTTCGAGCGAATCCAACACAGACATAGCTAATGGCTCTAGCGCATTATCTAAGTCCGCCTTGAACATAGTCATTTTATCCGACAGTGTATATGTATCTTCTGCGGCTCCTAAAATGGTTTCGCCATTTTCTTGCAATGCTGCCGTCAATTCTTCGACATTCATGGCGCCGGAACGAATCGCCTGTGCCATTGTAACCGCAGTCGCGCTACCAAATACATCCGTAGCAATCGTGATAGCCTCAGACTCAGTGGTAGCATTCGCTATCTGTTCGGTGTATTCGGCCATTGCAGCGACCGCATCGCCGCCTTCCGCAGCCACATTACCAAGTCCTTTTTTCATTCCTTTTAGGACCTGACTTACGTTAACACCGGCTTTATCGAGGTTTGCTATCATAGCGGCCGCCTCATCGAAGTCGTACCCTAAATCCTGCAACACAGCGCCTGATGATTGCATATCACTCATTATGTCGGTAAAGCTCATCCCGGTTGATTGGCTGACCTTATATATATAGTCCATCTCATCAGCCATATCGTCGGCATCTACGCTCCATTGCTTAAATGCTTGGGATGATTCCTCGATTGTTCCAGATAGGTCTTCGCCCAACATATCGGCAACTTCAACCGTCTGCGACGATAGTTGTTCTAAGACGTCGCCTGTAAGTCCAAGTCTTGTGTTATAGTCCGATATCACTGTAGCAGCGTCATCCATCGTTGTAGGAACAGAAGCATAGACTTCTTTCATGCTTTCATATAGGTCGTCTAATTCTTCTCCAGTTGCTCCCGTACCAACACGTATAGCGTTTTCTGCTTCCTCATACTCTTCAGCTAGGTTATATAAAGCCGTTCCGGCTGCCACCGCTCCAGCGGCCATTGCCGCAAGCGACGCCGTGGCTACCGCTCCGGCCACCTTTATTCCTTTACTGAGCCCTGTCGTTGATTTCGTCGCAGATGCTATCGCTTTTTGTAAAGAAGGGTCAATCTTGCCCGCTATTGATACGATCGCTTGGAGTTCTTTTCCACTTGCCATCTTATTTCCTCTTTCGTTTGGCTGCCTGTATTCTTTTCATCTTCTCGTGCTCTCTCTGCAACTGCTCGCCTGCGTCAGCCAACTCTTTCAGTACGTCGATTACGCTCATACTTCCAGCGTTTTCTAATCCTCCGTGGAAAGCTCTTCTGTAGTTTCTGATTGCCCTGTTGAGATCTCTGTATCGGAGTCCGTGCTCTCCGCCAGGTCCGCGTCTACCTCCGCACTCCTGATAGTGAAAGCCCGTCCGACTTTCGCAATCTGAATAGTATCTCTACCCGTGATTCTTTCAAGATCCGTGATGTCAATATTCGGATTTACTGCGATAATGGATGCAAATCCGAGATATAAATGGAATACATTGTCTGTTTCCATGGCTCCCACAGCCCGTACGTGATACTTTAATGTGATTTCTTCAGACCTCTTTGACGCAAGTCCAAACATATCTATTGATATCAATGAATCATCATAACTAAGTTCACTAACACTAGTCCCGTTAATCATGATGGAATTGTCTAACCTAATTGTACCTTTCATATTACTCACCTTTCCGTTGCACCGGTGCAACTTTCAAAAAATCAAGGAGCCGGTTTCCTTATATTTGGAAACCAGCTCCTCTTTTCTTTACAGCAGCGAATCTAAATCTGAGCTGTAATCTGTCCCATTGATCTTGATTTTTCTTGAGAGTCTGTCAACGAGAAGAACTTCCTCCCCGTTAATTACAAGCCTCTCACGAAAAACCCCATATGTGAGATCGCCTTCTGACGCTGATCCGAGTTCGATACTATTTCCAGGCTGCAGATTTTTGGGAACGCATTTAAAAAATACCTTGCACCCTTCTTTTTCAATCGAACCATCCGACTTGACTACATCTCTCACCCAACGATGCTCAATCGTCTTCATCTTCGGAGCCTGAAGCTTGCCCATATTTGCGTCTTCTCCGACCTTGGTGATTGTCGTTTCCATGTCTTCGATCATTGAAAAAAGCGGAATTGACATCGTACCCATAGCCTGAATATCTGCTGTTGCAAACGTAATCTCCGGAAGAGTAAACGTCATATCTGTACCGACGAGTTCACCATCCACATAGGTGGTTGATGCCTCCACGGGCCCTCTTTTATCTATCCATTTAGACATCTATTACTCCTCCTCTCCGAAATATGCATCAAATCCTGCGTCTGTGTACGCCACCTTTGCTGTTAAGGATTTAGCCGGCGGTGTAGGTGTGCTGGAGATATTCCAAACAAAGTTACCGTTAATCATATCTGTGGTCGAATTCTCCGACTCAAGGAACGAGATAGTCGGGCTACCTATCAAGGCTCCCTGCGCCACCAGAGCATCAAGCTTCTCCTGCTCTGCATTAATGATCTGATCTTTTAGCGCACGAGACATCGGTTCATCCACGTCATCGCCGTGATCAGCAACGAAAGAATTCATGATGTACTCCTGCATACGCATATTGACATCAAAAATCCCCAGCGGATCCACGTCAGCAATCGCATTTCCGTCATCTCCTGCCTCGAAAGCCGCTGTGTGCGGTCCCCAGAGCTTCAGAGTCCCCGCCCACGCTATCAGCGTTGTGATTCCCACAGCGTTGAGCTGGTTGCCCGTTTCCTTGTCAAATCCCTGATTGCTCGATGAAGGTCCAAAATACTGAGCATACATTCCTGACGTTTTGTTTGACGGCGTTTCCATCGGTACACCATCGTGTGTCTCGTCCGTGCGGATCATCTCTGCTGCTGCCAACGTCGCAAGGTGATAAACAGTACCACTCTTATCGACCGCCTGCGGCCAAAATACCTTTGAATACATTGAATCGTATCCATTTGTCGTCTGCCATGTTTTTGCAATCTCGATCGTGTCAACAACAGCATCACTGTTCGCTGAATCTACAACCGGTATGTCTGCAAGTACAAAAGAATACCATACAGAGTTAATGCCCTGCACATACTCACACATTGCCTTATATACATCCGGGTGCTCACTCCATGTCGGTGCCAGTACAAGATTGGGCACTGCAGAAAAATTCGGATAGAGCAAATCTCCGCAATGCATTCCAGTGTATACGCCTGCTGCCGTAGCCTCTCCGATAATATCATCATCAGTAACTGCGCTCGCATCTACATCGTAGTATGTTGCCGCTACCGTTCCGGTAATCAGATTAGCTGAATCCGCAGACGTTATTGCAAGTTTTCCGGTCGTGAAATTGTAGTTTAGCTCGTAGTCCGTACCCTCAACGAGTCCTTCCAGAGCAAGCGTGTCGATGATGATAGTATCACTCTCGATGTACGCTCTTCCGTTTGTAAATGACAATGTCACGCTTGTCGCCGTGGACGCCTTATGGACATCCGGGTTGAGCACATTGACTACATATATAGGTCCTACATTTCCGAGCGAATTGTCGAAAAACGCCGATATTGCTTCGCACAGCGTGAAATTTTCCCAGTCATCAGAATATCCGATGACCTTTTTGGCACCGATGTCGGTCAGCTTAATCGGTGTATTGACCAAGCTTGCATAGCCCCTGATGAGATTAACAGGAGCAGTACCGATAATCAGAGGCGCGTTTGTCGCTGTGGCTGCTGCGGATACTACAGAGTCGCTCTGCTCGGCGTAAGCGCCGTGAATATATCCATCTGCCATTATATTTTTTCCTCCTTACAGTAAATCTGAATAATCTTTGTTGTTACGAGCCGACGCTCCGTTCTCAAGTGTGAATGTCATCCAACCGTACCAAAACGGATATGCGTTTACTACCTCTTCTTCATTAAGCTTCCAAGGCCCAAACTCAATCGGCACGTCTTTTTTCACTCTCAATCCATCAATATATACGTCTGACTCTATTTTTGCTTTTGCGAAATCGATCCATCCCCAAAGGTCTCTGTATCCGTCATAGGTCTTTGAAAAATCAACGTTTCCGTCATCGCCTTTATAATATCCAGGACGCCATATCGAAAAATACATCTTAATATCAAGATCCTGAAGACCTGATACCATATTCTCGCGCCCTTTCATCAATTGGATACATACACCCGGCGCCTGCGCAATAGCGCCTTCAGGCAGAAACTCCGCCGTCGGATAGTACATCGGGAATGCGGTTGGTGTTATCCATTCTTGACCGGCCGACATTGTACCGCTTGGCTTGAGAAACGTCTTCGGATCACATACATTTTCCTGCACCCATTCTGTGAAGGAATCGATTAACTTGATAATTTGCATATTCCCCCTCCTAACTCATTTCTGGGAGAACTAAGTGTATCTCCGTGACCCCCATGTTTTCAATCCACGCCGTTACCGTCCTCATTTCGCCGTCAATATCTATCACCGAACCATATCCTCTATATGATAGTCCTGCCGCCTCAAGCTCTGCTGTTTTAGCAAAAATGTGCTGCTCACTGTCTCCTATGCTATAAGTCTCTCCTCCGGAAAGCTGCAGCATTGAATCGGAGTCTATTGAACACGCTATCGGTGCCCCCTCGATTTTGTGTTCTTCACAGAAATCATCTGTGTTAATAAACACTCCATCGATGTCGGATGTGATCATTTCTTTTAACTTCATTCCGGCTCAGCCGCACTGAGAACCGGAGGTTCTTCTTCTGCGACTTCCTCTTCTTCGGCTTCCGCCTCTTCAACGCGAGCGATGAGATCGGCCTTGGTGCCACCTGCATTAAGCCCTAATTCCTTCGCCTTTTTTCTAAGGTCGTTGATACTAAGCTCTTCAGATTCAAGGGCGACCGAAACGGCCGCCCCTTCTTCATTAACATACTCCGCAATGCCCAGATTAACGAGCCTTTCTTCTTCCTCGGCATCAGCCGAGAAGACATCGCCGTACGTGATAAGCTTAACCAGCTTCTTCGACTCGTCCGGACGGTGCCCATAATTACCATTTCCTGTAAATCTAATCATTGCTTACTCCCTTCTCTTATGAAACGACAGTAGCACTGATGGCACCGTTCTTAACGTTCGGCACAGCCAGCGGCTTGGATCTGTACTGGAATGACTTGTTATCGGTTCTCGGATCAGCTACAAAGTGCGGTACGCGCTTCTCAGCATAGTAGCTGTAATCGCTCTCGCCCATCTCAATCTGTGCGATTCCTGCATATGCCATACGGCCAATTCCCGGAGCCGTAACAACGATCTTGTCCGCCGGAATATACGGTGTTGCCACAGTGGATCCATCCGGAATATAAGTTCTCGTGTAGGAGAAGATGGTCATCTGATGGCCGTATACGTTGATTGTGCCGACCTGTGTAGCACCATTCGGCAGATCCACCGGCGAGATATCTCCGAGCTGCATGCGACGATTATCAAGGAGTGTCTGAATCTCATCATTGTTAATAAATGCATCAAGAGCATCTGCGCCCATGATTACATCAGTAGCTCCAATTCCGCGAGCGCTTAACGTATCTGCGATAGCCTTGATATCAGCAAGCGGAGAGCCACCTGTCGCATCCCACAGCGTAGCCGGTGTGTATGTTGCCGGGTTGGCATTCTCAGTGTAGAAAAGAATTTCCTTCTCTGTGTACTCAGATGATCCATATTTGTCGGCATACTGCTTCAATGTATAGCCATTGTTGACGAGCGTTTCTGCTGCCATATACTCCTCGCGATTGCAAATCAGCTTATCAAGATCTCTGATATCTTTCTGAATGTATGCTGCCTCACGCTCAAGCGGATTAATTCCGCTTGCAAGGTTCTCACCCGGGAGTCTCTTCAAAAGCTCTTCCGGTGTAAGAATTCGCTCAGGTGCTACAAACGGCGGCTCAAATTCATGAGTCTCATAGCCCGCACGATTTACCGGAATTGCTCCCTTGGACGGCAAAACTACCGGCGCGAGCTTATTATCATTCTCATCTACGTAGTCGATGTTGACCTTCGCAGTATCAACAATATCTGTCGGCGCTGTCGGGAAGTAACGATCTCTAAGGAACGTTGCCGCCGGCTTCACGAGTTCTGTTGCCTGGAGAATGGTGCGTGTATTGTATAAATTGATAGCCATTTCTTTACCTCCTCTTACTCAACGCCAGCTACAAGATAAATGCCGGCTCTTTTAAGATTTAATCTGTCATTCTCAGTGATCTCATAAGAATTACCAACCACCAGCGCCTCCTCGCGGAAATCGCCGCTTACATATACCTCTGCAGTTGCAGATGCGCTTGTCGCATCAACATCACTTGCGAGGATCACTTCTGCAGCTCCTGTGGATGCTGTGTCTAACAGTTCAAATTCATTTGATTCGTTTCTGGCGAGAACTGCTCCTCTTTCGAGCTCGCCTTCACCACTCGCTACGACTACGGTGCCTCCTACCGCCGGATGCTGAATCCCTGCAATAAGATTGTCGCCATTATAAGTCTCTACTAAGCTCATAATTTACCTCCTACTTATTTTGCTGCAGCGTTCAAGATTGCTGCGCCGTCTGCGATGTCCTTGGCTTTCTGATCTGCCTCAGCCCCTGCTGCCGGAATGCCCTTTACTTCCTTCGCATCCTTAACCTCATCAGCTCTCGCGCTCATAAAAGCATCTCCTGCGTCTTTCTGCTCCTGGAGAGCCTTCAACGCGAGCTCTTCTGCCGTCATCTTGGACTCTCCGTACTTAGCCTCGTTAAGAAGCTCCGGTGATACCTTAGATGCGATAGAGTCGATTGCCTGAAGGCGCTCACGTTCAGCCTTAACAGCTTCGTCAGCGGCGTTCTTTACGGTATATTCCGTAGTAGACTGAGCCGCTTTTGTGGCTTCATCCTGAATTTCTTTCACGAGTTCGGGATACTGTGCCAAAAGTTCGTCTTTCGTCATGTCTTTTTCCTCCTTTACATGATTTTGACAGTTTGTATTTACAAGCGGCCCAGCGCCGTTTGCATCCATTGTTACCGTGCCCACGATGTTCACTTTCGGGACAGGTCCATTAAAACGATGTGGGATCCCGTTGAAGATAAGCACGTCACTCATATCCTTTACGTTCTCAACTTTCACCGTTTCATTTACCACTTCGTCTGCAAAGCCATTTTCGACAGCCTCTTCCGCTGTCATCCATGTAGTCTTCTGCATCATGCGCTTGACTTCCGCTTCTGCCTTACCTGTACGGTCAGCCAGCAGCCCCGCAATGCGCTTGTCTGCCGCATCGAGCATATTCTTAACTTCATCAAGCTGCTTTGAATTGTACGTATCAAACAACATCGCGCTTGCACAATGAACCATCATTTCAGACCCGATACATACCTTTCGGACATCTCCTGCCTGCGCCACAAGGGCCGCTGCAGAATCTGCGGCACCTTCCACCACCGTGGTGGTATTGGCCTGCATCGAGCGGATCTTGTTAAAGATGGATACTCCTGCGTCAACCGATCCTCCTATCGAATTGATGTTAAATCTAACATTTTCCATATCCTCGAGGTTTTTGAGATCTTCCAGAAACTTCTCGAGTTCAATATATAGGCCGTCAACCTTCTTGCCAGTCCACCAGTCAGTCGGAATAGTGTTGACAATCTCGCCATACAAGTTGACTTCCGCACTTTTTCCGTCTTTTGCCTTATTAATCACATAAGGTCTCAAGTTATGCCTCATTATTTTCGGCATCCCGCACCTCCGTTTCTTCAGGCTGAGCCGCCTGCGTTAATTGATTTATCTTTTCCTGCTCGCGAACAAGTTGTTTCATGTTTGCATCAAAATCTGATCCGTTAATTCTCAATGCACTGTCTGCATGCGTACTAAATCCATTTGCGCACGCTTCAACTTCCGCTTGTATCTCCTTCGTCGGATCAAGCTGCCCCTGTGATGGTCCAATCCACTGCGTATTACACCACGCCGCCCGAATTGCCGGATCGTTAAAAAAGCCCGGCGCGTCAATTCGTCCAATCGCAACTGCCTCAGCCATCCATAGCTCATATGCCGGTTGGCAAAAGTCGTTGACGAACCATCTGCGGTACATCTTAAATGTCTTCCAGGCCTCTAACAGCGCTCCTCTCGATGCCGAATACGACGAGTTGAACTGTTTTAAAAGAATGTCCTTCGGGATCTCTAACGCAGCTCCTATTAGAGTCGCAATTTCTTCTACAAATGACGCAAATCCCGACGCCGGTCTCTTAGGATCTGCCAGTTCTATTGATTCCCCTGGATTCATTACATTAATAGTGCCCGGCCCCAACTCATAATCTGTTGGATCATACGAAACTCCTTCTGGGTCTTCTCCGTCCAACGTTGCTTCATTGTATGGCATGTCTGAAGCATCCTCTTCCGTCTTAATAAACGCTGTAAAAAATGCTTCTACAACCGCCGCTGTAAGCTCTGCCTCTGTGTATCGATTAATTTGAAGCAACGGAATAATAACCGGCGCCAACAATGACACACCTCTATATTGTTCCGGGCGCTCCGTAGACGTGATGTGGAGTATGTTGGGCATTCCTGTCGCCTCTCCGATTGCTTCGATGCGTGTGAATTCCAATGGCTTATTTGTCAGCTCATCCGGATACACATTTGCAATCCAGTACGCTACGACTCGCCCGTCTGAATCTACCTCTACGCCATCATAGATAACATTCCCATTATCAGGATTTATCCCTTCTGTAAACGTCGTCAAACGCCCGTATGTGGCTGCAGAAGGTGTGGCCACTCTGTCAGCTTCGATTGCTCTCAATCTTATTCTGTATGGCGATACAGGTGTCGGCTCCGAGCTGTCTATCAGTGCAAACACATCGCCTGACATCATCCAGGAAGTGATAAGCATTTGCTGCATCTCGTAAAAATTGTTCATTCCGGTGATATCACAAGTGTTCTTTTTGTTTGCCCATAGCGCAAACTCGCGCTTAACCTTTTCAACCCACTCGGTCGCCCGTTCTGTGCCCATCCCTAAAAAGTCCACATCAGGACGAGGGTTAACTGTGAGGCCTAGTCCTACTGTATTGGTTCTTACCGTCTTAATTGCACTGGTTGCAATCGGTGAACCCATATACATAAGCCGGCCTCTTTGTCTGAGAGTATAATTGTTAAGATCAATATCCTCTCTCGGGCTTCCGGACTCTGACACAAATCCCTTCACCGCCCTGCGCCTCGTAGAAGCACCAGCAGATCCATATCCTTTTCCTTTTGAGTAATATAGTCTTCTCATGTTTTACCTCTTATAAATGCCCAGGGTAGAAAGGCCGCCTTGCGACGTGGTGACCCCGGGCAGTATTAACGCTTTCGCGTAAATACCAAATTACCAGTCGCGGGGAACTACCCCGACTGCTCGACGCGGCTTCCTACCACGTTCAATTTGCAGCTTTCTTCTCATCAATTTGTCCCACAAACTCAACGTCTCGCTCGCCGACATTGACCCGCGCGAGACGGATCTCGTTCCCAGCGAGTAACTTGTGACATTGCCTCCACCCGACACGATAGTATCCCGCGCTGTCTTCAGGTTATCAAGGTCATCGACCACCTGCTCGTATTCATAATTCGATTTATACAGCGACGAAAAGTATTTGATGCCGTTCGTGGTCTTCGCATCGTATCTACCAGACATCTTCCTCAACCTTTCTTCGTTTTTGGCTCTTGTATCGTTTCTTTACAACCTCTTTTTTCTTCCCCTCGCCTTCTACTATTGCCTTGTGCAAGGCTTCTAGGTTTGGGTTTAATGCCTTAAATGCTGCGTTCGCATAATTTCTACAGTCTAATGGCTCATTCCTTTGGTGCCCTGGGAGCTTTTCCCACGACCATTTCCCGTTTTTGTAGGTCATTTTTTCCGAAAGAAGCCCATTAAAAAACAAGGCATCGTAGTTTCGATCCTTGTCTTTTGGGAAGTGGCAATATCTTGCTCCCGGCTCCTGAACCTTCAATGCACTCATAATTCTCTCTTTACCGGAATCAACACCCAAGGTGTACAGCCACGCCTTGCCTATCTTCTTCTTTCTGCCATAGTTGTCTGTTTTTTCAATGTTCACACTTGATGGAGGCTTAACGTACGGTATGCCTTCGCCACCTTTGCCCTTAATTGCAAACACGCGCTTATTGATGCGCTTTGCGCACTCCGTGTATACCTCCTGTGTATAATGCCCGCCGGAATCAACGAAAGTGAGTGATACCTTTAACTGCTTCCCGTCTTTAAATGACCATCTTTTATCGATGACTCTATCCAGTCTGCTCCACACACTTTCGTATCCTTCGGCATCTTGTGCATCCGGCTTTCCCGGAATGACGCCTTTTTCTATGCCCCAGGTCTCATCGAAAAATCCATATCCAACCACCTCGTATTCAAGTCGGTTGTCCTGGGTATCTACCCCGCAAGTCAAGCACAGCACTCCGTCCGGTAGCTCTGCTTCGTAGTCTTCTCTCATATCAAGCATTTGATCATCTGTCCGAAGCTCCCCTCTGTCTTCCCATAACTGACCAAGAAGGGTGTTGAACACCGTCTTTAGTTTCTCCGGATCTCCGTCTGCTTCCAAAAAACGCCTCACGATATTCTCCCAGGGTACCCATGGGCTCGTAAAGGCATTAATCCAAAAAGACCTGCAGCCATTTTTTATGGCTTCGGGATTCTTTGCTATCCACTTTTTATCCGATCGTTTTATCTCGCCTTCGCTCGACGCGCATCCGCATGTCGGGCAGCAATACTCTACCGAGTCAACTATAGGCTTGCGATCATATCTATCTCCAATCCAATGCGATTGAAAATGCACTGAATCAAAATCTATAAAATGATACTCTCCACAATGAGGACATTTAACGCACCAATACTCGCAGGTCCCCAACTTGAATTCTGTCTCAATCTTCGACGCACCTTTCACGGTCGGTGTTGAGACCGCCACAAGCTTACGGTTATAAAAAGTTGTAGTACGAGCCTCCAGCAGTGACCACGGATCACCTTCACCTCCTGCGTCCTTTGCCCATCGATCCAACTCATCACCGAATACATATCTTGACGGAATCGACGCTAATGATGCAGGACTATTTGATCCCGCAAGCGTTAGCATTCCGCCCGGAAAAGCTTTTTTTAGAATCGTGCTTTTCCCGGCCTTGGCTTTTGCATTTTCAACCCTTGATGCCAAGCATTCTGTATCACGGATCATCGGAGCGATACGACGCTTCGAAAAATCTTCCGCCGTATCGAGCGATGGTTGTACAAACATGATCGGACCGGGATCTTCTGCTATCACATATCCCAGCATATTCAGTAAGGCTTCTGATTTTCCAACCTGGGAAGACGCTACCACCACTATTCGGCTAACTCTGTCATCCGTCAAGCTGTCCATAATTTCTCTCAAATATGGTGTCCTTGAGGTCTTCCATCTTCCGGCTTCTGCCGAGTTCTCTGCAGATAGTTTTCTGTATCTATCGGCCCACTGGCTAACTGTTAGATTTTCCGGCGCTTTGAAATTTTTACACGATCGTCTTACTGTGCCTTCAAGGCGCAGCATATCGTCACTCTTCTTTTCCTTCCTCTTTTTCTTCTGCATTCATCCAGCGCTCCCTTTCCTTCACCAGTGCTGCATATTTTGCAGGATCATACTCATAGTTGCACAAATTATTCAATATATCGTTACACGCCGCTTTGATAATCCCCGCCGCTTCCTGTGCGGTTGCTGCTTCGGCGCAATCTACAGCCAGTTGCCCTGGGAGGCTTAACACCTCAGCTCTTACTGCCATCACGAGATTATTTGTTATCTTCATCACATCATCTGACGAATGAAGCTGTCCTTTAATCTCGTCACGATGCATTTGCTCTATCTCCGCCTTTGCCTCTTTCCAATCTGCCTCGGCCTTCAACTTCCTCGATTCGTCATCTAAGTTATCTTGGGACTTTTCTTTCATCCGCATATACTCATGATACATTTCCAGCGTTGGGAAAAAATCATACTTTCGAAGTCGTCCTACTCGGCGAGATTCCAAATATCCCGAATCATCAAGTTGCCTGACCCAATCTTCCGACAAACCCAATGCTTTTGCCACAAAAGCAGTTGATACAAGATTCTCTTTTTCTGTGTCAATCGTAATTTTCACCTTGAAAACTCCAAAAAAAAATTTTAGAAATCTAGCTGGATTTTGGGCTCGCTAGCCAC
>Ga0326513_10002062_pt1 | contig 15003 bp, 26 predicted proteins | sample 2_2465_0518_D_FD_203654 | JGI IMG/M metagenome (GOLD analysis project Ga0326513, IMG submission 203654) | Bovine rumen microbial communities from UC Davis, California, United States - 2_2465_0518 | ecosystem: Host-associated > Mammals > Digestive system > Stomach > Rumen | place: USA...
GATGTTTAGGATTGTAGCAACAGGCAAACTTATCCGGCTTGATGATGCCGATTTTTTAAAATTAACACAGCTTAAAGATAGAGATTTTTCGGCGTTTGAATGAGAGGAGTGAGAGCATGAGTAAATACATCATTGATGTTGGTGACGCATATGCGGAATATATTTGTGGCAAGGGCAACGTGCTCTGTTTGCCGGTAAGAATTAACGAATTTGAGGATAATTGGCTGAACACAAACATACCGTTGACGCCCTACACCGGGCCTGACCTTGAGCAGGTCAGGAAAGAGGCGTATGAGGACGGTTATAAAACTGCAAAAGTCCAATGTAACATACAAGCCGAAAAAGACATGCGAGAAGTCGGAGAGAGACATTATCAGAAGGGTTTATCCGATGCATGGGAGGCGGCGAGAAAGATTTCAATGGCTGAAATTAATGGCCGTTGTTCATGGAAATCCATGAAAAATATATTCGGCATTGACATTCCCAGTAAGATTTTCAAGAACTTTACCGCCTCAGAATCAATCGAGAAGCTGAAAGCCTATGAGCAGGAGAAGGAAGAGTGGTTACGGGTCGGTGATGAAGTAGAAGGTGGTGACGAAAAATATATTGTTTTGCAAAAATATTTAAACAACATTGATGAACTTATGGTTGTTCTTTTTAACAGAAGAAATGAGGAAATCGGAACGTGGCACTTGTACAATGGCAATGGAGCAATATTTAAAAAGACAGGCAGGCATTTCCCCGAAATCGCCACAGTCCTTGCAAAGATGAAGGAGAGTTAATAATGTCTATTTTCTTTTTGTCGTTTTCGACAGTGATATTAGTAATATTGTACATACTATTTAAAATGGATTAAGGGAGGGGATGTTATATGGATATTGTGGCTAAACTTAATAATTTTATAGAAGTATATGAATGTGTATATATTGAACATATAGATGATTATTCAGAAATTCAGGTCTGGGGATTAACTGATAGAAAAGGCGTTGTTCCTAATGAACATACAAAAATTATTACATATATTAAAGAATTAAATTCAATAAAGATTCAAGACGCTATGCATGGCTCTGTTATTGATGAATATGGGCAAATGGTTTTTGATCAAATTGATCTTGATAAAACAGAAATTCGTCCTAGTATGAGTTGGGAAAATGGTATGACCATTATTTTTCATCATATATATGGTGGTCAGACAATGTTGGATTTCTTTAATTAAAAAAGGGGGAGAAATGATTCAAGCGCATAAAATAAATCCATCAGATTTTCGGTCTCACGAAACAATTGTGTTAGATTGGTGTTGGATATCAAATAATCAAGAAATGGTTTTTGAATTTAATTATAATTTATCGAAAGATGATGTTTGGTATGAAATAATAATTAATGAGTGCGATGATAGCGGTGATAATTGCTATGTTGTTAGTACGCAAAAATTTAATTCTATTCATAAAGCTTGTAATTATTGGAATGAGGTGATTGATAAGAATGAGCGATGCACCAATTAAAAATAAAAAAATCAAGGAAGAAGATTTTGATAAATTCCATATTTCTACAATAATTGCAGAATATGATAATCCAATGAATTTAGATTTTGCGGTTTTATTTATTAGTTATGATTTTTTTATGGGTGAGGCATTTTTCGTGGTTAGAACATCAAGAAATACTATAAGACAAGAATTGCATTTTAAATATTTATTTAATGCAATTCAATTTTATAATTCATTTATTTCGAAAGGAGAATAATATTATGAAAGAAGAAAGAAAAACTAGTTTAGATGTGGCAAGCGATAGTGTAAAAAAGGCTCTTGAACAAATGCGAGAAGATGTTGAGGACAACCCTCTCCTTCCACAGCATATGCTGTATATTAGAATGATCGCTGAATTAATGCCAACTGCGGTCATAATGCTTGGGGCTATTAATGATAAGCTTAGTGTGTTAACTGATATAAATCTTGCCTCTCTTTCTTCAGAAGAGTTGACTGAGGACGAAGATGAAGAAGAGTTTAATGAAGAGGTTGAAGAAGAATGATAAATACTAGATTTAATGATCTAATATTAAAATATCACATAGGGTATGACTATAAAACTCCCGCTGTTTTTTTATCTGGTGCTATGACTGGTTTGACACCCGAAGAGCAAAAAGGATGGCGTAATAGAATTATAGAAATTTTAGGAAATGACGTTGTTGTATATGACCCAACATGCTTTGACGCAGAATCACAAGATAATCAAGTACAGGAAAATGGTTTTAATTATGATATTTCTTCCATTATAAACAGTGACATGGTTATTCTTAATTTAAATAAATGTATGACCTCTGTTGGTACGTGTCAAGAAATAATGTTGGCATGGTTATTGGGAATCCCTATTGTCGGTTTTTGGGAAAATAAGGAGGATATAGTTCCGCTGCACCCATGGATTGAGAATGAACTGTCGTTAAAATTTAATAATTTTGAAGTCCTTAAATTTTATTTATTAAAACAATTCATTTTTAAACAGGAGAAAAAAGATGAGTAAAAAATTTTGTATATTTCAACCGTCTATTTTCAAATATCATTCAGAAGAATCTGGAAGTAGTACGGCTATTATTGAGTATGATGATAAAGGCAATGATATTCATGCCACAATTATTGATACAGGCAGTGAAGATTCAGACGCTTTAAAGGCGTATCAATCTGTAATCAAATCGGGTGTGATTGATGCTATTATATTTACACATCCTCATGAAGATCATATGGGAGATATCGAAAGATACAGAAAAGTATTTAAAATTAAATCTGCTTATCTTCCATCAAAAGACCCCTTCTTGTATCACTCTTCTCTTAAAGGGCGTGCAAATTATATTGATAAAATTCGAAAGCAATGTATTGCTGAATGTGGTGAAGCTAATGTCCATTATGTGACTGAAGGTGGTAGTTTTAAAATCGGTGGTATTAAATGTGATGTAATCTTCAGATCAAATTATAAAAAATTAAAAGAAGTTGATTCACATCATTATGTTAATAACACATCTCTTGGGACGTTATTTACTCTTACTGATACTTATGGTCGTATTTGGACATATTATGGTGGTGGTGATAACGGGGAAGAAGCCAATAATCAATTTATTACACGTTATGAAAAGAATCCATTAAAGCCAGATTTTGTCCATATACAATGGCATGGTGATCAAGCTGCTAGTAGTACAGCATTTTGTAAAGCTATGGGTGCTAAATATGGGCTGTTAGATTATCATTATAGTTATAAGAGTTCTGGGCGCTCAATGGTAATTGATAGGTTTAATAAAGCTGGATGTCGTGTTCTTGGTAATTATCTGTATGGTGATATTAAGTGTGATATTTATGACGAGGGCTTTGCTTCAATTTATGCTGATAAGAATCTAACTAAAATTAAATGGGTTAAATATAAATCCATAAATAAATTTTTGAATTCCAATCAGATTACTGGATATGCGTGTAAAGTTTTTGCTAACGCTTATGGAAAAGACCCTCAGCGTAGCAACACATTAAAGTCTTTATTTGGTGCAGATAACGCAAAGGCAATTCAGAATCGTGTCAACGTGCTTGCCAAAAATGATAAAGCAAAAAAATATGCGTTTGCGGCGGCTATTGTTAATGGATATTTTGGTTCTGGTAATGCTCGTATTAAAGCACTTGGGGATCAACAAAAAATGGCTCAAAGCGCTGTAGAAGAAATAAATAAAAGAAAGATTGTTGACTACAATGTGCTTGCTAAAGAAATTGGTCAAGGTTCTTGGGGTGATAATGAAGGAGTTATCAGAACTTTGATTGGTTTTAAAAAGAAGTATGAATGGTCAAAAGTTATTGAAGCATGTAGAAAAAACGGAGTTAAGATTAAGACATGAAGGTCGAATGTCATAGAAAACGATTAAGTAATAAGATTAAATATTTTTTTAAAAGGCTATTTGGAAGAGATAGTTACGCACATTCTATGATTTATCATCAGAATTGTAGTGGCGCTACTCTTCCACCCCTTGCGGGGTTTAGATTAGATGTTGCTAGTAGAATTATGCAGCTTGGTGATTGGAGAAGTAAATATGGTAGATATTAAGTGAGGTGGCTTATGAGTGAGTAAAGTAATAGATTTAACTGGACAGAAGTTTGGGCGATTGACCGTAATTGAAAGAGCGCCTGATAAAATATATTCTACAGGCAGAAAAGCAATAGCTTGGAGATGCGTTTGCGATTGCGGGAATGAAGTAATAGTTACCCGTAGTGAATTGATTAATAAAAAGCGAAAAAATGTTTCTTGCGGTTGCTGGAAAAGAGAGAATGCAATGATACAATTAAATAAAATACATAATGGTGAATTAAAATCATATAAAAAATATAATAAATATGATTTGTCTGGAGAATATGGAATTGGTTATGTTGATTTTCCAGATTCGGAGGGACGAAATTATTTTTATTTTGATTTAGAAGATTATGAAAAAATAAAAAATTATAGTTGGCATTTTTCTCGTGATTATGTAGAAGCATGGGATTATTTAAACGAACAGGCGCATAAAACAATAAAATTACATCGTTTAGTAATGAATTGTTCAGATAATTTACAAGTGGATCATATTTTTCATAAGAAATACGATAATAGAAAATCTCAATTGAAAATTGTAACAAATCAAAAAAATGGATGGAATAAAAGTATTAATAGAGATGTATCGGCGGGTAAGTATATTGGCGTATATAAACATTATGGAAAATATCAAGCCTTTATAGGTTATAATCGGCAACGAATATTTTTGGGCACTTTTGACACTTTTGAAGAAGCTGTAACCGCCCGTAAAGAAGCAGAATTAAAATATTATGGAGAGTATGGATATGTCTATAAAGAACAAAGAAAAAGACAAACAGGAGCAGCCGTTTAAAAAGCTTACATGGAAACTCGCAGTTATTGCTAAATGTCGAACTTGCGCATTAAGTGCTCAGGAGGTTCGTAAGTGTACCGTGACAGATTGCCCATTATGGGGTTTTAGATTAGGTAAACAGCCAGACCCCCCAATTAATGCTTTGTCACTCACTGTGTTTAGAGATGATCCTTCTTCTGTTATTTTTAGAGTGCGTAAAAATAAAGATGGTGAAGAGGATGTGGTAGCAACAAATAAAGAATACTCTCCTGTTTTTGAAGATGATGATTTAGATGATGAAGATTTTGAAGAATAATGTTAAAAAGCACTTGACTTTATTGGCAAAATCGGTATAATAGGCTTTAGCAAATGAAAATTAAATACATATGAGGTTGATAAATGGACAGAAAGAAAATTCTAGTAATAATTGATATGCAAAATGATTTTATTTCTGGTGTCCTTGGTACTCCAGAAGCAGAAGAAGCTGCTAAAAACACAGTTGAATTACTTGAAAATGAAGCTGATGAATATGATGCTATAGCTACGACACTAGATAGTCATTATGAAGGAACATATTTACAGACAAGAGAAGGACGGAATCTTCCAATCTTTCATTGTCCTGTTGGTGAAAAAGGGTGGTTTATAGATAAAAGAATTGCCGATATTATTTTTAAACATAAAAACCATATCATATTACAAAAAGAAAATTTTGGATACAATGATTGGAAAGAAACAATTATGGATATAGTTAATATTCCTGCAAGTAGTAAAGGTGAAGAACTTGTAATTAAAATTATAGGTTTGGTTACAAATATGTGTGTGATTGTTAATGCTTTTGGTATACAGACAATCTTTCCTGAAGCAGAAATTATAGTAGATGCTCCCTGTTGTGCGGGAACTACTCCAGAAGCACATAAAGCAGCATTAATGGTTATGGAATCTTGTCAAATTAAGATTAATTATTAAGGAGAAAACAATGATTATTTTTGGAACTGTAGTTGTTATTGTGATTTTGGTTTATGGGATTGAACTTTATAATCTGCATGAAAGAATTTTGGAACTGGAAAAAAGAGTCTATCTTTATCTTGACCCAAAAGTAAAAGAAATTGCTCAAAAGGCAACATTAAAGGATGGTGATAATTAAATGTCTACTTTATATGAATTGACAGCAGATTGGCTGGCACTTATGGAAATGGCAGAAGACCCTGATATTGAGGAAGATGTATTTATGGATACACTTGAGGGGATTGAGGGTGAAATTGAGGATAAAGCTGATGGCTATGCAAAAGTAATCAGACAGTTAGAACATGACGCTGAGGCTTGTGGCACTGAGGCAAAGCGGTTCACAGAAAAAAAGAAGTTTATTGAGAATAAGATTGACCGCATGAAAAAGTCGCTTCAGGGCGCTATGGAATTGACTGGTAAGATAAAGTTCAAGACAGAACTCTTCTCTTTTAATGTACAGAACAATCCTGTGAGTGTTGTAGTTGAAGCCGACATTAAAGATATTCCTGAGAGGTATTTGAAACCTGTTGATCCGACTGTTGATAAGAAATTGTTAAAGGAAGACCTTAAAGCAGGTGTTGAACTTAATGGTGTGGCTCATTTAGTACAAACAAGGGGATTGAGGATTAAATAAGATGAAATTATATATAGGAAGAAATGCATATAATACGAGAGACCAGACATTAGAATTTTACGGTGAGGCTGATACATATGAAGGAATAGTTGAATTACAGAATCGGTATTTAAAAGAAAATAATTTTAAATCGTATTATTATAGAACTTATTTTGATAAAGATGAAAATGGAAAACTATTAATGATTCAAGATTTTGGATCATGGTCGAGATTCTTTTATATATATGATTTAAATGATGAGTTAACAGAAAAGTGGAATAAAGTGAGTAAAGGGAATTTGGAATGAATCCAGTATTTATATTTTTAGTGATTCTATTTGCTATCTTTCTTTGGGGAGCATTAAGCACTTTTTTCCCCAATGTTGGAGATGTGCTTTTAGATATGTGGGATGATATTAAAAGAAGTTGGAATAAAAAGGAGTAAAAAAGATTATGAGTGGAAAAGTTGGTGGAGTATTTGTAGGTATTGTTCTTGTTATTCTGTTGATTGGCGGTTTTATGTGTGCAGAACGTGTTCCTGCGGGTTATGTGGGCGTTGTTTATAAGATGAATGGTGGCATTGATGATGAGACACTTTCTCAGGGATGGCATCTGGTAGCGCCTACTAAAAAGGTAACTCTTTATTCTATTGGTATTGAACAGTCTTATCTTACAGCGGGTGACGATGGTGATTCAGAAAAAGATGATAGCTTTGAAGCCCCTTCTAAAGATGGTAAGGGAATGCGTGTAGATGAGACTTTTACCTATAGATATGATGAGAGTCGTGTGGCTGAAATTTTTACAAGATTTAAAGGACGTTCAGGTAAAGATGTTCTTCGTACATTTATTAGACCTAATGTAATGTCTTGGACAAAAGAGGTAACACCTAGATATTATCTTACAGAGATTATCGGTGAACAGCGTGGTGCTGTTAATATCGCTCTTACTGAGTATCTTCAGCAGAAATTTGAACCTTACGGAATTATCATTGAAAGTGCATCTCTTATTGATGTTAACGTAGATGAAGAAACTGATAAGGCAATTCAGCAGAAAATTAAAGCACAGCAAGATCTTGAAGTCGCTAAGATTAATAAGCAGACCGCATCTGTTGAAGCTGAAAAAGAAAAAGAAGTTGCTCTTATTCAAGCTGAAAAAGATAAGGAAACTGCTGTAATTAATGCTGAGAAAGCTAAGATTAAAGCTGAAGGTGATGCAGAAGCCAAACGAATTGCGGCTGAAGCTGAAGCTGAAGCTAATAGAAAAGTAGCGGGATCACTTACTCCAGAACTTATCGAGAGTAAAAAAATTGAAAAGTGGAACGGTACTGTTCCTCAGATTCAGGGTGGTTCTACTCCAATTGTTGATTTGAGAGGTGATAATAATGAGTAAACCTAATAAGAAACATAATGAATGGTGTAAGAATTATAAGTCTCGTGGTCAGCGTGAAGTGAATAAAGCTATTAAACAGAAGCGTCACGAAAAACGTGTTGCACAATTTGCAAAACGTAGAGAAGAAGGTAAGACTTATTCTTATCAGAAAAACCCTTACGAAGAAGGAACTTATCAGTGGGGGCTTGAGCGTATTAGACGTGAAGAGAAAGTTCGCAAAGAGTCTAATGAATATAAAAAGTATGCTCGTATTTTTGGACGTCTTGATCGTGATATGAGAGCAATTGAAGAAGCTGCTCGTCAGGAAGAGATTAAACAAAAAAGATCAGGCAAGAAAAAGAAAGTCGAAGAAAGTGATAATTAAATATTGACATTTTAGTGTGGTTTGGTATACTGTATATAGTTGTGAGGTGAGAATATGAAAGAAATATTTAAAAAACTTGACAGGCTGTTGTGGTATATCAAACCACGTTTTTATCCCTGTAGAGATGTAATTATGATAAGATGGATGAACAAAGAATATATAATTAAACGAGGGAGATATTAAATATGAAAATGCAGATTAGAACAGGGATGTTTGAGACTAATAGTAGTTCAATGCATAGTCTTTTGATCATGAAGAATCATCAGACGATGACACAAAAAGAAATCCGAGACGAGTATTATCTTGATGAAGATTGGCGTAAAGAAAGAGGAAATACTCTTCGGCTAAATTGGATTAATGAAGAGTTTGGTCGGGATTTTGACGTTCTGACGTCTTTTAGAGACAAGTTATCTTATGCTTTGGCTTCTATGTGTGGAAGTTGCTATAGCTTAGAAAGTTATATTCGAGGTGGAAATACATTTTATGAGGTATTTGAGCCACTTCTGAAGAAGCTAATTGGAGTTGATGAAATAGAACCATACATGGAATCAAGGAATTTTCATGTGTATTCAGATAGTGTTACAGATGATTTGGAGCAGGATTACGCAACTTATGAGGGAGTTCCTTACGATGATTTAATTCGCAATGAGAATTGGAATAAAGAAGGTCATGAAGACGAGGACTACTATAAGGAAATTTGTAGGTCTGGTCGTAAGCAAGAAGAAATTTGGTTAGAAGTACCCGAATTCGGAAGCGTGGATCATCAGAGTGCAGGACTTCTTCAAAAGTTTCTTGATAAGTATAATATCACTCTTGAGGACTATTTAATTCGTAAAGATATCGTGGTTATCGTAGATGGCGATGAGCATGATATTTTTGGCACTATGTTAGAAACTGGAATTGTGGATAAAAACGCAATTCAGATTAAATATCCAAAAGATGGATCTTATGATTGGGAATTATATAAAAAAAAGCATCCCGAAGAATTTGATGAAAATGGAGATTGGATAGATGAAGACGCAGATTCGGAATAAAGTTTGGGAGACTAATTCATCCTCAGTACACGCATTCTGTTTTTCAACAAAAGGATTAGAGAAATGTCGTTTAAAGATTCATGAAGACGGTTATGTGCATGTAAGGCTTAATAAGTATTTTGGAAAAGATGAAGAACAATTTTTTGACCAGACAACTAAATTAAAATATGTACTTACATGGATGTATGTTTATTATTATGGTTATCATGACTATAATAGATGTAATCTTGAAGAGGAATATCTCTTCCATGAGTTTAGTAATGAGTTTGCCAAATATGTTATTGAACATAATGATGTAAAATGTTTGGGTATTAAAATAGATGGTTATAGATGGCGTGAGCCTTATGATTATTTTGATCATCAACAATTAACAGATGGATATACTGGAGATAAGTGTATTGTAAATATTTGGTATCCAAAAGAATGTGTGGAATTTATTTTTAATAGATATGTAGGACTACATACGGGGTGCGATTGAGATGACCAGAGACGAAATTAGTGAAATGTTAACTTGGGATAAACGTTATAGTTTTCTTGATAAAGAACCGCTTGCAGGAAATATTATTCTTTTGGGGCTTGGCGGTAGTTATGCTTACGGCACTAATAATGAAGATAGTGATGTTGATATTCGTGGTGTGGCTACTCATAATGCAGAAGATATTCTTACTCGTAAGGGATTTGAGCAGGTTGTAAATGAAGAAACAGATACTACTATTTATTCTCTTGAGAAAATTGTTAATCTTCTCTCCAACTGTAATCCTAATACAATCGAAATTCTTGGTCTTGAACCTTGGCAGTATTTTTATGTAACAGATATTGGTCAGGCTTTGATTGATAATAGGGATATGTTTCTTTCTAAGCGTGCTATTCATTCTTTTGGTGGTTATGCCTCGTCACAGCTTCGTAGGCTCGAAAACCGAGCCGCTAGAACTATGGAACAGACTAAGCGTGAGGAGTTTATTCTACGTAGTATTGAAAACGCCAAATACACTTTTCCTGCAAAGTTTTTTGAGTGTCCTGAAGATGCAATTAAATTATACATTGATGAAGCGGTAAATCCTGATTATGACACAGAAATTTTTATGGATGTTAATTTAACACATTATCCGCTTCGAGATTACAAGTCTATGTGGTCAGAAATGATTGCAATTGTTAAAGAATACGCAAAAATTGGGGCACGAAATCGTAAAGCAATTGAGCGTGGAAAACTCAGTAAACACATGATGCATCTAGTGCGACTTTATTTGATGTGTTTTGATATTCTTGAAAAGGGCGAAATTGTTACTTATCGTGCAAAAGAACATGATTTTTTGATGGATATTAGGAATGGTAGGTATCTTGACGATGAAGATCATCCGCTTCCAGAGTTTTATGATATTGTAGATGATTTAGAGAGTAAGTTAGAATATTGGAAAGAACATACGGAACTTCCTGCAAATCCTGATTATGACAGGATTAATAAGTTTCTTGCAGAAGCTAATTGGGAAGTGGTTAAGAATTATAAGAGGGATTAAAAATGAAAAAGAATATAAGATATGGTGTTTGGGAAACCAACTCTTCTCTTTCACATTCTTTGATTATTATGTCTGAAGAAGAATTTAATAAACTTACAGATTTGTGTAAAGATGATAATTATAGATGGGATCGGGAAGAAGAAGAATGGGTTAAAGTAGAAAATATAAAAGAAGAAGATTTAGATGGGTGGCGTTTTGCGGACGCTTATTTTGATGAAGAAGCAGAGTATGAAATAGAGCATTATACAACCGAACATGGTGATAAAGTGGTTGCCATTAGTATGGCTAAAGAAGATTATTAAGGAGATAAAATGAAAGAACTTGCAACATATCAGAACGGAAATACTACAACAGTTATTTATGACGATGGGACTAAAATTCATGCTACAGGTGATGATGAATTTCATTTTCAATTTGCAGAATCGTGCGATGTACAAATTTCTCAGTGTTGTGATAATGGGTGTGAGTTTTGCTATGCGGGATGCTCTCCTACTGGCAAACATGGTGATTTGACTAGTTGGAAGTTTCTTCATACAATGCATCCTTATACGGAGATTGCAATAAATCTTCAGTTTCCTACGCCACCTGATCTTATGGAATTTTTGTATACTATGAAAGCCCAGAATGTATTTGTTAATGCGACAATTAATCAGAGACACTTTATGAGTGAGTATGGTCAACAGTTTATTAAGTTTCTATATAAAATGGATTTGATTAAGGGAATTGGTATTTCTTTAGTTGATCCTACTGAAGAGGGCTTTATTGATACTGCTAAAGAATACCCTAATGCCATCATTCATGTAATTGCTGGAGTAACTAAACAACATGATATTAAATATATGATGGATAAGGGACTAAAACTTCTTATTTTGGGATATAAACATAAAGGTCGTGGCAATAATTTTTATAAGGATCATATGTATGATATTGAAGCCAAGATTTATTATCTTGAACAGGATGTTATGCGATTGACAGACCACTTTGATGTTGTTTCTTTTGATAATCTTGCACTTGAACAGCTTCATATGAGAGATAAACTTTCTGATGAAGAATGGGAAGTCTTTTATGCAGGTAATGATGGTACAGTAACGTTTTATATTGATTTAGTTAATGGTACATTTGCAAGAAGTAGTTTGTCCGATATTCATTATCCTATTGGGGATTTAACAATTGATGGAATGTTTCAAGTGATTCGAAATGAGGTTGAGAATGAGTGAGCGGAATTGCCCCAATTGCGGCGCTCCATATAAGATAGAATTAAATACATGTCCATATTGTGGCACTTCGTATTTTGATATGAGTGCCATAGATATTAGTGAAAATAAACCATTTTATTTAAAGCTAAAGATGTGTAACATGGTGTTTACTTCTAAAGTTAAAGTAGATCCTGATGTACAGATAGAAGTTAAAGAAGATAGTTGTTGTGCTTGTAATTCTATAGGAGAAACTGTTTATACGATTGCGGGAACCCGAAATTTAGACATTGATATGCATTTTACGTCTGTACATGATTTTAACAAGAAAAATGAGCCTTTATATACTGTGGAGATAAAGAATGACGTGGACTGAAATGAAATATGAGGAATATGATTTTTGTATTATGTCTGGCAAATATCAGATAAGGCGTAAAGGTGAGCAGGTTGCGCTATATTTTTATGCTGGATCATTGGGTTTTCATAGAATTGGATGGCGTGATAGCGTGGGAGATGCAATGTTTAGTGCTTGGATATTAGAGTTAGAGAAGAGGAGAAAGAATGAGTGATATTGGCTATAATAAAAGATTAATCGAAAAATATCTTTGGCTTTATCCGCATTATCAGTGGACTGGTGAAAAAGTTGAGGACTATGATTATACATGGACTGAATTAGATGCATTGTCTGAGGGTTGGCGTGAAGCGTTCGGGGAATTGCTTTGTGAGGAAATTCAAGAGGAGTTGGAGAAGTTTGATTACGCAGATAAATACAGTATTGCACAGATAAAAAGCAAATTCGGTGAAATGTGCTGGTATGATAACGGATGTCCTGATAAGTGCAGAGTCCATGAGATTATTGAGAATTATGCTGCCATAAGTGGTTATATCTGTGAAGTATGTGGTGAACTTGATGTACCTAGTACTGACGGCTGGATTATGCCAGTGTGTAAAGAATGCATTAAAAAGATGAGTTTTAAAGACCCTGATGCGTATTGGGAGCAGATTAGTAAAGAACAATTTCCTCATACTCTTCCACTTACACGCAGGTATAGACAGTGGTCTTCTGAAAAGGATAATTGGGAAGAGTTTGTTATAGATTTGACGCCTACGGTTCAGAAGATTCGTAAGCGATATGCAGAAAGGCATGGTGATTGAATGTCAGCGTCACTTTATTTTGATAATGCTGCTACAATGCAGCCTGATGAAAAAATGATACAGGAGTATGGCTCCTTGTGTAGGGAATATTGGTGGAATCCCTCTTCTATCTCTCAGGGATCGATGAAGACACGACAGGCTATTGAGGATGTACGACAGGATATTTTGAAGCGTATTAATGGTCAGAATGGCGATAAGATTATTTTTACATCTGGAGGTACAGAAGCCAATAATCTAGCGATTAAGGGGTTTTGTTGTGAAAAATATACACATTTTCTAACGAAATATGACAAGAATGGATATTATGACCGCCAATATCGTATTACACCATCTGTTTTTGCCTCAAGTGTTGAACATCCTTCTGTATTAAATCCCATTAATTGGCTTTATAATATGAAGATTATAGATAATTATAATATTGTTAATTGTAATGATGACGGTACTGTTAATAAAGAATCATTAGAAGAACGTATTAGTTACATACAAGATACTAATTTTCATCCGATTTTTGCATCAATCATGATGGCTAATAATGAGATCGGATCAATTAATGATATTAAGAAAATCAGTAAGATTGTACATCAAAATGGTGGCGTACTACATGTAGATGCAGTTCAAGCTTTTACGCATATGAAGATTGATGTGCAAGATATGGGCATTGATATGATGTCGGTATCTGGTCATAAATTTGGTGCGCCTCATGGGGTTGGCTTTTTGTATGTGCGAAATGGTATTGAAATTAATCCTCTTCTGCATGGTGGTGGTCAGGAAAAAGGAATGCGGTCAGGCACTGAAGATGCTCCTTCTATTATTATGATGGGTGAAGTCATTGATCAGGCTTATAAACATTTTGATAGGGATTTTGGAAGATTGGTACAGTGTAGAAGTCTTCTGTGGGAATTACTGTCGAGAAATTTTGATGTAGAATTTAATAGTCCGTGGGACGGATTAAACAATATTACTAATGTTACATTAAACGGAATTGATAATGAACAATTGATAACCAATTTGGATACTTTTGAATTTTGTCAGGTGTCTGCTGGAAGTGCCTGTCATGCGGGAGTTAAAAAGCCAAGTAAAGTATTGAAGGAAATTGGTCTAACAGATAAGGAAATCAATAATACGATTCGTATTAGTATGGATAGAAATACTACTGAATATGAAGTAAAGCAATTTGTGGCTGCTTTAAAAGAGCAAGTCAGAAGATTACAAATGTTATAAATACAGGAGGCTAAAGATGCATGGGTGAATACGGAATAAAAATTAAAAACATCGTTGTCGGAAGCCTTTTAGAGAAGAATGCTGGCGTCCGTGATTATATTGATATGACGGACGCTATGCTTTGTAATAGTCTGTTTTTAGATTATATGAAGAAACATGGGTTGGATATTTACAAAGACACTTCGACCAGAGATGTCATTGTCCTTGATTTTAAATATGGTACTAGAAGTTATGAACAAGAAAAAGCACACATTAAAAAATGTATTAAAAATACAGAGAAAAACGACAAATTAACTGAAGAAGAAAAAGAGCAAAAGATACAATACTTTAATGAGTTGCTAACGAGGGCTGAAATAAATCAAGATAAATATGTTCGGTACAATCGTGCTGAAGCAAGAGATAAAGTTTATACAGAAGGTGTAGATGTTACTTATCCTCCTGTCCGCAAAGGTAAAGACCCACAAACAATTCATTATAAAAGATTATTTAGGACACCCGGCAAGGCTAAAAAAGGCACTGTAGATTTTATTAGAGAGGAATTGTACGATGTAGCTAAAGAATATCTTTATATGGGTATTGATTTAAATGAGTATGAAAATCCTTTAGTTGTTGAAGCTGAAGCTTATTCTTCTTTAGCTACGAGTACAATTATTGG
>Ga0326513_10002063_pt1 | contig 14996 bp, 16 predicted proteins | sample 2_2465_0518_D_FD_203654 | JGI IMG/M metagenome (GOLD analysis project Ga0326513, IMG submission 203654) | Bovine rumen microbial communities from UC Davis, California, United States - 2_2465_0518 | ecosystem: Host-associated > Mammals > Digestive system > Stomach > Rumen | place: USA...
AATCCTTGTTTCATTTTCGTAGAGTCCACGCACTTGTTAACACATGCTTGCACGAGTCCGCTCACGATGTCTAGCGCGATGAAAACAAGCGTGATTATGATAACCATGATATGCACGTCTGGAAAATGCATTTAAACTCACCTAACTAACAGATTAACGATTTGTTGCACTACGGCTGCATTATACCCTGCATTTTCGAGTTTTTGCTTACGGGTTGCCCCGTTGCCATACTTGCCCTTGATAACGTCGTTTGCCACCTTGTAATAGACGTTTACCAGCTTTTGACATTCAGAGTAGTCATACCCTTCTTTAGCCAATGATTCACGCCTTTTAAGACCGGTGCCATATTTACCAGATACGATCTTGCTAACGATTTGCGCCGTTGGTTTTTTCGTTGCTTTCGTGGCATGCGTTGACGGCTTGCCACCTTTTGCAAGCTGTTTCCATTCGGCGGGCGTGAGGTAGCATAAATCACCGTCTAGGTTATCGTCATACCCGGCGATTCCAAGACTGCTGGTGAATTGCCAGATGATAGCTTGGTTCCACGGCGCGCAAGGTGGGCAAGCGTTACTAGTCCATGTTCGATAGTTAGCCGTGTAGCGTGCTAACCATAGCGGGCATTTATCCACAATCCACGAACCGTTGAATTGTCCAAGTTGCCCGTTGTTCAAGTAGATTACCGGGTAAACGCCCGTTAGTTTGTGAAACTCCGTCACGAACCTAGCGCACCAATTCGCGTTCGATCTGTACCGGTCTTCATCAACTTGAATTTCGAAGTCGAGAACGGGTATACCGCTTTTAATCAATGATCGCGTGTGTTTTTCGAAGAAGCGCGCTTCCGCTTCGGGATTCTCACCGTTGGCGAAGTGGTAGAAACCAAAAAGCTTCTTAGCCGCTGCAATTTGCGTTAGCTGTTTGTTTCGCGCCGGGGATAGGTAGCTCGTACCTTGCGATATTTTCACGATGACAAACTTGCAACCGGCCTTAAATGCTTTTCCCAAATCAAGAGACGCTTGCCAATTGCTCACGTCTATTCCATGCATTACTACCATTTCCGGCCCCTCGTCATTGCATCGTAGTTTTCGACTGATTCTTTAAGGATTCTATAGCGGCCATTGAACTTGATAGCTTGGAGCTTGCCCTGCTTGATAAGGTTTGATACCTGCTGTTTGCTTATGTGCAACATGCGTGCAGCTTGCATGAGCGTTACACAACCAACCGGTGCGAACGCTTCAAGCGGTATGGTTATATGTCCATCCACTATAGAGCAGGTGAATTCCTCGCCCGTAAGCGTGTGGTTTATCTTAATGGCCGGGTAATCGTCTTTCACGATCAATTTAAAATCGCCACCGGTGAACGGGCATGTGTATTTTAAAATCTTCATTGCAACAACCTTCCAAACGGGTTTACACTATCAATTATTATAACGACTGGAAAGGGGATGGCAATGCCGAGATTACCACGTAGACGCAAAAAGGGCGACGAAAGTTGGAACGCACGCCGACGTTACCAGAGAAGCGCGGAACGTTATTTGAAAAAGGCCGAGAATTCAAGTGGCGTTATGGCCGATAGATACCGTGAGTTAGCACGCGGTGATCTCAAACGAGCTCTTGCAACATATGAAAAGGAACCTAAGGCGGGCGGGATTAAACGCCTTATGAACCGTTTAGGTGTTTCCATGCCGGAGCGCTCTTTATCACCTGAAAGTAAAAAACAATTAATTGAAGAGTCTAAGACCGCGCTTGAAAGTTCGAGAACCGATCCTAACGTCAGGCGCAAACGTGAAGCGCGTTCGATTCTCAATAGCAAGATAGGCAAGCGCATTTACGGTGGTTTGGTTGACGTATGGCGCGATAAGGCGGGCGAAGGTGAGGGGTTTGACCGTAACGCCATTGAAGACGCTATTTTAGAGCATTTCGGCGTAGAGTCCATGGCCGACGTTATAGAGATACTAGAGCAGGAAGTCAATCTCTATGCAGACCCTGAGAAAGAAGAGAAATACGATGACGTGCGGCTTATGGTTGAGCAATTCGCGGCGCGTGGCAAGAATCAGGGTTAAACATGGCACGACGAAAGAAGGGCAAGCCATACCGCATTGTTGGCGCGTATGATAGCGAAACCACGAACATAACCCTTAACGGGCGTAAGCGTGCGTTTCCAATACTCCATCAAGTCGGGATTCTCGATACCACTATCGAACACGTCAACGCTTCGAACGTCGTAGAGCATACGTCAATCGAGCTATACCGTCATAGCGTTGACCTTTTCGCTCGGTTCGATGATCTGGCAAGCACGTCCGCGCCATATGTGCCGGTGCTATGTTGCCATAATCTCGCATTCGATATTCAAGCTTTATCACCGTACCTAGACGAGCGACGCGATAATGTGCGCGTGCTTGCCAAATCGTGCAGAAAGCCCATTAGCGTAACCATTTGCGACGATCAGGGCAACGCCCGCCTAGTCATTTGGGATACGCTGCAATTCAGCATGAGCGGACTCGCGCGAATGGGTAACGAATGCGGTTTTCCGAAACTGTCGGGCGCGTGGGATTATGACTTAATCCGCACGCCGTCAACGCCGTTAACAGATGCCGAGATAGCATATGCCAAACACGATATCTATACGCTATTGGCATGGTTGGGCTATTGGGTCAATCGAAACCCCGATATAGACCCGGCACGGCTGGGCTTGAATATCGTCACGAAAACCGGCGTTGTGCGTGAGAAACGGCGTGTTAGGTTCGCTAACGTCAAGGGGAATGGCTGCAAATACAGTGCGGGTCAATTCTGGTATCTGCACAACGACAAGAACGCGCCTAAGACAGACGATGAACTATTTACCATGACCGCGTGCACACGTGGTGGATTCACCTTCACGGCAAGTGCAAGCGCGGGTATACCGTTCCAGTTGACAGACGGGCGCAAGGTGTACGCCTTCGATGCTGCGTCGATGCATCCGGCGCAAATGGTGAGCCACCGTTACCCTGTTGGGTTCCACAATGCGAGTCTTACGAGTCTATCAATCGCGTTCGATCTCGTATCGAATACGCCACTTGAAAAGGTGCTAGCTAATTGGAGTAAGCCATTCAATAGCGCGATTCTCGCACGCTACCGTTTCACGAACATACGCCCGAAAGCCGGTACGCTTTTCGCTGAAAACGGTGTGCTACCGTTGGCAAGCGCCCGTTTTAAAAGCGTTTCGCTAATGGAATTGAACGAGGAGAATCAGGATTCGCAAGAATTCAACGCAAACCTAGAGGAGCTAGGTTATAAGGATATCGTCGTCAATCCCCGGTTCGAGTTCGGTAAGCTGGTTAGCGCGGACATGTGCGAACTGTATCTTACCGAACTAACGATTTGGGAAATAGGCCGGTGCTATGAGTGGGATAGCGTAACACCAATACACGGCTACATAACCGGCCGGTTCGAGCGCCCGACGGATTTTAGCGTCATATCCGTCATGCAGTTTTACAGGGCGAAGAATGAATTTAAACAGGCAATGCATAGCTACCAGAAACGCAATACCATAGACAACGGCGCAACATTGCGGGAATTGAAGATTCCCGACTATCTGGTAGAGCAAATGGAAAACGGCAGCGCGAATGACGATGATATACAACTAACCTATAAGCAACTTAAAGCCGATTTGAACGCGCTTTTCGGTATTGAAGCAACGAACGAATACCGGCGCGATACCGTTCTCACAGGCGATGGCATAGCATATGACGGCGATTTCGGCATTTGCAATGAACCTAAGACACATAAAGCGTGCTATCAGTTCGGACAACGAATAGTAGGATGGTCGCGAATAGCTCAAATCGTCGTACTGGAATTGATACGACCGTACATCCAGTGGGTTATAAACGGCGATACGGATTCCATTAAAGTTCTTGCCAACTCTAGCGACTTGCCTATGATCTCAAAGGCACTAGCGCGGTATGCGGTGGCCATAGACACGGCAAAGAAAGACACATGCAAGCGCGTTAGAGCGGGTTATCCCTCACTATATGACCCGTTGGACGGGATAGGCCACTACGAACTAGAGTTTGCATCATGCGAGTTTTTCGCGCTATGGAACAAGGCATACATAACCCACGACGAAAACGGTAGTCATATAACGCTTGCAGGCGTGCCCACTAAAGGCATTGAACGGCAATACCAACAAACGCCATTCCACGAACTTTGCAACGATATCCTAGGTTATAACGCCACGCTTGCCCCTGATATCACGGGATTGAACCAACACGCCATACCGCAATGGGGCGAGCTCTTTTCCTCGATTGTCACGGACTATAGGGGCAATTCATCGCTAGTCGTTGAGCCTGCATCAATCTGCATTTACCCGATGGCAAAGACAATCGGCGATACCGATAAAGCGGAAAACGCGATTAATGCGGGAATAGCGCGGCGAAACAATCCGAAGTTGAATCTTGAACCGCGCTTGATCTTCGAAGGCGGTATATTGTGAAGCTGAAACCTATCAAATGGGATAAGGATAAATACTACTATTGGCCCGACATTTTCGCCCGCCAAACCGGCACCAACGGTGAAATTGCCATAATCACGGGCGGAAAGGGTATTGGTAAGACGTTCGGGCTACGTCTGCAATGCACTTATGACGCGCTACGTTATGGCACGCCGTTCGTTGAGCTATGCCGTACAAAGGTAGAGTGTAAGGCGGTTGCACTGGGTTATTTCGACAAACTGCAAAGTTCGGGCTACTTTTCCGGTATCGAATTCAAGACCGATTCTAAAGCAGGTTATGCCAATTTCGGGGATAGCGACGCGCCCGATTGGCGTTTGATCTGCTATTTCGTGGCGCTTTCGAATTTCCAGCAGGAAAAGAAAAGAACGTTTGTCAAGCCGCGCCGGTTCATCTTCGATGAAGCTATCATTGACACGAAAGATAGATACCACCGGTATTTGCCCGACGAATTTCTCATATTCGCAAACCTGCTAGATACGATCTCACGGCAGCAACCGGGGGACGATTACAAATACAACGTCTATATCATAGGTAATGCCGTTGATCTCAACTGCCCGTATCTACAACATTTGGGGATAAACAAACCACCCGAATACGGGTTCCATTGGCGCAACAACAAGACGGTTCTTTATCATCATGTGCCACCATTGAACGCCAACGAACGTAAAACGAATACGCTGGTAGGTCGTTTGCTTGCCGGTGATGATGAAGCCCGTGTGATCTTCGATAATGAGTTTAGTGACGTGTCGGCCGGTGAAGTTGCTTCCAAAACGCCTAATGCCACCTATCAATACGCGATTGTGTACAATGGCTTCACATTCGCCCTATGGGTGGATTGGGAAAGCGGGCTTTTCTACATCAACGAGCAACTACCGGCAAACGCTCAAAACGTCTACACGATCACGAAAGCCGACGGCTCGGTAGACAGGCGAACGCTTAGGAAAACGGACTCATTGATAAAGATACTCAATGATGCCTTTTACATCGGCTCGCTACGCTACGAAACGCCCGCCTTGCGCGTCGCGTTCCATGGCGTGCTAAGTTTCCTAGGCGTGCGCTGAAAATTAATTGTTGACACGGTAAACAATAACTGCTACCTTACTTTTAGCCGGGATAACCCGGGAAATTTGAAAGGGGTTCAAACATGGTGCCATTCAAAAAGCGTTATGGAGTTGTGCTCAATTCCACATTGACCGATTTCGATGATTTTCAAGCGGCTTGCGAATTCTATCTCGAGTGCGACCCGCGTATAACATGGTTGCATTATTTCCGGCAAAGCAAGGGCGCGATTTGCGAGCCGGTGCGCGTGGCGTTCGTGCAGTACGTCGATGTACCGGGTTATGACGATCTTCTCAATACGTTGGACGTTAAGGAATTCTCACTTGAAGATTACGAACTTGAAAAGGGGTTGTGATGAGCGGCTATAAATCAATCACCGGTGAAACCCTGTCACGTATTCCCACGCTTGCAGCGATGGCAGAAGCCGAACTAAATCATTGCGACCCGTCCATCATGGCGCGTATGGAGATTGGCTTGAAAGCGTGCGACGGGATAGAGTCGCTTCTAACCCTGCTTGTAGAGTCGGGCATGATATCTACTTGCAAGCTTGCCATATCCAAGGTTATCAGGTGCGAGACGTGCGAATACTTCGATAAGCCGTGTAGCCATATGAGCGATATTTCTGACTTTTGCAGCGCATGGGAACCGATTAGAGAAAGGGGTGAGGATGCAGTTTAAAAGGCGTGTTGACCTGTGGCTATTCGAAAACGACGTTGGAAGGGGTGATTACGTAGGTAGGTGGGCGATACACGCATACGCCCGCGCCGGTTATGGCTCAAACCCTGATAGCTATGACATTTTGGCTATAACAGACGAAAAGGAAACGGCTTCTTTCGATCTTGAGCTAACCGGGCGCGGCGATTTCGTGAATAGGTGCGTGTTTCTGCTAGGCTCAATCGGCGCGTTACTATCGTCTAGCGACGTTGAGCGAATAGGCAAGTTCTGGAATGATATTCAAGCAAAATTGAACGATTAGAAAGGCAAGTATCATGGCAAACGAGATTATCAAGGCTAATGTTGGTTCCCTTATGTCCGAGGGCGTGGGCGCGTCTTATTGCTCCATTCAGGCAAGCGACAGAAAGAGCGCGGCCAAGATCTTCGCCGCTCTCAACAATCCCGACGAGCGCGTGGCGAATTGCATCAATCAGACCATTCTTGTTAGCGACGTTCTTATCGAGATTGCGGAGATTGCCAACGAGGATACCGGCGAGATTTCCACCGTTCCCCGCGTCGTGCTGATTGATAAGGACGGCAAGACCTATCAGGCGGTTTCGCTGGGCATGTTCAACGCCGTCAAGAACGCCATTCAGGTTTTCGGCGCACCGACGTGGGTTGAGCCGCTGGAGTTCACGATCAGGCAAAAGGCCGTTCGCAACGGTTCGATGTTGACTGCCGATGTTAAGTAAGATGGTATAATGCAAGCGCGGCCACATGCAAGCGTTGCGCGGGCGTGTCAATGCCAACCGTGGGGACACGGTGACACGCTAACAAATATTCCGTTGGCAACGGGCGCGGCGTTAGTGTGATGGTTGCTTGAAAGTGAACCGGGCGTGTGGAAAACACGCCCGGTTTATACTATGGAAGGTGGTTTGAAATGAGTGACGAGTATATCAACTTGATCAATAGCGCAAATGCAACGACCAACGACGCGGGCGCGCAAATTGACAATTTGGGAAAACCTGTGAATAATGGGGATACTCAAGCGACGGCAGTTCCCGACGATCAGGGGACAGAAGATACCACGCTTGACACATACCGCACGATGATAGCGGAAAAGGACGATCTCATTAAAACGCTGCTAGAGCAAACGGCAACGTACCAGAAGCAAATCGGCCAGCTTATCCGCAACGGAGCGGTAATCAATGACGGCAAGGACAACGAACCGTCCGCGCAACCGGGAAACGTTATTGACCCGACAGAGCGTGAGGATTACGTGTCACTTGCCGAGTTGGGTAATCAAATCGGTAAATAGAAAGTAGGTGTTTTAAATGGCCGTCAAGAATTCGACGATTCTTGCCAAGGCGTGGCTTGAGGGTTCCAACGACTTCCAACAGAGAATCCCGAATCCCGAGATTGCGGATTACGCCAACGTGGTTAGCGAGCTGTTCGCGCCTTATAACAACGATCTGTTCAATCAGTTCAGCGGGCTTCTTAACGGGCTTATGGGTACGTTCATCGAGTCCAAGACCTTCTATAACCCGCTGCGTGAGCTGAAGAAGCCGGCCGCGCGTTTCGGCAACTCCGAGCGGCACGTCGCCGTTAAGTATCTGCACGCGCACTCTTACAAGGTTGACGATGAAACGCTGCTTAAGCTTGAGAAGCCCGAGTACCGGGAGTGGTTCTACAGCGTGACCGCGCCGCGTCGTTATGAGTTCTCGTGGAGCCGTTACGAGCTGTCCCGTGTGTTCGCGTCCGATGGCTACGGGTTCGACGATCTTCTCGCCGCTACGATCTCGCAGATGATCTCTTCCGATGAGTACGACGAGATGAACCTCATGATTCAGGCGTTCGCGGAGGCCGACAATCGCATGGGCGGGCTTTTCCGTCACCAGATCACCGGCAATATCAACACGGACGCGGGCGGTAAGGAGCTTCTTGCAGCTATTCGCACGTATGCCGGGCGTATGAAGTTTCCGAGCATGCTCTACAACCATATCGACGTGCCGGTGTACGAGTCGGGCGATACTCTTATTTTGTGGGTTACGCCCGAGGTTCGCGCAACGCTTGACGTTAACACGCTTGCGAGTGTTTTCAATCTTGATAAGGCTGATATTCAGTACCGCGTCATTACTATTCCGGAGTTCCCGCTCCCTAACGTGTACGCTGCTCTCACATCCGAGGACTTCATCTACTGTCGCGATGTTCAGTATGGTATCGAGCCGCCCTTCTACAATCCGGCTAACATGACGTATAAGTACTATTTGCACCATGCTCAGCTCATAGGGGTCAATCCGGTCGCAAACTGCGTCGTCTTTGGCACCGATGCCGGTACGGTTCCGGCTACGATCACGGTTGAGCCTACCGCGCTTAGCATGTCCTATGCGGTTACTCACAATGGCGTTACCAATAGCGGGAATATTGCAGATGGCGGTAACTTCGGCAGTGTTCCCATTGGAAGCGATTATGGCAGGTTTATTCCGTCTCTTACCGGTAATGTTAGTAACTCCGCTGCGGTTGGCGCGGCAAATATCGCGGTTGAACCCGGCGCGGTTAAATGGAAGATTTCCGCGTCCCGTCCCGGTGCTACCGATGATGACCCGGCAACGCCTGTTGCACTTAATTCGCGTACTTATATTGACGCAAACGGTTATCTGCACGTTCAGAAAACCGGACTTAATGTGGGTGATGTGCTCGCCTTTACCGCAACGAGCGACTACATCAATCCGAGCGGCACGACTAGCACGTTTAGCATTAGCTTTACCTGTGAAGTCGATGAATTCGACGGAGTGGGCTATAAGAATAACCCGGTTGAGGGTTATCCGAATATCACTTACGCACAGTCCGAGGATCCCGCGAACGCTTAAAGCGTGCTACAATCCAAACGGGGTTTGACTGCACCCTCTTGACCCGCGAACGCCCGGTACATTGCCGGGCGTTCGTGTTTGTGATAGATTGTGAAAACATGAGCAGGAATTTCCCACATATCGCAGATACGAATTTCCCCGACGTTGACGGCGTGAACGTCTATCAATATGCCAACGACTTTGATTACAAACGCTATGACTATAGCCAAATGTCATTGCAGTTGTGTTCCGTCCCGTGGGATATGGGAGAAGCGCACGTTGGAAACCGTACTATTTCCGGTATCGGCAATGTAGTTTACTTTTCCTCGAAAGATGAGCGTGATCTATGGTTCGATAAAATCCCGGATAGCGAATGTTTTCGATGGGAAACCAAAATGAGGGAATTGCACCGGTCGAATACAATCGATGTCCCGATTCCCTTCGACGTTGCAAGCCGCTTTAACTATCTGGTAGTGCGTTATAGGCTTTTCGCCAACGACGATAGTACCGTCGAGTATGAGAATAACGACGGGCTTAAAGAATGGTTTTGGTTCGTTCGTGAAGTCGAGTTCATGGCACCGAACACAACGCGCCTTCATTTGCTTAATGATGCATGGCAGACGTTCATTTATGATCTTGATATCTCCAATATGATTTTGGAACGTGGTCACGCGCCTATGGCCGCTATGAGCGCGGAACGCTATCTTGCAAACCCGATAGGCAATTGCGACAACCTGCTGCACGAGGATGTGGCGAACACGAACGCATATGACAACGTTGTTAAAACGGACGCGCTTATCTTCAACGATGAGAACACGGTGGCGGTTATCGTCACGACGGCAAACCCGGTTTCCGGTAATTGGGGGAGTAAGGCCGATTCCAACTGGCAAACGCCCGCACGACGGCATGACACGCCACAGGGCTACCCGTCTTATACGGCATTTGCCATTGACCCGGCGAACCTTAGCGCGTTTCTCAATACGATTGATGCAAGTTATCCGCAATTCGCGCAAACAATCCAGTGCGTGTTTTTCGTGTCCACATCGCTTATCTATTTGGGCGATTCCTACACGTTCGCTGGTTATACCGTCCATGCTATCGGGGACACGTACACGTCTAAGACGGTAACGCAACTTTCAAAGACCGATTTTGCCTATAACAAGCGGTATGCCAATATCGCCAAACTCTACACGTGGCCGTATGCGTATCTGTCTATCTGCGATGAGTCGGGCGATGAGACGATAATCCGCATTGAGCAAACGATCGGCAAGATCACGTTCGATCTATGCGCGAACCTTGTTTACCCGTGGCTTGCAATTGACGGCCATTGTTCAAGCATCGGACGAGCCGCACGGCGTAATCTGTCATTCACAGCGGTTACAACGCGGACAATGCCTATCGGCGGTAATTGGAACACGCTACTCATGCGGTGGAAGATTCCGACGTTCGGCATTGTGCAGGATGCACGGGCAAACAACGATTTTGCGACCTACTTTGATAGAGTACAAGCCGCAATTGCCTATAACAACGCTTATAGCAACGTTGTTGAAATGGCAGATTGCACGGTTGATAATGCCGCGTTGCAGGTTGCCTGTAATAACAGCGTGAACAGTGCGAACAATACGTGTATCAGCACGCAAACAGCCGCGCAAGTTACATTCAACTTAGACACAACCGCAGCCGGTTGGCAATTCACGAGCGCATGCGCCAATTCGAGTATCGCCGCGCAAGATCAGCAAGCGGCCATTGCGGCAAGTGCAGCGAGCGCAAGCGCGGGCGTTAGCGCGGTATCGTCGCTTGCATCGCTTGACGTAGGCGGCGCTATCGGTGCAGCCGTGCAAGGCGGTATCAGTGCGGGAAGCATCACGGCGCAAAACCAAGTAGCTGTTAACCTTGAGGCCGCACAAGCCGGACATACGGGTATCTATAACGTTCAGATGGCCGGGGATAGTAACAACCTCGTCAATTCGAACGCTAACGCTCAAATAGCAAATAACAACGCCACTACATCCGCGCATAACTCACTCACGAGCGGTACAGCAGCTAACAGTGCAGCCGCGCAAATCGCCAATGGTGGCCGGGATAAGAATACCGCGCAAAATGCCGTGACTAATCGTATCGCTCAAACCGCGCTAAACGCGCCGCTGCAATTCGGGGATTTCGCCAATGGCGAAACATGCGCCACGCGGCCAATGGGTATTTTCGCGAACATCATCACCCAAGACGATAACTCGATTGCCCAAGCCGGTAACGAATTCCTACGTTATGGTTACATGCTGAATCAGCCGTGGGATTTCGACGGTAATTGGAACGTATGCGAGAAATTCACCTACTGGAAACTGTCTGACTTCTGGGTTAGCGGGCTTAATATTCCAGATATGTACGTTGACAAGATAAGATTCTTCCTTTTCGGTGGCGTAACCGTGTGGCGCAAACCCGAATATATCGGGCATACGTCCATCTATGAGAATGGGTTTAGCGATGATTAGCACATACAGCGACATAACCGGCGAAGATACGCAACGGTATAATGAAATAGCGCGGGCGATTTCGGACGGTGAGACGATCAGCGCGGAAGATACGGAATTCTACGGCGAATATAACGCCGCTGTGGCTGCTATCGATGTGGAATTGACCGCGAAACTTGACGCGATCTCAACGGAAGCGCAAGCACGTGTAACAGCGTTGCAGGAGTCCGAGAAAACAGCGCGGGAAGGCTATAATAAACTAGTCGATGCAGCACTAGCACGTTATGAGCGCGTGAGGTATGGCAACAATGAGTAAGAAAAGACGAAACCGGGGCAACTGGTATGGAAACCATTTTTGGCAAAGTGACGCTTACAATCGGCGCGTCTATGTCAAAAACCTTGATATGTTGCTATCCCTCGCAATCAACCGTTTCAAATGGGTTGGCATGCCTGATACGTGCGACATTCGATTCTTCGAAACCCAACTCCATAGATACGGCTTTGCGACGCTTTGCCACCCTGCCGATATGCCCGACGTATGGCAAACGCTCATAGCTAACCCGGTAACGCCGTTCAACGTGTACGGTATTCCCACGGCGTGGCGGGCTACCGGCTACGATCAGACCAATTATGAGGTTACGACCGAAAACGGAGAACTTTGCTATTACGATTGGTCACGTTCAAACCCGTGGAACGCATTGGAGATTTTCGCCAGAAAGCTAACGCACTACGAACGTACGGAAGATATAAACCTCACACACCAACATAAACCGATGATCTTCATCGCGCCGCAGGAGCAAAAGCAACAGCTTGTTAACCTGCTGAAACAGGTTGACGGTTACGAACCTGCCGTGCTGGGTGACGATAAGACATTTGCGAACATGGTTGAGAGCGTGACCACGATTGACACGGGCGTACCGCTCATAACCGAGGATTTGGCAAGGTCTAAACAAAACGTTTTCAATGAAGCCCTTTTGTATTTGGGTATTCCGCACCTTGCCTTTGAAAAGGGCGAGCGCATGATCGAGGATGAAGCCCGTGCGAATACCGCGCCGACGAATATTAACTTGCTTAACTGCCTACAGGCGCGGCGCGAGTTTTGCGATAAGGTCAATGAGCGGTTCGGGCTTGAGTTGAGCGTTTACTTCAATCAAGATTGGGAAAGCGACAACTTCAACTACATCAACAACATTGAAGCAATGGCGCAAGATAACTTCCTCGATACCGGCGCGGGCGGTGATCTGTAATGTGGGATTTTGATTGGGAAATTGAGGATAAGTTCACCGGCAGACCGGAAAACCACGACGTTTACACGATCACTCTAGGCGAACTGCACCGTACCGGCGTTTTCGATTGGTCAAAAGAGATTCTCAATTGGCGTGATGCAGCCATTGATGATGAACAATACACGAGAGTTTGCTCTTATTTCCTCGAACGGTTCGAGTTTCGCGAGATTAGCATCACGCCGTTTTACGAGTGGGCGCGTCGTTTGCGCTATCGCCTAGTATATGAGCTTATGCCAAAATATAAGCCGCTGTATGAGAATATCGGCGGGATTAATCCCCTTGCCGATTCAGATGAATACGGCAAAGACCGCACGATCACGAGCGCATACCCTGAGACTATGCTAAGCGGCAATAGCGATTATGCAAGCGATGGGCGCGACTTCGAATATGAGCATATCAAGATAGGCAACATTAGCGAACGTGAAGCACAATTTATCGAGCAATTTCGCGCCGTGGATGCTGCTATGTTGGATGAATTGGAAAACATGTTTACGTGCATGTATACTACTGCCGTAAATGGTTGGTAAAAAGTAGGTGTTTCAAATGACTTGCCATGATCATAAACACGGGCGCATGTTCCCGCCTTATGCAGGGTTTACGAACTTCACGCCCGCAATTCCTCAACTTTACTGGAATGTGTACAGCGCGGAACAGCGTTACCACGCGATTTGCAAGGAACTGCACAAACTCATTTGCTACGTGGATGCAGTCGGCGATGTAACGAACGAAAACGTGGAGCAAATCGCCGCGCTGGTCGCTGAATTCGAGAAGTTCAAAGAGTCCGGCTTTTATGACTATTACGCCGAGCAAATCGCCGCGTGGATTGATAAGAATATGCAGTCAATCATCGAGCGCGCTATCAAGATGGTTTTCTTCGGGCTTACGCTTGATGGTTATTTCGTTGCCTACATTCCCGATTCGTGGAGTGATATTACATTCGACACGCCCGCCAATTACAGCGATGACAATTACGGGCGTTTGATCTTGTCTTATTACGTTAACAATGAGGGTGAGACGGTAGAGCAACCGTAAAGGGAAGGATGATTTAAAATGAGTGTTCGCGAGTATATCGGAGCGCGATATGTACCGATTTTCGGGCGCAAAGATGAAACGTCTATAGCGTGGGACGATTCCAAGCCGTATGAGCCGCTTACCATTGTTCTGTATCAGGGAAATAGCTACACGTCCCGGCAGTACGTCCCAGCTGGTATCCCTATCACGAATGAGGCGTTTTGGGCTTTGACCGGCAATTACAATGCGCAGGTTGAAGCATATCGCGCCGAGGTTCGTGGATTCAACGACCGTATCACGGGCGTGGAAACCGGCCTTGATTCCACCAATGATAAAATCGGCGATGGTTTCACGGCAGATAACACGGTAGCCGATGCCGTGGCCGTTATCGGCGATGGTTTCACGGCAGGTGATACCGTGGCCGATGCCGTAGCGGGTATCAACGGCAAGATTGGCGATGGTTTCACGGCAGATAACACGGTGGCCGACCAGATCACCGGCATTAATGATGTTATCGGCGATGGTTTCACGGCAGGGAATACCGTGGCAAAGCGCGTTAACTTCGCGAATTTCCCCGATACGCTCATGGGTGCGCGTCCTGTTATCAGAACTATCAAATCGTCTGGTAACGATATCCAGACCTTCACGGCGTGGCCGCTGCCAAACCCGCAATATGCAGCCGTGGCAAGTGGAGACGGCAGCAACGTTACCGGCCTTATCAAGATTTACGATCTCAATTCCGGCGCTGTCATTGCAACGCTTAATGGTACTTTCTATCATCCAGCCGATATTACCTATTACAATGGCAGTCTGTATATTTCCGCTGGTAATCAGGCGCTTGTTACGGTGGTTAACGTTTCCACGCCGTCAAGCCCGCGAATTACCCGCGTAATCGATACAAACGAGATTATCACTAGTTCGAATTGTTACTCTTTCGGCAAGTATAAGGATGGTTGGTACATCGCGCCTAATATCTACGGTGGAGTGGTGTATGCGCTCGATTCGAATATGAAGAATCCCACGCCGCTTTTCGAGTTGCGGGATATGTACGGCATGTATCAGGGCATGTGCTACAATGCGCCGCTCGATTGCTTCATCTTCCTTACCTCCACATTCGGCAAGCTGGTTTATTACAGCGTTACCGGTGAGATTCTCAAAACCGTTAACCTTAAGAAGGCGTACCA
>Ga0326513_10002064_pt1 | contig 14991 bp, 14 predicted proteins | sample 2_2465_0518_D_FD_203654 | JGI IMG/M metagenome (GOLD analysis project Ga0326513, IMG submission 203654) | Bovine rumen microbial communities from UC Davis, California, United States - 2_2465_0518 | ecosystem: Host-associated > Mammals > Digestive system > Stomach > Rumen | place: USA...
GAGAGAAGAACCGACTGACGCGACTCTTCAAGGAACTTCCGGAGAAGAAGAAAAAGCTGACCGTCGGCCTGATCGAGAGAGCCGCCTTCATGCGCGTCGAGCTCGAGGACCTGGAAGCCGACCTGAATGAAAACGGGTGGACGGAGTCCTTCCAGCAGTCGAAGAATCTCGAACCCTATGACAGGGCCAGACCGCAGGGCCAGACGTACAACACCATGAACACGTCGTACCAGAAGATAATTAAACAGCTGCACGACATGCTCCCGCAGGAGGCAGCGCAGAAGCAGCAGGACGACGGCTTCGAGGAATTCGTGATCGGACGTGATGGCGAGTGACGTTCCGCCGGTACCCGATCACATACAATCCGATCCTCGAATACTGGGGGAAGATCGAGAGCGGCGAGGAGGTCGCATGCGCGAAGATCCGGAAGCTGTACGCGCACCTTGCCGACAAGATCCGGAACCCGGGAAAGTATCACTACAGCCCGGCCAGGGCGAACCACGTTCTCGAATTCGCGGAGAACTACTGCCGGCACAGCAAGGGCAAATTCGGCGGCCAGCTGGTCCGCCTGGAGCTCTGGGAGAAGGCGCTTCTCGCGGCTGCCTTCGGCTTCATCGATGACGACGGCCTCCGGCAGTATCAGACGGTCCTGCTGATCGTGGCAAAGAAGAACGGAAAAAGCCTGATCGCGTCGATCGTCGGGAATTACATGCTCACCGCAGACGGTGAAGCAGGCCCGGAGGTCTACGCCGTGGCCACAAAGAGAGACCAGGCGAAAATCATCTGGAACGAAGCGAAACGCATGATCAAAAAATCGCCGAGCCTCTCGAAGCGGATCAGAGCGCTCGTCGGCGAGCTGGCCTTCGACGAGAACGACGGCACCTTTAAGCCGCTGGCCAGCGACAGCAACAGCCTCGACGGCCTGAACGTGCACTGCGCTCTGATGGACGAGATCCACCAGTGGCAGAACGGCCGGGCGCTGTATGACATCGTCGCGGACGGCATCACGGCCAGGGAACAGCCGATGATTTTCATGACATCGACAGCCGGCACGATCCGAGAGGATATATACGACTTCAAGTATGACGAGGCCGAGAACGTGATCAACGGCTGGGACGATCCGGAAGGATATCACGATGAACGGTTCCTGCCGGTGATCTATGAGCTCGACAAGCGCGAGGAATGGACGGACCCGAAATGCTGGAAGAAGGCAAATCCGGGCCTCGGCACGATCAAGAACATCCGGACGCTCACCGAGAAGGTCGAGCGGGCAAAGCTGAATCCGGATCTTGTGAAGAACCTCGTCTGCAAAGAGTTCAACATCCGCGAGACGACTTCCGAAGCCTGGCTCACATTCGAGGAGCTTAACAACACGGACACCTTCCGGCTCGACATCGAAAACAAGCGGATGATCTGGACGCACGACGGCGAAGAGCGGATCCTCTCGTATCCGCGCTACGGCATCGGAGGCGCGGACCTCTCGCAGACGACGGACCTCACAAACGCGACGGTGCTCTTTGCGGTGCCGGAGGCGCCGGGCTACCTCTTCCGCCTGTCGATGTACTTCCTGCCCTCTGAAGTCCTGGACAAGCACGTCCGGGAAGATCACGTCCCGTATGACAAATGGCTCGACCGCGGCCTCCTGACGGTCTGCGAGGGCGGCAAGGTCCACAAGGACAACGTTACGGAATGGTTCCGGAAGGTCCGGGAGCAGATGGACATCTATGTGCTCTGGGTCGGTTATGACTCCTGGAGCGCTGCATACTGGGTCGAGGATATGAAGATGATGCTCGGCGGCGAGTCGATGGTGGCCGTCCACCAGGGGAAGAAGACCCTCTCAAACCCGATGGGCGTCATGGGCTCGGAGCTCCGGGCGAAGCGGATCATCTACAACAACAATCCGATCGACAAGTGGTGCCTCGCGAACACCGCGATCGAGCAGGATAAGAACGGCAATATTCAGCCGCACAAGACCACCCGGCCGACGAAGCGAATCGACGGAACGGCGGCCATGCTGGACGCCTTTGTGGTCTACAGCGATAAACAAAACGACTACATGAATCTGATCTGAGGTGATACTTTGGGACTGTTTGAGAAGATTTTCGGCAGCGGCTCGAGGGATCAGGCGGTCCGCGGATACTTCGAGACCTTGACTGCATACAATCCGGTTTTTTATACACGCGGAGGCGGCATCTATGAGGCGATGGAGACAAGAGCGGCAATCCACGCGATCGCGACGCACTGCTCCAAGCTCAAGCCGCACGCAAGCGGACCGCAGGGCGCCAGGCTCGACCGGCGCCTTCAGCTGCAGATGAACCCGTGGCAGAACACGCAGCAGTTCCTGTACCGGGCCGCGACGATCCTCGAAGTAGATAACGCCTGCTTCATCGCCCCACTTGTGGCGGAGAACGGCAGAACGGTCGGAGCCTTCCCACTTGTGCCGAGCTCCTGCGAGCTCGTAGAGAACGCATCCGGGGAGCTCTTTCTCCGGTACCAGTTCACCAACGGAAAGCATGTGGCGATAGAATACAGCCGCTGTGGCGTGCTGCTGAAGATGCAGTACAAGAGCGATTTCTTCCCGGAGTCGAACGCCCCGCTGATCCCGACGCTTGATCTGATCGACGTCGAGAACCAGGGAATCGAAAACGGAATCAAGCAGTCCGCGGCGATCCGCTTCCTGGCCAAGCTCGGAAGCAGCCTCCGGGACGAGGACATCGAGAAAGAGCGGCAGCGCTTCCGGCGGACGAACCTCTCGGCGGAGAACAACGGCGGCGTCCTGCTGATCGACACAAAATATTCCGACGTGAAGCAGCTGGAGTCAAAGCCTTTTGTCTGCGACGCGGAGCAGATGGCCCTGATCAAGGGCAACGTCCACGACTACTTCGGCACGAATGAGAAGATCCTTCGGAACGAATGGGACGAAGCCGTCTGGTCGGCGTTCTATGAGGGGAAGATCGAGGTCTTCGCCCTTCAGATGCACCTGGCTCTCACATCCATGTTCTTCACGGAGCGGGAGCAGGCCCTCGGCAATGACATCACCTTCTCCGCGAATCGCCTGCAGTTTGCAAAGATTGAGGACAAGGTGAACACGATCAAGGAGCTCTTCGACCGGATGATGCTCTCACCGGATGAGGGCCGCGAGATTCTTCAGATGGCGCCGCTGCCGGACGGCCTCGGCCAGAAGTATTACATCCGCGGCGAATATCTCTCAGAACAGGAACGCGAAGCGATCAAGGCCGCGAAGGCCGGGAAGGAGAAACAGGAATGATAGACAAGAAAAAGCTCCTGGAGCGGATGGAAGCGGGCCAGGAATACAGAAGCATCGAAATCTCAAATATCGAACTCCGGACGGAGGGCGAGAACGATCTGATCGTCGAGGGATATGCGACGACCTTCAACCAGCCTTATGAGCTGTACAATTTCGGCGATTACATCGTCCGGGAGCAGGTCGACCGGCACGCATTCGACAACTGCGACATGTCGGACGTGATCTTCCAGTACGACCACAGCGGCCGGGTACCGGCCAGAACGAGGAACAAAACCCTCGAGCTGTCCACCGACAACCACGGCCTTAAAATTCGCGCACACCTTGGCGGCACGGAACTCGGCCGTCAGATTTTTGAAGAGGTCAAGGGCGGATACACAGACCGGATGTCCATGCGCTTCAAAGTTGGAAAAGAGAAGCGGGAAGTGGTCGAAGAGGATCACGAGAAGCATGTGACCACGGTCCTCCGCACGATCGAATCGATTGCCAAACTATATGACGTGTCGGCTGTCTCAATCCCGGCCAATGAGGCAACAGACATTTCAGCACGCAGCGCCGCCGACGGAGTGATCGACGGACTGCGGGAGCAGGAGAGGCTCCGGGCTGAAGAACGTCAGAAGGCAGAGAAGCTGCAAGGGGAGATCCGCCAGCTGCTCGCCGGTGCGAAGAGCCGGAAATAATAAAATTTTGAGAAAAGGAGAAACTATCATGTACGACTTCACCAATTTCACTGCAGAACAGCTCGAAGCAAGAGCAAAAGAGATCCTCCAGGAGATGACGCAGGACGGCGCCAACCTGGAAGAGCTCCGCAACGAGGCCCAGGCGATCGCCGAAGAGCGCAGCGCCAGAGCGGACAACGCCGCCCGGACTGAGATCCGGAACCGCATCGCCAACGGTGCCGGCACCGTGATCGCCCGCCCGCAGACCGCAGAGCGCGAGACCCGCAGCTATGACGCAGACTCTCCGGAGTATCGGTCCGCATGGCTGAAAAACCTCTGCGTCCGCGACGGTGTGCACCTTCTCGGCGAGATGACCGAAGAAGAGCGCGCTGCCTTCACGCACACGACCGCGAACAGCGGCGCCGTCGTGCCGACTCCGATCCTGAATCAGATCATCGACCTGGTAGAATCTGAGGCTCCGCTGTATGACGACGCCGAAAAGAGCGGCATGACGCAGGGCTTCGGCATCCCGCGCCGCACCGGCATCACCGCAGGCGATGCAACCGGTAAGGCGGAAGGCGCAGACGTCGCGAACGACGAGCAGAACGCCTTCGACCTCGTCCCGCTGGACGGCATCGAGATCTCGAAGTATGTCGTCATCTCCCGGAAGATGAAGTTCAAGAGCATCGAGGCTTTTGAGTCATGGCTCGTGAAGGAACTCGGCGAGCGGATCGCCGTCGCGAAGGAGCAGGTAATTCTTGCCCGTCTCGATGGAACCGCGCCTACTGGCGGATCCGCTGTCGCTGCTGCTGCGATCGCCGCTGCGAACGTGAACGCCTCCGTGCCGAAGACCGACGCCGGCCTCCGTGCGGAGCTGGCCAAACTGAAAGGCAAGGGCCAGAAAATCATCTATGCCAACGCATCCACGATCTACAACACGATCGCCGGCATCCAGGACACCAACAAGCACCCGCTGTTCATGGCGTCCGCAATGGATGACCCGACCGTCGCCGGTGTGATCTACGGCGCCAAGGTCAAAGAAGACACTAACCTCGCGGACGGCGTTTTCTATATCGTCGTGAAGGGCCAGCTCCTCGCGAACGATTACGACGACCTGACGATCTTCTCGACGGTGCTGCCGAAGTCTGCGGCCGAGTGCAAGACTGCATACAGCCTCTTCGACGCCGGCCTGAAGAATCCGAAGGGCGCTGTCAAGGGCACCTTCGCCACCTGATCGGAAGAGCGGGAAAACAAAAACAACGGGAGAGCCTGACAAAGGGCTCTCCCGTCCTTTTGGAGGAATAGACAATGGCGACGAAACTGCTTGATCCCGTCAAGAAGGATCTCGGAATCACACACAGTAAGAAAGACGACGACATCCAGGACGCGATCGAAACCGCAAAGCAGCGCCTGTCGCAGATCGGCGTCGGGATCGTAAGCGAAAACAACAAAACGACGGTAACGGCGATCAAACTGTTCTGCCGGTACTGGTTCAACTTCCAGGGCGATGGAGATCGGTATGAGGAGTCGTTTAAGTCGCTGGCGAATGCCATGTCGAAAGCTTCCGAATTCCGGGAGGAGGACGGGAGCGAATGAGCAGAGCATTCAGCCCGGACAAGACCAACCGGACACCGTGGGCGGACGTGATCACACTGATCAGCGAGAACACCACCGAGGACAGCGCCGGATTCGTGGAGCATGATCCTCCTACGCGAAGGGAAATCTTCTGCACCTTCGTCGAAGGTGCATCAAGAGCGGAGTATTACGAGGCCATGAAGGCGGGCGTCAGGATCTCAGCCACAGTGGAGATCTGGGAAGATGACTTCCAGGGCGAGCGGAAGCTGGAGCGGGGAGACAAGACATACGAGATCGGCCGGACGTATCCGACCGGCCGCGGGACCCTGATGCTGTATCTGACGGAGGTGTGGAGATGACAACAAACGAGCTGCTGAAGGCAACGCTCGAGGCGCTGCTGCCGGGGAGAGTGGCGCCGATCGAGTACACCGGAAAGAGCGAAGAGTATATCGTCTGGAATCACTCCATGATCCCGGAGGTCTTCGCGGAAGGAGTCGCACACGCTGCCAGGTATCTTGTGCAGGTGCATTACTTCCTCCCGAACGGGAAGAACCCGGATCCGATGAAGGTGCAGATCTGCCAGGCTCTCCAGGCGGCAGACTTTACCACGCCGTCGATCCAGGACGCGAACGAGGCGGCAGGGCAGCATTACGTCTTCGAGTGCGAGTGCTGCAATGGAGGCCCGACCTATGGCCAGACTTGAATTCACAGGTACCGATGGACTTCAGAACGCGCTGACACGAATCCGTGAAATCCCGTGGCCTGTGACAGAACAAGCTCTGGACGGAATGGCTAAGGTAGCGGCGGAGGAGATCAGAAAAACAGGCGAAGCCATGGGCGTCAGAGATGAGGAAAGCAACGTCCATATCCTAGATCACATCACAACCAAAAAAGCAAAGCAGACTGACGACGGAGGCCGAGAGCAGATTACATTCGACGGCACTCGCAGAAGAGGGAAAAAATCGACACGCAATGCAGAAATTGCCTTTGTCAACGAGTACGGAAAGAAAGGGCAGAGTGCAAGACCGTTCATCAGAAATACGCTTGAGCAAAAAGAAACAACAATTCAGGAGCCAGGCGTAAAGATAATCGAGGACTGGATCGAAAAGAATTTCAAATAAAACGGAGGAATATGAAATGGCAAAATATGATCTGCGGTACATCCAGTGCGCAAAATACAACAACAACAACGGCGTCATCTCCTTCACGGACAAGCAGAAGGTGGGCGACGCCATGACGGTCAACATCGAGCTTCGCTTTGCTGAGGGCCGCCTGTACGCCGAGAGCGTGCTTGCGGAGTTTATCCGCAAATGCACCGGCGGCACCATTTCCATGGGCGTGAAGTACATCCTTCAGGCCGCGCAGAAGCTGATGTTCGGCATGTCGGAGAGAAGCCGTAGCGTTACGCCGGCCGGAGGCACGGCAACCGAGGTCACGTCCCTCGCGACCAAACGCAACACCGTCGGCCAGTATGTCGGCGTCTCTTTCTACACCCCGGCTCTGTACGAGGGCGTGGAGAAGTACGACTGCGTTTTCATCGGCAAGTGCATGTTCGGCGAACCGAGCGAGAGCACCAAGACCGCCGGTGAGAACATCCAGTTCCAGACGCCGGTCACTAACGGCGAGTTCCTGGCGGATGACAGCGAAGAAGGCCAGATCAAGGAAGCCGTCACGGTGGACACCGAGGCGCTGGCCAGAGCGTGGTGTGACGCCGTGCTGAGCGCCACCTGAGCAGAATTTCAAGAAAGGAACAGAACACGATGATTACCCTTCGACTCGAAGAAAAGCAGATCCAGATCGGCGACAGAACATACGTGCTGCGCATGAACATGTCTGTACTGGAGCGGATCCAGGAGGCCTGCGGCGGCGAGATCAAAGGTCTCATGCACAAGAACATGTATGACGGAAACGCCATCACCGTGGCCGCGATGCTCAACGACTATGCGGAGGATCAAGGCTGGGAACAGGACTGGACCGACCGGAAGGTCAAGAAGCTCTTTAACCCGGCCATGATGAAGATGCTGGACGTGACCGGCATGTTCTTCCGGGCCATGACGCCAGAGACGGAAGAGGGCACGGCAAAGACAGCGGCTGACGGTCCGAAAACCGAAGAGACGAAGCCCGATGAAGACCCGGGAAACTGACGGACCGGGCGGATCAATCCTCAGCGATTGATTTCGCCCGGTATCTCAGCTTATGGATGTTTGATTGCGGTCAGGACGAGCGGACCTTCTGGAAGACCATGAATCCCAGACGGCTGCACGCCCTGTTTAACGCCCGGTTCCGCCCGCAGAGAAACACAGAGGAAAGAAGAATGAACATCGGCGGAAAGAAAACAAAGTATGTGGATCTGGACGTTCCAGCAGGGAACGGGAAAAGCCTTGTGAATTATTTCAACGGGAAGTGATGCAATGGCGGGAAGCTCAAGAAAAGTAAATGTTGAGGTCGCTCTCTCAGGTGAAGCGAAATACAAACAGGCGATCTCGGAGCTGAATGCGGCAAATAAGACAATGGGCGCAGAACTCAAGCGCCTCTCAGCCGAGTATCAAGGAAACTCCGATAGCCTGGACTTCCTCACCAAGAAGGGCGAGGGCCTGCAGACCATGCTGGACCAGCAGAAAGAAAAGGTCTCGCAGCTTCAGGATGCGGTCAAGTTGGCGGCTCAGGAATATGGCGAGGCAAGCACCAAGACTCAGAGATATGCCGCACAGCTGGCGAATGCAGAAACTTCTGTCATTAATCTGGAACGGGCTATTCAGGAAAACAACAAGGCCATGGAGCAGCAGAAGTACAGCACGGAGGCTTTTGACCGGCAGATCGCCGTGCTGAACTCGGAGCTGCAGGAGCTGGATTCTGAGTTTGCCGCAGGCGCGGACGCAACGGAAACATACCGGGCCAAGCAGGAGACCCTGACGTCAATCCTGGAACAGCAGGAGGAGAAGTACAAGACCCTGAAGGCGGCTCTGGACGCCGCCATGAACTCCGAAACGGCCACCGAAGAGGAAATCAATGCCCTGAAGATTCAGGTCAACCAGGCGGCGACGGCGTACAACAACACCTCCGCTGCCATTCAGCAGAACTCCCAGGCCATGCAGGAGCATCTTGCCAAGCTCGGCATGGAGGAAAAGGGCCTGACCGGGATCGGGGACGCCCTGAGCGATGTGTCAAGCAAGTTTGGCATCCAGATCCCGGACGCAGCCAAGAGCGCTCTGAACGGCATGGGGTCCTTCTCCACAGGAACGATCGCCGCCCTGGGCGCAGCTGCCGCAGGCGTGACGGCTCTGTATGATGGGATCAAGGCACTCCACGAGATGACGGTGGAATATGCCGCATACGCCGATGAAATTATCACACAGAGCGCCATGACGGGACTCTCTACAGAGTTCCTGCAGGCGTATGAGTACGCACAGAATCTGGTTGACGTGGATCTGGACACCTTCACGGGAGCCATGCAGCGGCTCACCGACAAGATGGCAGACGCCAGGGACGGAAACGAGAAGCTGGCGGCGACATTCGAGCGGCTTGGCGTATCGATCACAGACACCAGCGGCGGAAGCCTGCTCCCGGCAGAGCAGGTGCTGATGCAGGTGATCGACGCGCTGCATAACATGGAAAACGAGACCGAGCGGAACGCTGTGGCCAGCGATCTGCTCGGCAAATCATATCAGTCGCTGAATCCTCTGATCGTCTCCGGAACGGGAACCCTGCAGAAATACATGGAGGCCGCGAAGGAGAATTACGTCCTCACAGAGGATCAGATCGCGGTTCTCGGCGAACTAGATGATCAGATCCAGCTGAACAACAATCAGTGGGAAGGCCTGAAAAGGAAGATTGCGGCCGAGTTTGCCCCGGCGTCGAAGGAAGCACTGGAGAATTTCGGCAGGCTGGTCGGAGCAGCTGGAAACGCGCTGATCGAATCCGGCATCATCGAGGGCGTCGGAGAGATTTTCGTGTTTCTGTCAAACATGCTTCAGCCGCTCACGGATCTGCTGGACACGGCAGACAGCGCTCCGAGCAGGCTCAGCCCGGTCTATGAAGTGCTGCACGGAATCGCCGGGGTGCTGGCGTGGATCAGTGACGCGGCAAATGTGGCCATCGGCCTTGTTCAAACGCTGACGATCGTCGGCGCTCCCGCAGGACTGACCAGAATCGGAAATGCCCTCGGCTACGGTGCGAGTTCGGGGAACTACTCCAACATGCAGAAGTGGCAGCAGAGCAGTGACCGGTTTTATGCAGCAGCAAACGGAAATTACTATAACTCACAGACCGGGAGATGGGAAGGCAACTATGGCCACAACGCCGGAGGCACGGAAAACTGGCGCGGCGGCCTGACCTGGCTCGGCGAAGCCGGACCGGAACTGGTGGACCTTCCAAAGGGCTCGAAGATCATGAACAACCAGGAGAGCCAGCAAGTGGGCGGCACAGTCATGTATGTCACCGTCACGATCGACGCGAAGAATGTAAAAGAGTTTAACGACGTGGTGGCCATCATGAAGGACGCAGCCACGGAGATCCAAACGAGGTGAACAGATGGCGCGAAAAAGTCTAAAGGCTTATGTAAAAAATTTTGCGGTTATTGACTCAGAGACTCCAAACACGCATGTAAACTTAGTCGTCCCAGGGCCGAACGGCCTATACAAAGCAGCGCCCGGCGACGGGAAATGGATGCTGATCCAGTTCGACAACCTCACCGCACGCCTCGGCCGGTATCGCCTGCTGGATGTCAGCGCAAAGTTTGCCCTCAAAACAGCCGCCACAACGGCCTGGATCAATCCACTGATGGGGACCTATAACGCGAGCACCGTCACCTGGAGCACGAAGCCGGAATATTACAGCGCCGGCGCCTCTCTGGTCGGCGGCGGGGTGTCGCTGGAACTGCAGGACTTCGACTTCACCTCAGACAGCACCGCAACAGCGAAGTCCGGACTGGCAAAAAACCTCCTAGCCTACTGCGGCGGTATTTTTGAGCCGATCCAACACAGCTACGCGTTTGAACTGTACACCAAGCTGACCGACGGAAGCACGCCGTACCTGGAATTTTTCTATGACGATGCAGAAACCGTCCAGAGCCAGATCGTCCGTCAGTCCGGGCCGATCTCCGGGACCGTCAACACGCTGCAGGCGATTCAGATCGTCTGGAGATACGACCCATCGGGCGACTATTACTGTGCCCAGCCATTCACACAGGACTCAGCGGTATTCTACTGGAAATACTCCAATGAGGCAAGTTATCGCACTGTCTCGATCTCAGGAGACACCAGGAGCGTTACCTTCCAGGCGAACTCTCTCAAGACCGGAACGACTGTCCAGTGGTATGTCAAAGGCACCGACACGACCGGGAGAACAACCCAGACGCCCGTTTACAGCTTCCAGACGAACACGACACAGATCACGCCGGACGACTACCCAACCGGCAACAACATCGACACCAGAACCGCAAAAAACTTCACATGGCATTTTGCGAGCGATGGGGGCAACTTCGGCCAGAGTTCCGCAAAGCTGTACTGGCGGGTGCAGGGCGCGGAAACCTGGAACAACGTCGCGGCAAGCGGCACAACCCAGAGCCTCAGCACCCCGGCATACACATTCCCGGCCGGCAAGACCATCGAATGGTATCTCGAAGGCACAGACTCCGGCGGCTATGTGAGCCGCAGCAGCACGCTCACATTCAAGACCCTGGATTACACGCTGACGGTTACAACACGCCCGACCGGGTCAGGCATCAATCCGCAGACGGCCATCTATTTTGCGTGGACCATGAGCAACAGCCAGGGTGATGCCGGGCAGAAATCCGCCGTGCTTTACTGGCGTGTGCAGGGCGCGGAGACGTACAATGAGATCAGGATCAGCTCGGCGACCAAGAGCTGCACCGTCCCGGCTAACACATTCCCGACCGGCGCGACCATCCAGTGGTATCTCAGCGTCACGGCCGCCGACAATGCGGTCAAGACGACGGCCGCGCAGACATTCACGACCGCAGCGCCAAAGATCACACCGGTTACATACCCGTCCGGCAACAGCGTTGAGTCCGGACAGCCGATCAGTTTCTCTTGGGCATTTCTCAGCGGTCAGACGGAATTCCACCAGGCGTCGGCGAAACTGTACTGGCGCGCCTCCACTTCGGACCCGTATCAGAGCATCGCCGCATCCGGATCGACCACGGGCCTGACGATCCCGAAGAACACCTTCCCGGGCAACGGTTCCACGATCTATTGGTACCTGGAAGGCACCGACTCCGGCGGCTATACCTCACAGAGCTCGGTGATGTCCTTCCGGACCGTCACCTCACAGATCACGCCGCAGAACAGTCCGACCTCCGGCTATCGGGATCCGCGGGACGCGATCACCTTCGCCTGGTACTTCAAAACGGCGGCAGCATCCTACGACCAGGCCTCGGCTGTCTTCCACTGGCGGGTTCAGGGGAGCACGGCGTGGACCAATGTCGAAGACTCCGGAAACGCCGGCAGCGTCACGATCCCGGCCAACACCTTCCCGGTGGCGAGCACGATCGAGTGGTATCTCAGCGGAACAGACACGGGCGGCTGCTCCTCAGAGTCCCAAGTCTACAGTTTTTCGACCGCGGCGAGCACAACCGATGCGATCTGTCAGACGCCGATCGGCGTCGTGGCGGATGGCACCAAGCCAATCACCTTCCAGTGGATCGTCCGGACCACGGACGGAACCAAGCCGACCAGAACACGGCTCTGGTGGAAGCTCCCGACGGAGTCCGCCAGCCAGTGGAAGGAACTGCTGGACACCACCGAGGATGTCTATGCTCACACAGCTGCAGCAAAAACCTTCCCGGCAGGAACGGTGGAATGGCGGGTGCAGGCCTACAACCGCGACAGCGTCGCAGGACCGGTCGGTGAGGCGTCCTTCGTTGTTCTCCGGGCACCGGAACCTCCGGAAGGCCTCTCCGCCACGGCGGCACCGCTGACGACGATCAGCTGGCAGTCAGACGGGCAGGGAGCGTATGAGATCAGCATCGACGGTGAGGTCGTCGTCGCGGAATACGGGCCGAGCGTCTACAGCTGGACCGTGCCGGAGCCACTGGCGGACGGCGTCCACAACATCCGCGTGCGGATCCAGGGCTCATACGGGCTTTGGAGCAATTACGCCGAGACATCGATCAGCGTGCAAAACTCACCGGTCGGCAATCTGACGCTGACCGGGAGCTTCGGAGTTGATGCGGAACTGTCCGTTACGGCGGAAGACCTTCCGGCGGAGCTTCCGGTGCAATGGTACCGGGACGGCAAACGGATCGGCAAGACCTCAGCGCGGCAGTTCCGGGACCGCATGGCCCTCGGGTCCCATGCCTACTATGCCGAGATCTGGCTAGAGGACGGGAACTATACCAGGTCGAACACGGTGGAGGGCTGCATGGCCGTCCAATCCCCAATGATCGCGGACGCCGCAGGCGGCGAGTGGGTCTCCCTCCGGCTGAGCGAAAACCGCGAACGGACGCATAGTTTTGAGTGGGGGAACCTGGCCGAGCTGATGCATACCGAGGCGGCGGTCTTTCCGATTCTGGAGCAGTCCAGCCATGAGGAACTGATCGCGAAGTTCGACTGCGCCTTCGCCGACCCGGCAGAGGCGCGGCGGTTTGAGTCGCTGAAGAAAAAGACCGTCATCATCAAGACCCGCAGCGGCCAGATCATCGTCGGAGGCTTCATCCAGTTCTCCAAGACCGAGAAGCAATTCTATCTGAGCTACACCTTCAGCATCCAGCAGATTGATATGGAGGACTTTGTCGATGGTACGGACGGTTGATTTCTGTTATCGCATTATGCGAGACGGCGCCGACTACGGCAAAATCTATACCACGAAAGGCTCCGCACCGCGGATTTCCATGAAGAGCAGCAGCGCGGTGAAGATGAACCTCACCGGATCGTTTCTGGCACCGCGACAGGACGTGGACTGGCTGACCGACGAAATCCGCCCGGAGCTGATCGTGGACGGCGTCACCTACGGCCTCGGGATCTACCGGGCGACCAACGTCCAGGAAGTCGACGACGGAACGACGGTGATCCTCAACATCACGGCAAACGACCGATGCTGGACCGTGCGGGACACACGCACCGAAGCACGCGTATTCTTTGCCGCCGGGACGAACTACGTCGCGGCGGCGGTGTCGGTCCTGACCGGGACCGGCATCGCGGTGATCAACGCAGTCCAGACGGCCGCCGTGCTGACAGAAGACCGGGAATGGCCGGCCGGCACCAGCTGCCTGGACATTGTGAACGAGCTGCTCTCGGAGATCAACTATGGGCAGCTCTGGTTTGACGGCACCGGCGCGGCCATACTCCGGCCGGTCAGCCTCCCCGAGGCGGTGAACATCAGCCACATTCTGGACGACACAAAGATCGAGAGCCTTCTGCTCCCGGGGATCCAGAGCGAGACGGACGTGCTGGCGGCGCCGAACGTCTTCATCTGCATTTGCAGCAACGCGGACAAAGACGAAGCCATGATGGCCGTCGCGGAAAACACCAACCCGCAAAGCCCCCTGAGCATCGCGAGAAGAGGCAGACGGATCACAAAAGTGATCCGGATCAACAACATATCATCACAGGAGGCGCTGCAGGTTTATGCAAACCGGCAGGTCTCCGACAGCATGATGGCCGGCGAGGTCATCACGGTGAAGACCTGCCTGCTTCCGGGCTTCGGCGTCGGAGATGTGACGGCCATCCGATACGGGGACCTGATGGCGATCTGCAGAGAAGCAGAGTGGACCATGGAACTGACCGTCGGCGGAGCGATGACCCACACACTGGAGAGGACGGTGATGACACTTGATTAACCCTTTTAACCGGCTGCTGGAGCAGCAGGCGCAGCTGGAATCGGGCGCGGATCTGCAGCTCGCGACGGTGGCGGCCGTCACGGAGGAAGGCCTGAGCCTGATCCCGGACGGAGAGACCGAGGCGACACAGAAAAAATACAAGTACATGACCAGCGCCTACGGGAATCCGGCAGCCGGCGACCGCGTCGTGGTGATGCGTCTCTCCGGGACTTATGTGGTGCTCGGCCGGATCGGTACCAGCACGCCGACGTCGGAGAAATATGTGCGCCGCAGCGGCGACACCATGACGGGGCCGCTGATCCTGAAGAGCTCGCTCCACTGCATGGACAGCCCGGAGATCACGCTCGGGTCGCGGCCAGATGCCAACAAGTGGTCGAAGGCGATCGCGTTCCGCGACAGCGTCCAAAAAAGCATTGCAAGACTTCTGGCGTTTCACGGCTCAAACGGATGGGCCGGACTCCAGATCTATGGGGAGCAGCAGGTCAACGGAGAAACAAAATCCAACCTTCTCGGGCTGTATATGACCGACGACGGCACGCCATACGTCAGCATAAACTATCCGGCTGCCTGGCGGAGGGCGCTCGGGCTCGGCAGCGCAACCGGCGCGCTTCCCCTCACCGCCGCGCAGGGCGGGACCGGAGCAGCCACCGCAGCGGCGAATCGGGTCCTCGCCGGGCCGAGCTCAGGTGACGCCG
>Ga0326513_10002065_pt1 | contig 14985 bp, 10 predicted proteins | sample 2_2465_0518_D_FD_203654 | JGI IMG/M metagenome (GOLD analysis project Ga0326513, IMG submission 203654) | Bovine rumen microbial communities from UC Davis, California, United States - 2_2465_0518 | ecosystem: Host-associated > Mammals > Digestive system > Stomach > Rumen | place: USA...
CCCGCAATCTTAGGCAATATCAGATAACTGGCAGAGTTAACACCCATAATCTCCAAGGCATCAATCTGCTGGGTAACACGCATCGTACCAATCTCAGAGGCGATGTTTGAACCTACCTTACCAGCCAAAATCAGACACATGATAGAACTGGAGAACTCCAGCAACATAATCTCACGGGTGGTATAGCCGCTCACCCATCGGGGCATCCACGGGCTCTGGATATTCAACTTCATCTGAATACAGATCACCGCTCCGATAAAGAAAGAAATCAGCAGCACAATGCCAATGGAATTAACGCCTAACTGCGCCATCTCCTTCACATATTGTTTCAGAAACATACGCAAGCGCTCAGGGCGTGAAAAGGTACGGCCCATCAGCATCAGGTATCGACCAAAGGTGGTCAGCCATTTATGTATTAACATACTTATTTCTTAATTTTCGCTGCAAAGGTACAAAATAATTCTTAATTCTTAATTCATAATACTTATTTTTTTGTACCTTTGCACCCGATTTATGGAAGAAAGTATTGTATTACGGACTGAAGGCCTCGTGAAACGCTATGGCAAGCGCACGGTGGTGAATGATGTAAGCTTCGATGTGAAGCAGGGTGAGATTGTAGGTTTGCTGGGCCCCAATGGTGCCGGTAAGACTACCTCGTTCTATATGACTACAGGTCTGGTAGTGCCCAATGGGGGACATATCTATCTGGGCGATGAGGATGTGACCAAATACCCTGTCTATAAGCGTGCGCGTGCCGGTATCGGCTATCTGGCTCAGGAGGCAAGTGTGTTCCGCAAAATGAGTGTCGAGGATAATATTCTTTCTGTACTTGAGATGACTGGAAAGCCTCGCGAATACCAACTGGAGAAGTTGGAGAGCCTTATCAAGGAATTCCGTCTGGAGAAAGTGCGCAAGAACCTGGGCGACCGTCTTTCCGGTGGTGAGCGCCGTCGTTGCGAGATTGCCCGCTGTCTGGCCATTGAGCCGAAGTTTATCATGCTCGACGAGCCCTTCGCAGGTGTCGACCCTATCGCGGTAGAGGATATCCAGTTTATCGTATGGAAACTGAAGGATCGTAACATCGGTATCCTGATAACCGACCACAACGTAGAGGACACGCTTTGTATCACCGATCGTGCGTACCTGCTTTTCGAGGGTCGCATTCTTTTCCATGGTACACCAGAAGAGTTAGCAGCCAACCAAATAGTGCGTAAGAACTACTTAACAGAATCGTTCGTGCTACGCCAAAAAGACTTCCAAAAACTGGAAGAGGCACGCATGATGGAGGATACAAAAAGAGAAGAGTAAAGCGTGGAAAGTGGAAAGTTAAAAGTTAAAAAAGTAAAAGACAAGGCAACTTTTCACTTTTCATTTGTCGCTTTTCACTTCTTTTTTGTACTTTTGCACCCCAATTTTGAACATATAATATAATAAGTACATAAGAAGATGAAAATTTCATTTGAATGCCCCGACAAGATCAATGGTCTGCTCACAATGACCGTTGAAGCGGCAGACTACCAGGATGCGGTAGAGAAGACCCTGAAGAATTATCGTAAGAAGGCCCAGGTTCCTGGTTTCCGTCCAGGTATGGTGCCTATGGGAATGATTAAAAAGCAATATGGCACAGCTGCCAAGGTTGATGAAGTCAACAAAGTGCTTGGTGAGAAACTGTATGCATACATTCAGGAGAATAAGATCCAGATGCTGGGTGAGCCCCTGCCCAATGAGAAGCAGGTTCCACAGGACTTTGAGAAGGACGAGGATCTGACATTCGTATTTGATATTGCTGTAGCACCTGAGTTCAAAGCTGAGCTCACTGCTAAAGATAAGATCGACTACTACACCATCAAAGTTGACGACAAGCTCATCAACGATCAGGTGGCTATGTATCAGTCACAGGCAGGTGAGTTCGTAAAGGCTGACGTATTCAGCGGCAACGACACAATCACTGGTGACATGCGCGAGCTCGATGAGAACGGCAACACCAAGGAAGGTGGTATCACCACCGAAGGTGCCATGGTTATGCCTGCCTATATCAAGGACGAGGATCAGCGCAAGCTTTTCGACGGTGCGAAGCCCGGTGATATCATCACCTTCAACCCCAAGAAGGCTTATCCCGACAATGACGCAGAGGTTGCAGCCCTCCTGAAGGTTCAGAAGGATGACATAAAAGACCTTGCTGCTGATTTCAGCTACCAGATTACAGAAATCCGTCACTTCCAGCCTGCTGAGGTTGACCAGAAGCTCTTTGACCGTGTATTTGGTGAGGGTACAGTGAAGGACGAGCAGGAGTTCCGTCAGAAGATTGCCGACAACATCGCACCTCAGCTGCAGCAGAACAGCGATTATAAGTTTATGCTCGATGTTCGTGCTTACCTGGAGGAGAAAGTTGGCAAGCTGGAGTTCCCAGAGGCTCTGCTCAAGCGCGTAATGATGCAGAACAACAAGGACAAGGGTGCTGACTACGTAGAGAAAAACTTCGAGGGTAGTATCAAGGAGCTGGCTTGGCACCTGATTAAGGAGCAGATCGTAGCTGCTAACCAGATCAAGGTTGAGGAGGCTGACCTCAAGGCTGTTGCCAAGGAAGCGATCCGTGCCCAGTTCGCTCAGTACGGTATGAGCAATGTGCCCGATGACGTATTGGAGAACTATGCTAACGAACAACTCAAAAAGCGCGAGAACGTAGATAACTTTGTTGATCGCGCTGTAGACATGAAGATGACTGAAGTACTCAAAAATGTGGTCAAATTGAACGAAAAATCAGTCACTTTGGAGGAGTTTAACAAGCTTATGTCAGAAAAATAAGATTTTTTAGGAAAAAATAACCCCTAAGTTAGAGAGGTTATCGACTTTTTTGATTATCTTTGTGTCCCAAAACGCAGGATAGACAAAAACGAAAGGTCGATAACCTTTTTTGCGTAGTTAAGAAAATGAGAAATTAAGAAGTTAAGATTATGAAGAATGATTTTAGAAAATATGCTATACAGCATTTAGGTATGGATGGGATGACGCTCGACGACGTGATGAAGGCGCAGGCTCAGTATTTGAATCCATATATTCTTGAAGAGCGTCAGTTGAACGTGACGCAGATGGACGTGTTCTCACGTCTGATGATGGATCGCATCATTTTCCTTGGTACACAGATTGACGACTATACTGCCAACACGCTTCAGGCGCAGTTGCTCTACCTCGATTCAGTAGACAACAGTCAGGATATCTCTATCTACATCAACTCGCCTGGCGGTAGCGTGACAGCAGGTTTGGGTATCTACGATACCATGCAGTTTATCACCAGCGATGTAGCCACCATCTGTACGGGTATGGCTGCCTCGATGGGCGCCGTTCTGCTTGTGGCAGGTAAAGAGGGTAAGCGCTCTGCACTGCCCCATAGCCGCGTGATGATTCATCAGCCACTTGGCGGTGTACAAGGTCAGGCCTCTGATATCGAGATTGAGGCCAAGGAAATTTTGAAGTTCAAGAAAGAATTATATACCATTATCTCAGAGCACTCTCATACACCTTACGATAAGGTTTATGCCGATTCTGACCGTAACTACTGGATGACAGCAGAAGAAGCAAAGGCATACGGTATGATCGATGAGGTGCTCGTGAGGAAGAAGTAAAAAGGTAAAAAAGTAAAAAGGTAAAAAAGTGAAGAAAGAATGTAGTTTCTGCGGAAGAAATGAGCACGAGGTGAAGTTGTTGATAACGGGTCTCAACGGCTACATCTGTGAGGACTGTGCACAACAGGCCTACAGAATTGTACAGGAGAATATGCCCGCTACCAACGCCAAATCACCGAAAAATAAGAAAAAGCCTCAACTCCATGTTCCCAAGCCAAAGGAAATCAAGGAGTATCTTGACCAATACGTGATCGGACAGGACGAGGCTAAGCGCTATCTCTCCGTAGCTGTATATAATCACTATAAGCGTCTGCAACAGCCAACCAATGAGGATGGCGTGGAGATTGAAAAGAGCAACATCATCATGGTGGGCTCAACTGGTACAGGAAAGACACTCATGGCCAGAACAATCGCCAAGTTGCTCGACGTTCCCTTCTCTATTGTAGATGCAACCGTATTCACAGAAGCAGGTTATGTAGGCGAGGACGTTGAGAGTATCCTTACCCGTCTGTTGCAGGTATCTGATTACGATGTAGAAAAGGCACAGCGTGGTATCGTATTTATCGACGAGATTGACAAGTTGGCACGTAAGTCGGATAACCCTTCCATTACTCGCGACGTGAGCGGAGAGGGTGTACAACAGGGTTTGCTGAAACTGCTTGAGGGTACAGATGTCAACGTGCCTCCCAAGGGCGGTCGTAAGCACCCTGAACAGGAATATGTCAAGGTTGACACCCGTAACATCCTGTTTATCTGCGGTGGTGCCTTCGATGGGATCGAGCGAAAGATTGCACAACGACTGAATACCCACGTAGTTGGCTACAGCAGCGTCAATAACACGGCTAGCATCGACAAGAACAACATGATGCAGTACATCCGTCCACAGGACTTAAAGTCATTTGGACTGATCCCCGAACTCATTGGTCGTTTACCAGTGCTCACCTATCTGAATCCATTGGATCGTGAAGCCCTGGAGCGCATCCTCGTTGAGCCCAAGAACTCTATCGTGAAGCAGTATATTAAACTCTTCGAGATGGACGGTGTGGAGCTCACCTTTACGAAGGATGCCCTGACGGCTCTGGTTGACAAGGCTGTGGAATTCAAGTTGGGTGCCCGTGGTCTGCGCTCTATCGTGGAGAACGTCATCATGGATGCCATGTACGAATTGCCTTCCAAGAAGGTGAAGAAATTTGAAGTCACGGGCGATTATGTCCGCGAGCAACTCGAGAAGTCACAACAATTAAAGAAATTAGAAGCCTAAGTACTAGAAATTTATGACTGAGAAAATGAATCTTACCGAAGCGCTGAAGAAATACTTTGGATTCGACAAATTCAAAGGCGATCAGGAGCGTATTATCCAGAACCTCTTAGATGGGAAGGATACCTTTGTGCTCATGCCTACAGGCGGCGGCAAGTCTTTGTGCTACCAGTTGCCATCACTGCTGATGGAGGGAACAGCCATCGTCATCTCACCGCTGATTGCGCTGATGAAGAATCAGGTGGATGTCATCTCCAACCTGAGTGAGGCTGGCACGGCACACTATCTGAACTCTTCACTGAACAAAGCAGCCATCGATCAGGTAAAGACTGATATTATGGCTGGGCGCACCAAACTGCTGTATGTGGCACCAGAGTCGCTCACTAAAGAGGACAATGTAGAGTTCCTGAAGTCAGTGAAGATTTCTTTCTATGCTGTCGATGAGGCACACTGTATCTCAGAATGGGGCCACGACTTCCGCCCTGAGTACCGTCGCATCCGTCCAATCGTCAATGAGATTGGCAAGGCACCTATCATTGCCCTGACTGCAACGGCTACTGATAAGGTACGCACGGATATCAAGAAAAACCTCGGTATCGTAGACGCTACTGAATTTAAGAGTTCATTTAATCGTCCAAACCTCTACTACGAGGTACGTCCTAAGACAAAGGATGTAGACAAGGATATCATCAAGTTTATCAAGCAACACCCGAACAAGAGCGGTATTATCTACTGCCTCTCGCGTAAGAAGGTAGAGGAATTGGCTGCCATCCTGCGCGCCAACGATATCAAGGCAGCTGCTTATCATGCAGGTCTTGACTCATCAACTCGTTCCAATACACAAGATGAGTTCCTCATGGAGAACATTGACGTGATTGTAGCGACCATCGCCTTTGGTATGGGTATTGACAAGCCTGATGTACGCTTCGTGATCCATTACGATATTCCCAAGTCGCTGGAGGGCTATTACCAAGAGACGGGACGTGCCGGACGTGACGGTGGTGAAGGTATCTGTCTGGCCTTCTATTCAAATAAGGACTTGCAGAAACTGGATAAATTTATGGAGGGTAAGCCCGTGGCTGAACAGGATATCGGTAGACAACTGCTCGTTGAGACAGCAGCCTATGCCGAAACATCCGTCTGCCGCAGAAAGATGCTGCTCCACTATTTCGGTGAGGATTATCCAAAGGACAATTGCGGCAACTGCGATAACTGTCTGCATCCCAAGACGAAGATCGAAGCACAGAATGAGTTGGTTCTTACATTGAACTCCATCCTGGCTATCAAGGAGAATTTCCGTTCAGATTACGTCATTGATTTCATCATTGGTAAGGAGACAGATGAGATCGTTGCTCACCACCATCAGGATTTGGAACTCTTTGGTTGTGGCGCTGACAGTGACGACAAGATATGGAATCCTGTTATCCGTCAGGCGCTTATTGCTGGTTATCTGAAGAAAGAGGTAGAGAACTACGGTCTGCTCAAGGTAACCCCTGCTGGCAAGAAGTTCATCAAGAACCCTAAGTCGTTTATGATTGTGAAGGATGCTGAGTTTAATGATGACGAGGATAGCGTAGAACCAGAAGGTGGTATCAGTGCCCTCGATCCCGTACTCAGTGCTATGCTGCGCGATCTGAGAAAGAAAGTGTCAAAACGCATGCAGCGCCCACCATACGTCATCTTCCAAGATGCATCATTGGAACAGATGGCTACCGACTATCCTATCACCCTCGAGGAGTTGAAGAACATCCAAGGCGTGGGCGAAGGAAAGGTTAAGCAGCCATACGCCAAGGAGTTCGTGGATTTGATTAAGGCTTATTGCGAAGAAAACGGTATCGAGCGTACAGTTGACGTCCGCGTACGTACCGTTGCCAAGAAGTCAATGCTGAAGGTGAAGATTATCCAGAGCATTGACCGTCAAGTGGCACTCGACGATATCGCTGCTGCACAAGGCATTGAGTTCGAGGAACTGCTCGACGAAGTGGAGGCTATTGTTTATAGTGGAACGAAACTGAACATCGATTATTTCCTCGAAGAGGTGATGGACGATGATCATGTAGAAGATATCTACGACTACTTTGCCGAGTCGGATACCGACAGGCTCTCTGTAGCAATCGAAGAGTTAGGCGAAGACTACTCCGAGGATGAAATCCGACTGGTACGCATCAAGTTCATCTCTGAGATGGCAAATTAATGAAGTGAATAAATATATAATATAATAAGGTATGGCATCATTTATTACAGACAAGATCGTAATGGACGGCCTGACTTTCGACGACGTCCTCTTAATTCCAGCTTATTCGGAAGTTCTGCCAAAGACAGTAGAGTTAAAAACCCGCTTTTCGCGTAATATCGAACTGAACGTGCCGTTTGTAACGGCAGCTATGGATACAGTTACCGAGTCGCAGATGGCTATTGCCATTGCCCGTGAAGGTGGTATCGGTGTGATCCATAAGAATATGTCGATTGACGATCAGGCCCGTCAGGTAGCCATCGTAAAGCGTGCTGAGAATGGTATGATCTACGATCCTATCACGATTCCTCTGGGATCAACAGTCGCACAGGCACTCGACATTATGTCGGAATACCATATCGGTGGTATCCCCGTGGTCGATGATGGCAATCACCTCGTAGGAATCGTCACCAATCGTGACCTGCGCTTTGAGCGTCGCTTGGATCGCCCCGTTGACGAGATTATGTCGAAGGAACATTTGGTAACGACTCACCAACAGACTGACCTGATTGCTGCTGCACAGATTCTGCAGGAGAATAAAATCGAGAAACTGCCTGTTGTTGACAAGGACAACCATCTGATTGGTCTGATTACGTATAAGGACATCACCAAAGCCAAGGATAAGCCAATGGCTTGTAAGGACAGCAAGGGTCGTCTGCGTGTAGCAGCTGGTGTAGGTGTGACTGCTGATACGCTCGACCGTATGCAGGCATTGGTAGATGCTGGTGCAGATGCCATCGTCATCGATACGGCGCATGGTCACTCAAAGTCAGTTATCGAGAAGTTGAGAGAAGCAAAGGTGGCATTCCCCAATATCGATATCGTTGTAGGTAATGTGGCAACTGGTGACGCTGCCAAGATGCTCGTTGAGAATGGTGCTGACTCTGTAAAAGTAGGTATTGGCCCAGGTTCTATCTGCACCACCCGCGTGGTAGCCGGTGTGGGTGTACCTCAGCTGAGCGCTGTTTATGATGTATACAGTGCTCTGAAGGGAACTGATGTTCCTCTGATTGCCGATGGTGGTCTGCGCTACTCTGGTGATATCGTCAAGGCATTGGCTGCTGGTGGCAGCTGCGTGATGATCGGTTCTCTCGTAGCAGGTACTGAGGAGAGTCCTGGCGATACCATTATTTACAACGGACGTAAGTTCAAGTCATATCGTGGTATGGGTTCTTTGGAGGCCATGGAGCAGAAGCACGGTTCTAAGGACCGTTATTTCCAGGGCGACACCAAGGAGGTAAAGAAACTTGTACCAGAGGGTATCGCAGGTCGCGTACCTTACAAAGGAACAGTTCAGGAGGTGATCTATCAGATGGTTGGAGGTCTGCGTTCTGGTATGGGCTACTGTGGTGCGCCCACTATCGAGGCACTTCACAATGCAAAGTTCACCCGCATCACCAATGCTGGTGTTAACGAGTCGCATCCACACGACATCACCATCACTAGTGAGGCTCCGAACTACTCAAGACCTAATGACTAAATGAAAAGGGTTCTTCTACTTGCGTATACGCTACTGGCTGTTGTGACCTCCTGGTCGCAATCAGATCCAGTCGTGATGACAATCAATGGTGTAGCTGTTCCCCGGAGTGAATTCGAATATTCATACAACAAGAACAATGGCGATGGTGTCATCGACAAAAAAAACATCGATGAATATACCGACCTGTTTATCATCTACAAATTAAAGGTAGCTGCCGCCTTGGATGCGAAATTGGACACAATGGCTTCCTTCAAAGAGGAATACACCACCTATCGTAACCAACAGGTGACACCAACGATGGTCAGCGATGACGAGGTACTCAACGAGGCGCATCGTATCTATGATCGTACCAAGGAGATGATAGGTCCTCGCGGACTGGTAAAGCCTGCGCATATCGTATTAGAACTTGACACCAAGGCCTCTGCACAAGAACAGGATAAGGCCAAGCAACGTATAGACTCTATCTATCAGGCGCTGAAAAGCGGAGCTGACTTCAGTACGCTCGCCAAGCAGTTGTCGCAAGACGCAGGCTCTGCGCAAAATGGCGGTGACCTGCCTTGGATCATGCCAGGACAGACGTTCAAAGAGTTCGAGGATGTCATCTATAACCTCCAAAAGGGCGAGATAAGTCAACCGTTCCTCACACCAGTAGGATATCATATCGTACTGATGAAAGACAAGAAACAGCTGGAGCCTTTCGACTCACTCAAGAGTACTATTGTACGACAGTTAGAGTTCAGAGGCATCCGTGATGAAATCTTGAAGGCACGTCTTAACCATATCGTGGAACAGTCACAGGGCACGATAACATCAGCTGAGGTCATCGACAAGCGATCTGATTCGTTGGCTACCGTCAATGAGGAGATGAAATACCTGTTCAAAGAGTATCACGACGGTTTGCTGCTCTATGAAATCAGCAACCGTGAGGTGTGGGAGAAAGCCTCATCCGACGAAGGTGCCCTGCAAGCGTGGTTCAAGAATCATCGCAAAGACTACACGTGGGATCAGCCCCGCTATAAGGGTATCGCTTACCATGTGAAGACGAAACAGGACATAAAGGCCGTCAAGAACTGCGTCAAACGTCTGCCTTTCGATCAATGGGCAGAAGCGCTCCGTAGTACCTTCAACCCCGACAGCATCATCCGAATTCGTGTAGAAAAGGGGCTCTTCAAGCCTGGCGACAACGGCACTATCGACAGAATGGTGTTTAAGATGACACCTGCCAGTGAAGTCAGGGATGCCAGTCTGAATGACTACCCCATCGATGCGGTGTTTGGCAAGAAATTGAAGCGACCCGACGATTATAACGACGTACGCCAACAGGTGATAGAGGACTATCAGGCGTATCTGGAACAGACTTGGGTTGCCTCATTGCGCAAGCGTTATCCTGTGGAGATTAATCAAGAAGTATTGAAAACAGTCAATAAACACTAATGAAAAGAACAAGGATTCTAATATTACCGCTGTTACTCGCCCTGCCGCTCTTGGGAGCAGCTGAGCGGATGTCACAATCTGCAGCAATGTCTGTTGCGCCCAGTGATACAGACTCTGTAAAGATCGGCACCATCATCGACGAAGTGGTTTGGGTAGTGGGCGACGATGCCATCCTTAAATCCGACGTAGAGATGATGCGCATGCAGGCTGCTATGGAAGGTATTAAGTGGAGTGGTGATCCCGATTGTATCATCCCTGAGCAGATTGCCGTTCAGAAGTTGTTCAAGCATCAGGCTGAGATAGACAGTATCGAGGTAACAGATGCTGACGTGGCATCGGAGGTAGAACAGCAGATCAGCTACTGGTTGGAGATGGTAGACGGTTCACGTGAACGCCTGGAGGAATATAAGCACCAGCCGCTCTCACAAATCCGCAATGAACTGCGCGAGGAGATGAAAGACCGTCAGATGGTTCAGCGCATGAAACAGAAACTCGTGGAGGACATCTCTGTAACGCCAAATGAAGTACGTCGTTACTTCAAGGACATGCCTTCCGACAGTATTCCTTTCGTACCTACTGAGGTGGAGGTGCAGATTATCCAGATTACCCCGAGAATCGAGGATGAAGAGTTGAATCGTGTAAAGGAAGAACTTCGTGAGTATACAGATCGTGTAAATAAGGGTGAAGCAAGTTTCCAGACTTTGGCGCGTCTCTACTCTGAGGATCCAGGTACCGCTAGACGTGGTGGCGAACTCGGACTTGTAGGTCGTGGCACACTCGATCCAGCTTTTGCCCAAGTAGCCTTCAACCTCACTGATCCAAAGAAAGTCTCAAAGATTGTGGAATCGGAATTCGGTTTCCATATCATCCAACTTGTAGAGAAGCGTGGTGAGAAGGTAAACGTACGACATATCCTCCGCAAGCCAGTTGTTTCCGACGAGTCCATTGAGCGTGCTTTGAATCGTCTCGACTCTATCGCTGATGATCTGCGTGCTAACAAATTCACCTTTGAAGACGCAGCACCTGTCATTTCGGATGATAAGGATACACGTAATGCCAAGGGATTGATGTCAACTAACATGGCACAAAAAGGTTACACTTCATCTAAATTCCGCATGCAGGATCTGCCTCCAGAGATTGCGAAGGTTGTTGATACCATGCAGGTAGGCCAGATTTCGAAATCTTTCCAGATGATTAACCAGCGTGGTAAGACTGTCTGTGTGATTGCCAAACTGAAGAATCGTATCGATGGTCATAAGGCCACAGTGACAGAGGATTTCCAGACACTGAAAGATGTTGTGCTCAACAAGCGTCGCGAAGAGCACATCCATCAGTGGGTAGTCAATAAGATTAAGAATGTATATACCCGCCTGAACGACAACTATAAGGGCTGTAAGTTCGAGTACGAAGGATGGGATAAATAAACTGTCGTGAATAGGAAGTCGTTTATATATCTGATGGTGATAGCCTTGCTCTTGGCTGTGGCTTCAGCTGGAGCCCAGAAGGGGAAAAAGTCACAAAAGGGCCAGCCACGTAAGGCAAAGGTGGAGGACACCCGCATCTATCTGGTACATGCTGACGTGCTTCACTTCGACCAGTACCAAAATCCAGATGCTACGATTCTGAATGGTAAGGTTCATTTCACCCATCAGGGCGCACGACTGTACTGCGACAGTGCCTATTTCTATGAAGCTAGCAACTCGTTTGAAGCTTTCGGACACGTAAAGATGTTGCAGGGCGACACCCTCTCTTTGGTCAGCGACTATGCTTATTACGATGGTAACGAACAGATGGCCAGAGCGCGATACAATGTGGTACTGAAACATCGTAAGACCACACTTTATACTGATAGCCTCGACTTCGACCGCCTCTATGACAATGCGTATTTCTTCGAAGGTGGAAAGATGATCGACGGCAACACTGAGCTCACCTCTGATTGGGGCGAATACAATACCGAGAGTAAGATGTCGGTATTCAACTATGACGTTCAGATGAAGAGTCCGAAATTCTTCCTTACCACCGATACGCTCTATTACGACACGCGTACCTCGATAGCACATATCGTAGGACCATCGAATATCACATCTGGCGATAGCCATATCTATTCGGAACAGGGCTACTATGATACGAAGCAAGACCAGGCTCGATTAATGAACCGCTCAGTACTGTCCAACAAAGGCAAGATGCTAGTGGGCGATAGTGTCTACTACGATAGCGAACAGGGGTTTAGTCAGGCCTTCCGTGATGTAGTTTATGTCGATTCTGTCAACAAAAACAAGTTGACAGGCAACTATGGTGAATACTTCGAGAATACGGGCTATGCCATGTGTACTGACAGTGCTGTCGCTATTGATTTCTCGCAGGGTGACTCACTCTTTATGCATGCTGATACCTTTAAGGTGATTACTTTTAATATCGAGACTGACTCCGTATATCGTAAGATTCATGCCTACCGCAAAGTACGGGCTTGGCGTACTGATGTGCAGGCCGTATGCGACTCACTGGTCTATAACTCGCTCGACTCGTGCATGACGATGTATTTCGACCCTATCGTATGGAATCAGAACCAGCAGTTGCTTGGTGATCGGATTGAGGTATTCCTTAAGGATTCCGTCATCGATCACGCCCATATCATCAATAACTGCTTCTCTATCCAACAAGTGAAAAGCGATACGGCTTGCTATAACCAAGTCTCGTCGAAGGATATGTATGCCTATTTCCAAGAGGGCAATATCAAGGAAACACGAGCCATAGGTAACGTACTCATCGGCTATTATTTCGAAGAGGGTGACTCCGTACCTATTATATATAATTACCAGGAGACTTCTGAGTTGCGTATGTTCCTGAAGGACCGTAAACTGGAAAGTGTGTGGACACCAAAGACCACTGGTACAATGTATCCACTCAACCAGATTCCACCTGATCGCAAACAACTGTCTGGCTTTGCCTGGTACGACTACATACGTCCGAAGGATCGCCTAGATATCTTTAACTGGCGAAAGAAGTAAAATGGATATTATTTCTCTCCTCCCCGACTCCGTCGCCAACCAGATTGCAGCTGGTGAGGTGATACAGCGACCAGCTTCTGTCATCAAGGAGCTGGTAGAGAATTCTATTGATGCAGGCGCACATCGCATTCAGGTGATTGTGGTGGATGCTGGTCGCACATCCATTCAGGTGATTGACGATGGTAAAGGAATGTCTGAAACTGATGCGCGACTCTCTTTCGAGCGTCATGCCACCTCGAAGATTAAAGAGGCAAGCGATCTCTTTGCGCTTCATACGATGGGCTTCCGTGGTGAGGCTCTGGCTTCCATTGCTGCGGTATCACAAGTGGAACTGCTCACACGAAGAGAAGAGGATGAGATTGGTACTCATCTGATGATTGCAGGTTCAAAGGTTAACGGACAAGAACCTGCGGCAAGTCCCGTGGGGAGTAACTTTAAGGTTGAGAACCTGTTCTTCAACGTCCCTGCTCGAAGAAAGTTCTTGAAAACAAATGCCACCGAATTGAATAATATCCTCACGGCTTTTGAACGGATTGTACTCGTTTATCCATCTATACATTTCACCTTGCATCACAATGGCGTTGAACTACTGAACCTCCGTTCAGGTAGTCTGCGCCAACGTATTGCCGATGTATTCGGTAAACAGTATAACCAAGATCTGCTACCTGTAGAGGTACATACCTCAATGGGCGATATCACAGGTTTTGTAGGGAAACCTGAGAGTGCTCGCAAAAAGGGCGGACATGATTTCTTTTTTGTGAATGGACGGTACATGCGTCACCCTTATTTCCACAAGGCTGTACTATCTGCCTACGATCGTTTGGTGGCAGAAGGCATGCAGGTGCCGTATTTCTTGTATTTCGAGGTAGAGCCAGCAGAGATTGATGTCAACATCCATCCCACAAAGACGGAAATTAAATTCGAGAACGAACAGGCCCTCTGGCAAATTCTCTCTGCAGCCGTTCGCGATGCTATCGGCAAATTCTGTGAGGTGCCAGCTATTGACTTTGATATCCAAGGACGACCGGATATTCCAGTCTTCGACCCCTCGCACGACCAGATAACTGCCCCACGTGTCAACTATAACCCCGATTATAATCCTTTTAAAAGTTCTGGGAAAACTTCAGGAGGAAGTTCTAGTGAAAAGTGGAAGGCGGAAGGTGACAGGAAAATTGACCCACAATGGGAAACACTGTATAAAGGTATCTCTAGCCAACAGGCACCTAGTCAGACGTCATTCTTCGATAATGAGCTAATCAATAGCAGCTTAACCTCGACGGATGAGATGCTCTCTGAGAAATCGCCTGCCCACTATCAATATAAAGGCAAGTATATCATGACTGCCGTGAAGTCAGGACTGATGATCATCGACCAGTACCGCGCAGATGTGCGTGTACACTATGAGCGTTATATGGACCAACTCACGCATCACACCGCACGAATCCAAAAGTTACTCTTTCCTGAGACCCTGCAGTTGTCACCTGCCGAAGCTGTTACTATGCAACAATTGATACCCGACCTTTCCAACATTGGCTTTGACCTGAGTGACTTGGGGGGTAACACCTTTGCTATCAATGGCGTACCAGCTGGAACAGAGGGCATCGATCCCGTGCAACTACTCCGTCAGATGATGGATGATGCCAGCAATCCCATTGACTCGCTAAATGCCCAAGTGGCACTGAGCCTGGCCCGTAGTGCAGCGGTGCCTTATGGTCAAGTGCTCAGCAATGAGGAAATGGAAAACCTGATTAACGAACTCTTCGCCTGTTCGAACGTCAACTACACGCCCGACGGAAAATCCATTCTCAGTATCCTCCCACAAGCCGATATTGAGAAGTTAATGGGATAAAGAAAGAGCAATTAGTTAAAAAGGGTTAACTTTTGATAGATTTTTCACTTAATATTTTTCTATTCCAATAAAAGTCCGTACCTTTGCACCCGCTTACAAA
>Ga0326513_10002066_pt1 | contig 14982 bp, 16 predicted proteins | sample 2_2465_0518_D_FD_203654 | JGI IMG/M metagenome (GOLD analysis project Ga0326513, IMG submission 203654) | Bovine rumen microbial communities from UC Davis, California, United States - 2_2465_0518 | ecosystem: Host-associated > Mammals > Digestive system > Stomach > Rumen | place: USA...
CAAGGCAAAATTTCTTTTTTTCGACGTAAAATTAACCTTTTCCCACGCACATTTTCCGAAGGCATTTTTAAGGCAAAATTTTATTTTTTCGACAACGAATTAAGGCAATTTCGAATAATATGATTTTTAAAACCTATTTTAAAATTTTTTAAAATAAATTTTTTCTTTAATAAAAAGAGATGAGCCAAGAAAACGAAAACGAGCCAATTTTTGAAACTTTAAAAATAGATGATGCCTATGAAATTTCAAATAACACTTATCCATTCATCATAAGAAGAATTGATGATAAAAGCGAAGTTTTAATTTGGAAAAATAGCGCTGGTTATCTTTGCGTAATTCTTAATATTAAACCATACTTATTACATAAATTAATCGCTAATCAATTTATTCCAAACCCTGAAAATTTACCTGAAATAGATCACATCGACAGAAATAAAGAGAATAATAGAATTGAAAATTTGCGCTGGGTTTCGAAGTCTGAAAATATGAAAAATAAAAATGGTTTTAATGGAAAAGAGTTTATTTATAAAAGTCGTTTAAGTGAAAATGCCATAAAAGTTTTACATTACGGCAATTATGAACTAGAATTTTATTATTTTGATGATGAGAAATTTTATTATTTTAATGGTTTTGAATATAGGGAATTAAATTACCACGATAAAAACAAAAATAAAGCTTTCCACGTAAAAGTATATGACAAAAATAATAAGCGAATTGCGATTTATTTAAACAAATTCAAACAACTTTATAATTTGATTTAATTTATTTTTATTCTGCTTCTGTTTGGCTTCCTTCAGGTGTTCCAAATTGTTGATACATAACTCCAGCATTTGAAATTAAGAAATATGTATCACGACATAACCAAATTTGAGGTGGTGGAGGATGTGCCGAACCATCAGATTTAACATTATAATAAGTGTCGTTTGCGCCTGAGTAAATTGGTTGTCCTTTGAGTTGAACAGGAATATTTTTACCATTGGAATCTATACCATCGAAAGTATAACCCGCATTATTTCTTTCAGCTTGAACATTCCAAATAAACGATGTTCCATCGCTTAAAGTGTTTGCGTATCTTGTTCCTGCTTCTGAGTTTCTAACCATCGTCATCGAATCTTCAAATTCTTTAGTTGCTTCCAAACCACCAGATAAATCAGAAGCTATTAATTGTTGTTGTAAAAATCTTGCTCCTAATGAATCAACCACCTCATCAGGCATATTCTTTCCATTAACAGTTAATTGAAGATTTGAGTAAATAGGGTTTTCCATAATTGTTATATCATTATCATGTTTTGGAAATACGACTGACATACATGAACAATTTGAAACAGGAATATTAATTGATGTTTGAATACCTGCGGCACTTGCTGCGATTGGAAAAGCATAATAATCTAATTGTTGAGATGGAATGATGTAAGGAGTATTAAACATTTCATAAATTGCCTTTAAAGTTTTTTCGCGAACACTAAAACCATACATATTAGATTTCAATGATTGAACAGACATGCCAACACATTGAAGCAAACATTCGCCATTTTCAACAGTTAAAGTTGATGGGTCTCCTGTATTTGCTCCTGCTGTTAGAACAAATTTATTAATTATTGTTGCTGAATTGTTAATTTGTGTGAATGCGTGCTTTATCATTGCTGAAAGATTTTGTGAAATTGTCATATTGAACTCTTCACCTTCGACAAATTCTTTATACTCTTTAACTTTCATTGGGTCAATCGCGCACCATACTAAACCACGAGGCTTAACATAAAATTTCAATTCTAAATCTCCACAAACTCTATTAGGGTATAAATCAAGTGCTTGTAATGCCAAGATATCTTCAAATGGTAAATTTGCCTCAAATTCTACTTCATGCGGTAATCCATCTTTAAAATCAACAATATTTATATAAGTTCCACAAATTGAAGAAGAGTAATTTGAAACATTTTCATAAAGTGAATGTGTAAAGCGTTTTGTTTTCTTTTCTTGTTTCGGTTTAATTGTTGAATATGCGAAACCTTCACGGCAGCATTCATTTTGTTGGTATCCTGTTGATAAATCATGGCAGTTAATTTGTAATTGGTCAAGAATTTGATTAGAAGATTTGAAACCTACGAATATTTTGCTTAAGTGGTCTTCATCATCGAAATAAGTTGAGTTTATACCTGTGAGCTGAAGAATTAATTTGATTTTGAAGGTTAAAAATCCATCAGTAATTTGACTTATCATATGGTCTCTGTGAGTTATTGATATTCTTGTTTCCTGTGAATCGTTGAAAGGTGCTGATTGGTCATGGCAGTCTTCTGTTTTTAATATAAATGAACGTGTTCCATCATTAACCTGAACAAGGTATTTAAGTCTTTCGAAATATTCTTTTACGTTTCCTTGCTTTTGGTCTAAAGCGCTTCCGTTTTTGTTTGCTATTCTTGTATTAAATCGAGAATTCATATTTTAATAAAGATAAAAAATTAATTTTAAATAAAATAATATGAATACAGAAACGAAAACATATTTTTGGGTAAATCAACTTGAAAATAAATTTCCTCCCGAGTTTATATCATCGAAAAATAAAAAATTTATTGTTGTGGAAGAGTGTAAAGCAATTTTAAAAGATAGTTTAGTCGGTGATGTTATTTTACACGCTGATTTTATCCATAGGGACCATTATTTAGATTATGCCTGTTGTTTTGTTAATGAAGAAGCAAACAGAGATACAGCAAAATACGAATATAATTCGCAAAAACAAAGCTTTAAATTATGGTTTACTGATTTATACGGTGAAATAGTCAATATCGACGCATTTGCCTTAAGATTGCTTTTAATTTTTTAAAAATGACTTATTTATTAACTTGTAAACAAATTGATTCTGGTGTTGGAGATATTGCTGAAACTTTAACTAATATAAATGTAGAAGATTTTGCGAAGAAAAGCGAAGTAGCAACGAAAGAAGATTTAAATACTTTATCAGGAATTGTAGCTAACAAGTTAGATTCTTCGCCAATTCATCATCACGATATAGCTGACATAGACCAATTAGCAACTGTCTTAGGTGATAAACTTGACAGAACACAAACATATAATTATTCATCAATATTATCAAATCCTGAAGAAATTAATTATCTTAATCAATTAAAAACTCCTTCAATAATTCTATCACCTTGTAAGCAATTAAGTTTATATTCTTTTGAACTTGATAGCAATAACAATCTTAAAATTTTATATGTTGGTTCGAATCCATCCATAACAATAGCAAGCTATAATTTATCTTCAGCTGCTTGGGTTTTCGGTAGTTATAATATCGGTGAAGTTTTACAAAATCATCATGACGCAATTGAATTATTAAGTAATAATCAAGTTGCTCCAGGAGCAAGTAGTTTAAGTGTTAGTTCAACAGCTTTAACATGCTCTAAAAAATTAATTGTAAATGATAATAGTGGACATTGTGTCAGTATGTTAAGTGATGCTAATAGCACGAATTTTCATATGGGCAACTCTGAATCAACTAATAATTGTGCTGTATTAAGATTTATCAAAAATGAATCACCTAAATATTTAGGTCTCGGATTTTTTAACAATGATGATAAAATGAAGATTGATACTAATGGCAACGTTAATATAACAGGAAATATATCATCACCAACAATAACAGATATATACAATAAGATAAACGCGATAATAGATTTTATCAGAATCGGTCATGTTTTACTTACTAATACTTCTGATAATAATGCTTATATGGAAAATATTATATCAACTTTAGGAGTTAAATCTATGAATCATATTGAGGTTGTAAATGTTAAATTTAGTGATGGAACACAAGAAGATATGCTAATGTGGTAAAATTGATTTTAGCACTTCGTTAGGTAAAATTAAATTTTAATTAATTTAAAATGGAGTTTAATTGTTTATTTTACATGATAACAGAAGGAATGATTGCCACAGGAATATTAATTTTCTCATTATCATATTGTGTTAGTAAATGCTGTAAAACTGAGAATGAGAGAATAGAAGTATAAATAAAAAATATTTTTTCATGTGATTTATTTTTTATTCTATTAAAATATAAATGGCTTGGGGATTTTTCAATAAAATCAAGAAAGGTTTTAAGAAAGCAGGAGGAATTATTAGAAAAGCAGCAAACTTTGTAAATGATAAAGTGATGAAACCATTTAAACCAGTTATTAAAACAGCAATTAATACTTTTGTTCCTGGAGCTGGTGCTGTTGTAGATATGGCAAGTGATGGAATAAGCGCTATTGGTAAAAATGATTGGGGAGCCGCTAAAGAATCAGCAGAAAATATAGGTAGTTGGGCAAAGTCAAGATTCGGATAAAAATAAATTTTGAATTTTATTTTTAATATTGATTTACATCCGTTTCATTTGGATTTTCTTCCTCTTCTTGTTCTTCTTGTTGTGTTATTGGTGGTGGTATTTCTGGTGGTTCTTCATTTTGTAAATCACCGTTTTCAACTGTTCTAGGAGGTGATGATGGAATTGCTACATCTTCTGTTTGAGCTGTGAAAGATTGACCGCTATATACTCTTTCATTAAAATTATTGAAAGCATTTTCATTCATAAAGAAATTTTTAATGTATTTATCGAAGAATATTTTTGTTGCTTCTCTCGAATTTGCTTTCATTTTCTCTAGTATTTTTCTCGCTTTCTTGTATTCTGTTTTATCAGTCTTATCAGATAATCGAATAAGAAAAGCTCTAGCACTATCCTCATTTAATAAAAGCTCATGGAACTCTTGATTAATATTCTTTTCTCCAAATAAGAAAACAATTATATCATCAGGGTCATTTCCATTCCAATTTAATCGACCTTTCGCAAATGCTCTCACAACAATCCCTAAATTAATTTTGTTTTCTTTAAACATGTTTAAGTTAGCTCCTGTTAAATAATTTTCTTTGAAGAATGTCCAAAATTCAGATTGATGACTTTTAACATATTCTTTAAATATGTCGTAAGATTGATTAGATTGACTAGGATCAGGAATTTTCCTTTTACTTAAAAGTTCAAAGTAATAAGGTCTTTCAACAAGAATTAAATATAAAATTCTGTAAAGCGAAATTGGTGAAAGAATCTTTTTAAAAACTTTAACACAATTATCATATGCTCCCTCGCCAAATCCTTCTTGGAAACAACTAGGATCTGTGAAATATTGATTAACGAAAGGAGCGATTAATTTACTGAAAATACTGAATACGCTAAATTGTTTCTTTGGTCTTGTCGGCATTCTATAACCTGTTTCTTTCAATTGTTTTCCAAATTCTGTTTTATGAACAGTTCTCTTCCATTTGTTATCAGGATTTTCAACCACAGAATAAGCTTTTTCTGTAATCCAAGATTTCATTGGTCCCGCATCAATTCTATTAGCAAATGTTGGATTTTCAGTCCAATATCTTTGTCTCATTGCGAAATCACTTGGTTTAGGTTTATAACCATTAATAATCATTGGCTGACCTGCTTTATTATATACGACAATCTCATTTACTTTATCACCATCGAAATCTTGCTGACCTGCTCTTAAGCCTCGTTTCCCTGCCCAGGCTTGAGCTCCTGCCAATGAAGAGCATTGTGGAATTTTTTGAAGTTCCATTTTATGATTAACAACCATATTAATAAGTGAGTCATATAAATTTTTCTCGCTCTCGCCATAAGCTTGACCGCGTTTTATTTCTTTTCTTTGGTCTTCTACAGTGGAATAATCTGAATAATTAACCTGTTTCATTTTTAAAGAAAAAAATTTGTTATTTAAAAATAATAATTTAATTCTCTGGTGATAAAAATTTTTCAATTTGAATAATTGCCTCGGTAATATCTTTCATTTGCTTTTCTAATGCTAAGATTCTCAAATTTAACTCATTTTTATTCGTATTTGTTTTTTCGTTTTCATTTTCATTTTCATTTTCCTTTATCGAATAATCTTTAATTAATGTTAATTTCTTTTCGTTGTTTATAGTTTTAATTGAGATTTTAAAACCTGGTATTTTATATTTAAGATTTAATTTGTAAGTGCTTAATCCTTCAAACTCTTCAGAGTTTTTATTCCAATATAAATTAAATTCCTCAGGTGTTTCAAATTTAACTATATCAGGTTTCCAAGGTGCGAATATTTCAATTTGTTTTAGAATCTTTGGTTGTTGTTGAAATTGTTTAGAATTTTTTAATGACATTTTAAACGAAAAAAAATAATTTAAATTATTTTTAAATTAATCTGAAAAAGTTAAAACACGGTTTTTAGTTTAAAACAAAGTTTTAAAACACTGTCTTTAGCATCCATCTTGGCATTTTCATCGTTTTTTCTCCTTGTTTTACAACAAATAAACCTCCATCATTACCCATCACTTTCCATTTTCCTGGTAATAATTTCTTCTTGACTTTATCAAATTTACCAGCTTCATTATAACATCTAACATTTAAACCTTTTATATTCCAATTTCCTTTTAGTTTTTTAATGATGTTATCCTTTGCTATTTCATTAATAATCTTATTTTCAAGTTTTTCATCTCTATCTACCATATTAGGAGATACCGCAAAGCCTGCTTCTTTTGAAAGTGTAGAATGAATGGAATTGTTATATTCTTCAATTAAAAATTTCATGGTGTCAGGTGTTATATTTTCATCATTGCCTAAATTGTGGTTCATCGTTCTTAATGTTCTACATAATCTATCTAATATTGAAAGTGTCCCATGATTACCTCTTGAGGTATCTTTTGCGTATTCATCATTTATCTCATTCTTAACATAAAAATTCAATTCAATCCCTTTTTGCTTACAGAAATCTTTAAATATATTTGATGTAAATGCTTTTTCTTTATCACAAACAACATGTTTAACTTTCGCCATTTTCAATAATTCTTTAAATTGTTTAAGCGCTGTGTCATCTGTTTTATTGCCTTGTTTTGAAATAGTCCAACTTGATTCGTTTATTTGTCTCGTGTTTGGTGCTGGTATTGCGTATGCTTTTCTTGTATTAACGTTGACACAAAGAAGATATATGAATTTTCCTGGAAAGAAATAATCGATTATGATTGTGTGGCGTGGTGCTATTGTTCGCAACATATAATTTTTCTTTTGTTGTTTAAAGTTAAATGAATCTCTCAACACATCCTCATTCCATTTTAATCTTTTTTCCTCTTCCCAACCATTTCTAATCATATAATCATTTGCTTTCGTTCTTGTTCTCCATGGGTTTAAATCTTTATTTGCTTCTGTTTCCTCTTTCTTCGGTTCTTTTTGTTTGAATAGTGTATTAGTAGCTTTTCGCTTTCCATCCTTTGTTTTGATTATTTTTTGTGGTATATTGCGAAGATAAAAATTGTAAATTGCCTTATTGTTTTTTGTTCTTGGTATTTCTAAAAGTCTATCATTTATTATCAATGTCAATTCTTTTTCTTTTAATGGCTTCGCTCTATTAATAAAGGCTTCATTAAGAATTATTTTGTTTATGGCTTCATCAGAAATTTCACGATTCCAATCCCAACCATGATATAAACCTTCCAAATAAAGCCAATGAAATTCAGTTAATAGGTCTAAAGTATGAGCAAAGAAAAAATCAAATCGTTGCTGTTGTGTTTGTGTTTTGGTTTTCTCAAGAACTTTAAAAATATTATATTCGAAAAGCGAAATTGAAAAATCAAAATTAAAAGTATTGATGACGTTTTTATTAAATTTTTGGTTGTCTGTTCTTCTCACAGGTGATTTATAATCACCAAATAATTTACTCTCATCCAGAAATATATCTGTTTCTTTAGCAGCCTTTTTTTCTCTTAAATAACTAACTAAATCTTTTATATCATTGTAAATCTTGTTTTCCGTGGTTCCCCATCCAAAGATTGTCGCCATTTAAAATTATTTTTATAAAAATTAATTGATTTTAAGCATGGATTTAAATGAAAATATAGCTTTAGAAATGGAATGCTTATTAGCTTCGAAGCATCAACAAAAAGAATCATTAAGAAAGATAAAAGGAACGAATACATATGCTAATTCTTTAAATGTCTTCGTTGGGAGACAAAGAACAGGAAAAAGCTATCAAGCAATTCAAGAAATAATAAAAATTTCTCGTATAGACCCTACAGCGCATTTATTAATTTACGTAAATCAAAGTGGTTCAAATGACGACGACACATTTAAAATCTTTTCAGAGTTAATCGAAATACCGATTATATTTGTTAAGTATTCTGAAATTGAAGAGTTTATGAAGAAATTTTTAAGGTATAAAGAAATTTATAATAAGATTAAAGAAGAGCATTGTGAAAACGAAATTCCTAAAAACTGCCTTGATGAGTTGCTTGAGGCTTTATACATAAACGATTTAGATAATGAATATTTACACACGCTAATTTTAATGGAAGATGCTACAACACAAAAAACTATTAAAGCAAATGATAATTATATTAATGATTTAATGACAAGATGCGCACATATTCAAGTTTCATTTTTCGTTTTAATTCATTATTGGAAAGCTTTAACACCAAATTTAAAAAGTAATATATACACAATTTATATTTATTCAGGATTTTCGAGACAACAATTAAATTATATTACATATCAAATTAATCTACCATATACGGCAAAAGAAATCTTCGAAGTTTATAAAAATCTTTCAGGTCATGAAAAATTAATTATTGACGCTGTAGAAGGTTCGATGAGCATTGCGGAATAAATTTAATAAAATCCACCAAATGGATTTTTATTTTAATTAAATGAGTGCTATGATTAGTTTAAGCAAACTAAGCAATCCATCGAATGTAAATGTTAATGTATCAACCAAAATTTCAGCTTTCGAATCTAAAACCGTCGACGCAAATGACTCAACGGTAAAATATCCTGACAACGAGCAAAAAACCGTTCCAATCGAGACTTATAATGAAGTAGTTAATAAATGTGAAGTGTTGAAATTATATATTTCAATGTTAAGAAATAATCCATTAGTTTATAATGGTTATATTATCGCTGATGACGAAACATTTATGAATTTCATTAAATTATTAACTGATGCTGATGATGTCCAGATAAACGCTGATGACGTTGGCGAGGGTTGTATTAGTAAAAATGTTTATAGAAAGGTTCATGCCATATACGTTATTAAAAATAATGAAACCAAAAATTTAAAGTATGATTTTCCTGGTATTATGAAAGAATTAACAGATTTAGGCATTAGCGTTAAATTTGTTTTCTGAAGAAAAACGGCAAGGCTTGCCTTGGTGTTCTAAGAACCCAAATTTAACGGGTTTCACTCGTCAAATTTGTTTTCTAAAATTTTCTTCGCAAATTTTAGCGCTTCGCTATTTAAATCGTTTGATAATGACGCTGTAGCTTTAACAGTTCTATTAAAATTATTTTTGTGTATAATTTCTCCTGTCTTTTCCATATCAAATATTGTTTTGTTATCCGCCAAATTAAATATTATTTCATTTCCATTATATAAATAAAGGTATAAATCTTTAACACTTCCATTAAAATTCTTTTTAGCATAATTTATTATTGTGTCGTTTGGTATTCCTTTCATTCTAAAATGTTCAGCTGTCTCTCCTTTATCATTTCTCAATTCATCATAATACATTTTCTTTCCAAGTGATACATGAAAAACGCAATAAGCATTTTTCAATTCATCAAAGTCATTATGAAAACATCCCATGATATTTTCACCTATTAATTCTCTATGATATTTATTTTTAAATTCATCTGATAATAGCTGTAATTTATCGTGTTCGATATGCATTGAATCAGTATCTTGGTAATAAATAGGTATCTTTAAATCTTCAGCTAAGCACATTACCTCATTCATAATTCTCTTAGACATTGATAAAACACAAACACCAAAAACACAATTATTAAATTGGTTTAATCCTGCTTTTCTCAATTTAACAATAGCAATATCAGAATCAGCAATAAATTTAAATTCTTCAACATTATGATAATGGTCAAATATATAATGGTCTAACTTTTCTTTTTTAATATATTTCGTATCTGTTTTAATTGGTTTTTGTATAGATTTTCCATATCCTGAATTCATAATTAATTTCATAACTTGTTGAATACTGTTGCCTTCTTTTTTATACTTAGCTCTTTGCTCGAATAACTCAGCAATAACCTCTCTTATTTTTAAGTCTCTATTTTCCCCATTCCACCAAATTCCACGTAAAATTTTACATTCGATTTTTTGAAATTTAATTAAGTCTTCTAACATAATTAAATCAACTCTCATCACAATATTTTTATTTACGTTCATATTCGTTTCCTTACCTTTTTCAACAATAAGCGGAAAATCTCTTTCAACTCCAATATTTGTAATCTCAATATCAACAATAAAATAAGTAATAAATTTTTCTTCTGTTGGTTTTGTTTGATTTTCTAAAAATGAATGCTGAAGTAAATAATTAGTGTTAAGGTATTCATCAGGTATTATATATGGCTGACCTTCAACGGTAAATAATCTTGCCATAGCTGAAGGGTATAATGAGCAAGCATCAAAATCATCAATAATTTTATCTTTCACAAGCCACCTTTTATTTTGTTTTGTCATACATCTTCCGCCGTAAATAGCACCCATAATATAATCTTGAAGAATGCCAGAATACTTCCACAATTTACCATTTGAAAAGAAAACATTTTTATTAAGGTATTCATTAGCGAGAGAAGGAGCAGTTGTTAATTCAAATATATCGGTTTTAATTGGTTCGTTTAAAGCTGCGCATCTGAAAGCATTAAAACCTATTCTTAAAACATTTACATCTTGAGAACAATAAAATTCACAATACTTTAACATATCAAATTTATCTTCGTCGATTAAGCAACCAGGAATATTCTTAATATTGTTTATAAATGTTTCTTTTTGCTCTAAAGTCCATGGAGGATATTCATCTTTTCCAACTTCTGAAATAATGCCGTATTTATCTAGCTGATAAGCGCTAACCGCTAGGTTATTTTCTTTTAGCCTATCATAAGTATAATATCTATAAGGGAATAATTCTTTTTGAATATTTAAACCATCAAACTCTTTTTTAAATGATTCGGGAAAAGTTCTTAATGCTTGCGGAAACATTGAATAAGAATCTTTTAAAGTAATCATTTTACCTTTCCAATAATGCTTTTGACTTATTATTTTTGAACCTTTCATGATGTTCGAAGCTACGCCATGCTTCATTAATAATCTACCATCAAAACCTAAATTATGAAAATATACAATAGAACCTTTTGGTAAATAATCCATCAATTGTTCAGCACAATCAAAACCTTTAAAAGTCATTTTTTCTTTTCCATCTTCTGACTGTAAGCATACCATAAATGGAGTTTCTTGCTGTGTGTGAATATCGTTAAAAACAACATCTTTCGCGCATGTTTCAAAATCAGCATAATAATAATGTTTCTCCTTAGGCTTATTGAACTTTTTTATTTCAGGTTGTATTTTCATCATGTTGGTAAGTGGTCTTTCATATGGTTTTTCAAAAAGCGCGTTTTCAGGTGTTTCTCCTAACCATTGATGAATACAAGCTAAATCAACATCTAAATCACTTCTCAACAATGGCTCGAAAGCGTTATTTTCTTTTAATAATGTTATTAAATGTATAGAGTCAATATGGGCACGTGTTTTATCTAATTGATAACCATTTTTAATCTTGCGAATAACTCTACAGCATTTTTCAAAACTCCAATTATTCGCTTTTGCGTATTCACTGATTTCCTTAAAATTCTTTATGAAAAATGATGTTGTTTCTACCTCGAAATGTAAGAAATAATGATTTTCTAATAAACCAAGTTCAATCGTGTAATCAGGTTCTTCAGAACCATAATAACCTCCTCTATATTTATTTTGAACTCTAAAGAAACCGTCTTTATCAATTGCTCTCACGATAAATTTAAGCTTATAAGTTTTTCCTATTGTTTGTAAGTTGTCAGATGAAATATATTTGACATCAACAAGAGAACGATTAAGATTAATTAATAAATCAATTTGTTCCTTTGTAAGTTCTCCGTATTCTTTTATAAAATATTGTCTGATAGCCCAAACCAAACATGATTCCTTTAACCACTCTTTAAGGCAATTATGCTTTTCAGAATAACAAACGCAACCTATAGCACAAATTCGCAACCATTTTTTAAAACATCTCCATTCGCTTTTTAATCTATAAGGGTAAAATCCTCCTGTGTGATGTGTTGATTTATTAATTAATGGTTTATCGTGTGCCACTCTAAAGGCTAAAGCATCAAAGAAAGAGAAATATAATTTTGTTTCAGCGTCTGATTTCCATTTTGGCATTTCTTTCGCCTCAAAAACATTATTACCTTTTAACATTTCTTCGAATGCTTTTTTAATGTTCTTGTTGTCTAAAGGTCTCCATATCCACTCTCCTTTTACGTAAAAACCAATATTTATTTTTTGATTTAAAGCAGTAGTTTTAATTTTAGTTTCGTAAATTTGTTTTAGTTTCTCTCCAATTTGTTTAATTTGAATTTCATTTTTATCTTTCAAATCAACAAAACCTTTAAATGGGTTTTTCTCGAATTCTTCTGATATTAAACCATTTGAAAATTCAGGGTCCTCAGTTATTTGATATTCGCTTTTTTCAGGTTGTTCAGTTTGCTTTTCATCTTGCTTTTCATCTGTTTTTTCAGTTTGCTTTTCTGTTTGTTCATCTGTTTCTTCAGTTTGCTTTTCAGGTTGCTTCGCAAGTTGCTGCGCAAGCGCTTCGCTATTCGCTTCGCTAGGTTCTGTTTCACCTCTTAATTCTCTTCTATAAATTTCCAAAAATTCTTTATCAATATAATCATAACTGTTTAAATATTGTAAAAGATGATAACGATTAAATTTTGATAATTTGCGGTTTATGTGAATTGCTTCTTTACCCTCTAAATCATTAATCTCTTCGATTAAATAATTAATCTCATCATCATTAAAATCTTCAAGGTCTTCAATTTTAATTTTGTTGCTCTCCATTTTTAGAGAAAAAATAATTTTCAAAATCTCTAAATCACATTTTCGAAAACGAGAAAAATAAATTTATTAAATTTCAGGGTCTTCAACGTTAATTAAATCGTCAAAATCATCTGTTTTTTCTGATAAAATCTTTTGTATATCTTCCTTATAATTTGCTTCAAGTTTATCTAATAATTTATAATCCGCTTTAATAATTTTGATATCATGATATACTTTACCAAAACCATCAAATAAAACACCTTTTAACTCTTTGCTTTTAGTTGAAATCATTAAACGATATAAATTATCTAGCTCGTTTATCTTGCCTTGGTTTAAAATGGCAATCCTTTCCTTTGTTGGTTTAAACTTAATATATCTCAAATCTGAAACGTATTTATTAATATCATAATATCTAATATAAATAGTTTTATTGTTTTCGTCTGTTAATGTGTAGCCAATAGGTTTAATACAAATTTCATTATACATATTTAAGAAATGTTTTTTAAAATAAACTCCAATATAATTATATTTTTCGTATTGCTTTAAAGCATCGCAAAACTTATTAATTCCGTAAAATGTGTTTCTGGTGGTTTTCTCCATTCTTTTCTTAGAAAGAAAAAATAATTTTAAAATTTTCAAAAATGAGTTTTAAAAAATTCAATTTTTATTTTTTGTGTAAAAATGAATACAGAATATAAAAATAATAATTGGGTAGAACTTATAAGAATTGAATTTGTAGAATATATTTTGGCTCATTTTCAAGACTTTGAAACTTTAAATGGTCATGATGAAAACCTTTTAATATATCATGAATTCGCAAATCAACATTATGAAGCATTATGGGATATTTGCGGAAGAATGTATTTTGATGATTTACCATTGCCTTATAGATTAGTTGAAGATGCTTATTATGAAATATTGAGAAATGATAATAGCAAACTTTAAATCTGTGTTTTAAAATCATTTTTCATATAATCATACATATATTTTATATAATATTTTGGTAAAAAATTATAAAATTGGATTGCTCTCTTTCTATATTCTTTATACTTTAATGATTTATAAAATATACACGTCGGATAACCCATCATACCCTCAATTTTTATAGCGTATAAAGCACATTTTTCAGGTGCTTTATCATTAATTTCTACAACCGCCGTCGCATATCTTATAATTTTTATTTTTACATAGCGAAGCGCTAAATTTTTTACATCCATTTTTTATTAAAGAAAAAATTTATTTTAAAAAATTTTAAAACAGGTTTTAAAATACGGCTAAAAATAAAAATTAAACATAATGTTTAGATTTAATTTCAGGGTCAAATATACAATTTAATAAATCAATTTCAAAATCATCAGTGAAATGATAAATATTATCCTTATAATTATCTTCAAACCATTTTATATCACAATCAGAAATTTTATAATTTTCAACCCAATTATTGTATAAATCTTCAAACTCTTTATAAATTGCGTATGTTGAAAATAAACAGTGTAAAGAATCATTTTTATATTTTTCAAAGTAATCATTCATAAATTTTTCTATTGATGGAGGAACATTACCATAAAGACTCTTTAAAAATTTAATAATCTCAGGCGACATTTGAATATTGTTTGAAATCTCTAAAACTCTTTCATCAATTTTATCAACGAAAGAATTAATTAAGCCGAAATCATCAAAAAATTTCCATTCCAAAAGTTGCTTTTGCTCTTGTGTTAATTTGCTCATATCTTTTTATTAAAGAAAAAATTTATTTTAAAAAATTTTAAAATAGGTTTTAAAAATCATATTATTCGAAAATTGCTTAATTCGTTGTCGAAAAAATAAAATTTTGCCTTAAAAATGCCTTCGGAAAATGTGCGTGGGAAAAGGTTAATTTTACGTCGAAAAAAAGAAATTTTGCCTTGGGTTCATCGTCGGAAAAAATTTTTTATGGAATGGGTGAAAATGAATGAAAATTCAATAAAAAAGGTTAATTTTTACGTCTGGGAAAAGTTTTTTTGCGATGTTTTATGGGGAATGGGAGGAAAACGAAAAATCACAAAATTGTTGCACATTGTAATCA
>Ga0326513_10002067_pt1 | contig 14982 bp, 17 predicted proteins | sample 2_2465_0518_D_FD_203654 | JGI IMG/M metagenome (GOLD analysis project Ga0326513, IMG submission 203654) | Bovine rumen microbial communities from UC Davis, California, United States - 2_2465_0518 | ecosystem: Host-associated > Mammals > Digestive system > Stomach > Rumen | place: USA...
CGACAAAGCAGACATGGAATCCTTCGTCGCTTCTTCAGGGAGCTTCGACAGCTGCTACTCCGGCAGCGTCCGCTATCCAGAACGTAAATACTCAGCTCGATAACACGAGCAGAGTCGGGGAAGCTGCCAGCGCTAGCATGAACAATGTGGCGAATCAGCTTGGCAATTCCGCTACCGAAGGGGCTAATGCTTCCGGAGCGCTGAACAACGCTGCCGACAGCACGAGACAGCTTCGGGAAGAAGCGGACAGGGCGAACAGAAGCTGTGGGCCGTTTGTTAGTTTCCTGCAAAGGGTCGGACGGATTGCCAGCACGATGATCATCCGGAACGCGCTGAAACTGCTTATGAAGTCTTTCGGGGACGCCTGGAATTCCGCGAAAGCATTCAGCCAGAGCATGGGCGGGGCGTTCGCGAAGACTGTCAGCGACACGAACGCCATCGTGAAGAACACGGCAGTCAGCATCATCCAGACATTTGCTCCTGCCCTTACGGCGTTACTGCCCGTCATCTATACGGTCGGAGCTGCCATCCAGTATATCTGCTCCCTGATTCAGTCCCTGCTGTCCTTGTTGGGTATTTCAAGTGAGCTGTTCGGCGTCAACGCGTCGAAGATCAGCAAGTACGGCGGTGCTACCTCTGGAGCCGGGAAGAGCGCGAAAGAAGCAGCGAAGGAAACGAAAGGCCTTCTGGCTGCGTGGGATGAGCTGAACATTATTCAGTCTACCACCAACAAGAGCGGTGGCGGTGGTGGCGGTGGTTCCGGAAAGGGCGGGTCTAACGGGAAACTGTCTGACCTCGTCACGAAGGAAATCAGCGCGATTTCTTCCATCCTTGTGGGAGAAGCTCTGTTGGCTGTCGGTTTGATTCTAGCTTGCACCGGGCATGTCGGTCCCGGCATCGGGATGATGGTGCTTGGTGCTGCGTCTATCGCGAAAACGCTTACAGTAGACTGGGCGAAGCTTCCCAAAGAGATCAAAAAGCAGATTACCGTTATCACCGGAGCCGTCGGTGGCGCTGAGATGGCAGTCGGTGCCGTACTCGCGTTTACCGGAGCCAGCGTCCCGCTTGGCATTGGAATGATGGCCCTTGGAGCTGCGTCCCTTATAGGCTCCGTTGCGTTGAGCTGGAACCTTGACGCGCAGATTGCTGACAGAATCGCACACGTTACCGCAATTGCTGGTGGTGCGTTGCTTGGCCTTGGCGCTGTACTTGCCTTTACCGGAGCCAACATTCCCATCGGCATAGGGCTGATGCTGGCAGGAGCTGCCAGTCTTGCCGGGTCGGTTGCTTTGTCCTGGAATCTGGACGAAGAGATCAAGAAAAAGATCGCTAAAATTACCGCCTATGCGGGAATTTCGCTTCTGGCAATCGGTTCTGTCTTGGCTTTCACGGGCGCTTCGCTTCCCATCGGTATCGGGATGATGGTCGCCGGAGCTGCCACGTTGGCATCATCTGTTGCTCTATCATGGAATCTCGATAAGGAAATCAAGGCAAAGATCACTAAAATCACGGCGATCGCAGGGGCGTCCCTGCTGGCACTCGGTGCCATCCTTGTCTGCACCGGAGCAGGTATTCCGCTGGGCGTCGGTATGATGATTGCCGGTGGCGTGTCTCTGGCAGCGTCTGTCGCTCTGAACTGGGACACAATAGTTCTGGAGGTTACCGGAGCTTTCCAGAGAATCGGAACAAAGATAACCGAAATCTGGGAAAGCGTAAAGCAGTCTCTGCAAGCGGTATGGGATACTGTTTCGATGTGGTGGGACACAAATATAGCAAAACCCGTTGAAGCAGCATGGCAAAGCGTAAGCGACTTCTTCAGCACATTGTTTGGCGACGCAGACACACAGGGCAGTATCGCATATTTCGCTAGCAATGCATGGGCCGGTGTTTCCATGTGGTGGGACGAGACCATCGCGAAACCAGTCGGAAGCGCGTGGCAGAGTGTAACAGACTTCTTTGGCAAGTTGTTCGGCGGGGCTGATGTCGAAGGCAGTATCGCCAGCTACGCAAGCGCTGCGTGGACGGGCGTGACCATGTGGTGGGATACCAGTATCGCAAAGCCTGTTGAAACCGCATGGGATAGTGTGTCAAGCTTCTTCGGGACGCTGTTCGGAGATTCTGAAACGCCCGGAAGCATCGCTAGCTACGCACGGTCCGCGTATTCAAGCGTTTCTACCTGGTGGAACAATAACGTAAGCAAGAATTTTGAAAAAGAAGGAGCCTGGGGCGCTGTCAAGGGATTCTTCAAGGGAATCTTTGTAGGCGAGGACGGAACAGGCGGTATTACCGGTTTTGTGAACAGCGCATGGTCGTCCCTGACAAAGCTGTGGGACGAGAACATCGGTGAAAAGCTGGGGCTTAACACGGCCTGGGGTGGTGTGAGCACCTTCTTTGAGAATCTCTTCGGCATAGATTCCGAAACAGGGCTTTCAGGGCTGTTCAGCGGTCTCTGGGGAGACATAAGCCAGCTCTGGGGGGACATTATCGGGAGCATTGAATCTGCCTGGGGTTCTGTTGCGACATGGTTTTATAACAACGTAACCGTGAAGATCGGAAATTTCTTTATCGATTGCGTAAACGGTGTTATTGATGGCATTAACTGGCTTATTTCAGCCCTTAACTCTATCAACATTACAATTCCTGCCGTTTCTCTTCCCCTGATCGGTGACCTTTGGGGAACGACGACGATCGGCATCAGCGGAATTGCTCTGCTCGACAAACTGAAACCGCTTGCAGAAATCTCAGAGAACGCAGATGGTGCTTATGGCATCCCAAGAGGTGATCTGTTCATCGCAAACGAAGCCGGAGCAGAGCTTGTCGGAAGCATGAACGGAAAGACGACCGTCGCAAATCAGGGACAGATCGTCGAAGGCATCCAGCGCGGTGTGCGGGACGCAAACTCCGACCAGAACAGACTGCTGTCTGAACAGAACACCCTGCTTCGGGCCCTGCTTGAAAAGACCGGAAATCTTTCCGTGTCGCCGTCGCTGAGCTGGAGCAAATTCAATAACGCGAACAGCGATATTTACTCAAAGACCACAGGGAGGTGATCTGAATGGCTGCGCCGTTAACCTATGTGATGGGGTTCAAGATCGGGAACACGGCGATTCCTGACCCGTCTTCATTTTCCGGAAAGGAAAGCGATCTGGACACCATGGGAGAGCGTGACGCTACGGGTTTTCTGCACAGGAACAGGGTAGCCATCAAGCACCCCCTGTCCCTTGAGTATAAGAATATCGCATGGAGCACGATTCTTTCCATCTGCCAGCTCCTGAAGAACGATAAATTCCGGTTTACCTATCCTGACCCATGGAACGGAAATACCTCCGTGATTACCGCTTATGTGGGCGACAGGGATTTCACGGCGGTATGGTCTCCGGAAGACGGGGAATGGATTGGAGAACTTAAGTTCAGCGTGATTGAATACTGACGAAAGGAGGGATTGGATGTATCCTGCCAGCAACGCATTTCACGAAGCTGTCGCAAACGGGAACGAGCAGATGGCTCTTATGATCTTTGACGACTGCGTGTTTACGAACGACGATATCAATATCGCATCAGGTATAAACTTTAACGATACTTTTAACGCACAGGACGATATTTCCATCGGGCAGACGCTGTCCAATTCCATTTCCTTCTCGGTATTTAACGACAACGAACTGCTGAATTCCTACGAGTTCGGGAAGTTTACGGCGACGCTGGGCGTTAAGCTTGGGACGGATTCCTATCAACAGCTTGCCCCTGTCGTTATCAACACGAATCAGGCTCAGTACTTTGGGAACAGCGAACCTCCTTACCTGATCAGGAACGGAGAACCAGTCAGCGTACAGCCCGCCTTTCCCGTAAGAAGCATGCTTGGGTATGCCGGAAAGGTCTGGGTGTTTTCTGAGCTTGGACAGTTTGCTGTATACGACGACAAGACCGGCGTCAATATCACGGCTGGACATAAGCTGAACGCTTTTATGCAGAACAAGGCTGTCGAGTGGAGTGGAAAAGGGATTTTCTACAATAAGGACAGCAGAATCCTGTTTATTTACGCTGGTGGATTCCGTGATCGGTATGAGTTTGTTCCCCTGGGAGTTTTCCGGGCGGACAGACCGAACAATCCGGGAGTCCATGAGATTGGGCTATCCTGCTTTGACCTGATGCAGGACGCCGAGCGGGATATGCCGTCCGCTTCGGTGCTTGGGATCACATACCCGGCCACCATCGGAACTCTGTTTACGGCGCTGTGCAATTATATCGGGGTTGCGCAGGGAACAAAGAACTTCCTGAACGAGGACGCCACGATCACCAAAGAGCCGAACGATTTCGAGAACGCGACCATCAGAACTGTGCTTGGATGGATTGCGGAAGCTGCATGCAGTAACGCTAAATTCAGCCGGGACGGGGCGCTTTGCCTTGAATGGCTGAAGCAGACAACCCAGACTTACAACGAAAGTGGTTATTCCAAGTTTGAACCTTACTGGTATGAGACGAAGAAAATCAGCAGACTGTATGTCCGGGACACCAGCGACAATTCCGAAACCATCGATGAGATGGCAGACTCCGGAAGCGACCATTATCTGATTCAGGATAATCCATTAATGAGGGGGTGATGGCATGGCGAAAGCGTCAACGGGCGACATTCTGAGAAGACTGAACAGCGTAGACGGATATCATCCTTTTACAGCAAGTACATTTTCAGACTGGTCGATTGAGGCTGGTGATATAATTAGCGTAAGCAGAGACGGGACAAAATACCAGTCTCCGGTCTGCTCGTCAACCCTTGTATGGAAGGGCCAGCCACAAGTCAACGTATCGTCCACGGGTACCCAGGAACGGGAAGCAATCGCCGTGATGAGCGCCAAGGAGTACAGCGGGAGCGCCAGAAGCGGAAACAGCTACAGGAGCGGGGTTTACAGAGGACGGTATGACTCAACGCTGGATAGCCACATTCAGGAATCTGAGCGACAAGTTCTGATTTCCATTGACAACCTTGACAAGAAACTAGGAACACGAATCGATCAAACGGACACAAGTGTCAGTATGAGCGTTGGTCGTCTGAAGTATTCCAAGATTGAGAAGTACGCAACCAAGGATAAGTTTCCTGCAAGTGGCAACTCCGACACGCTGTATGTAGCGAAAGACACCGGGCTGAACTACATCTGGTCGAACCCGCCGGGGGTTTACTATCTTGCTACCGTTACGAGCGACGGGGAAGTCAACTATGTGAAGGCCGGAGAGATCGCTATCGCGTTTAACGAGCAGAAGGGGCAGACCGAAGCAAAGCTGGACGCTGATGTAATTTACGCCGGGAAGAAGAACGGGAAGCTGGTTTCTCTCGCAGATCTGGAACTGCCTGACTGGATGGGAGCGACGGACAGCGGAATCGTGGCTTTGCAGGGCAACTTCGGACAGTTGAACGCACGGGTCGCGAACATTGAGAAGATCACGGCGAAGGCGATTACGACGGACAATCTGCTCACGAATATTGCGAGTGCGTCCAGCATAAACGTGAATCGTCTCAACGTGAACACCATTATGCTCTCGACTGGCGGTCGGGATGCCGTAAGCGTGGACAAAGGTTTCAGGGAAGCTTCCATCAGCCGAAGCGGTGACAACTACACGATCACGCTCACAAGGTTTAACGGGTATACCGAGAAACTAAATTTTAGCAGAGCTACTTCACTCAGCGGTGTGTGGAGTAGCGCAGAAAGACGGTTCACAGTCACCGCGACCCCTCAGGGGGAAACTTATTACACGCTTCTGGACAGCAGTATTTCGGCAAGCGATATTGACTGGGATTCTAACGGATATACGGGAATGGCAACTATCCGAGCGACCATTAACGGCAGTACGATAAAGGTTGCTGCTGGAAAGCTTGCGATTAACGCCTATGCAGCTTATCAGGCAGGGGCTGGCTCCGTAACACCGGAACAGCATACGAAGAGCTACGGAATGATCTGCGACGGCGCAACGGCTATCGGAAGCGGATATTCAGATTATGTATTTAAGATAACCGCAAGAACCGGCGAGTTTTCAAAGAGCACAAGGCCGTATACGTTCTGGAGATAAGGAGAATGAAATGAGCGAGATCGAAGTTCTGAACATTGTAATTCAGCAGATTGGAGAATTGCGAGTTCCCATACGTGAAAAAGAACTGCGGGACTCACTCGAAATTATCTCCGGCAATCTGCTTGCACTAAAGGAAGCCGTCGAGAAGGCCCGAAGCGAAAGTGCCGGGGAAAGCCACGAGGGAACGGAGGTGACAGAAGATGTTTGATGTGGACGGATTCACCATCCGGATGAAACGCGGGGAAACCGGTGCCGTATACTTCCGGCTTATTGGGTATCAGTTTGAGTCTGATGACAGAGTGATTTTCAAACTACGCCAGGGGAACACGACATACATTAGCGAAGAATACACGCCAGACGAGGATGGCGGTATCACCATCTATTTCCTGCACAGCACGACAGAAGCGTTGGCTGCTACCACCTATAATTACGATATCATCATCGTAATCCACCCGTACCGTGACGAGAACGGGAAGATCACGGACGGAGACCAAGTACTTTATCCGTATGACTCACAGAACCTGATTATCGAAGCATCTGCTGGACTGTAAAGGAGTGAAACAACAATGCCGAACAATGAAGCCGTGACCGCAGATACTCCGGATTCCATCCAGCAGAAGGGTATCCCGGTCATTAACATGGAACTGAATGCGTCTACCGTAATCCCGAACGCAGTCGATACGACCTTGAAGAACGCCGGTGAAGCTGCCGACGCGAAAGTCGTCGGGGATAAGATCGATGAGATTAACGCAACATTGGGCGACGCTCTGAGCGATATCAGCGACCTTACCAACCAGATGGACGGCGTCATTTCTGAAGGCGGGTCTCTGGATACGCTGGACGGAAAGATTGACAGCGAAATATCCGGCGTCAATCAGACGATTAACACGGAGGTCGCGAAGCTGATTCCGAAGACGGACATCTCAACAAGCTTGACCGTTTCCGGCAAGGTGGCGGACGCCAAGGCCGTCGGGGACGCCATCGGGGCGCTTAACGGGTCAACGCTTCCGTACACATCCGGAACAGAGCAGACCATCAAGGACGCTGTCGACGATGTTACTGAGCGCGTCGGTGATCTGGAAAGCCTTACCGGCGAGGACATTCCGATTTCCGCCGGTGTGGCGACAAGCATCAAGGCCACAGTTGACACTATGGTTGGCGATATCCAGAACCTTAACGCCCGCACGGCTAACGAGATTCCTTATGTCACGAACGGCGGGACGATTAAGGCAAAGGTGGATGCGATTGACGCAAGTCAGCCTTTCGCCGTGCATTTCGACGAGAATCTGACTATCGTAAGGGCAACCTTCAACGATTCCAGAATTACGGCAGACCACGCCGTGACCAACCTTGCAGTACAGCATCCTGAGGATATCGTATGGATAACCAGCGCCGGGACGCTGACCGTTGAGTGCTCTGCCGGGATTCCGGCGATGGATCTACTGCTTTGTATCCCAGCGACTAATTCATAACAAAGGGGAAGCCGACAATGGGAAAGAGAATTCAAAAGCTTATGCTGAAAGACCTCGCCAAAAAGACGCTGTATCTTGGCTACGCTAGTGAGAACATTCACACGCAGATTGTTATTGACTGCTCTGAAGTCTTCTGGGACTACCCGAACGCCACCTACAGCATGAACATCCAGCCCCCCAGGGGAGACAAGTATCCTGCTGCGCAGCTTGCCAAGGATGGTGACGCTCTTGTCTGGACGGTTACTGACAGCGATCTTATCTACCACGGGAGCGGGCATATCCAGTTGGAGTTTAAGAACGGCGACGAAGTTATAAAATCAGCTGTCGGGACGACAAAGATCGACGGAAGCATCGAAACCACCGGTGATGTTCCCACTCCGCTGGAAGACTGGATGGACCAGGCGGAAGAAACAGCCCACCAGATTGCCCTTACTGCGAAAGACGAGGTCATCGAGCAGATTCAGGACGCAGCCGAGGAAGCCAGGGAATCCATCCCGGCTGATTACACTCAGTTGAGTGATGATGTAACTTCATTAAAGAGCGCTTTTCACTCTTCCATGAACGCTTTTCGCTCTGTTGGCGAATATAATATGATTGCCGGAGTTCCGTGGGAAATCGGAAGTCTTTCAAATCAGGACGGTTCAACAATCGTTGCCACAAATCGAATCAGAACAATAGATTATATTGATATAAGCGCAATCAATGTTCTTACATTTACAATCTCAAGTGGTTATAAATATGTTATTGATTGGTACAATGCAGACAAAACAGCAAACAAAGCAACGCCGTTTGGAGTATGGCAGACGGAAAGTCAATCAATAATGGTTCCGACAAACGCCGCATATATGAAACTTCTGATTGCGGATACATCCAACAATAACGCGAATGTTGGGTACGCACAATATCTTAAAGTGACAGGCACGTATAAACTTTATGACAAGATTAACGAACATGATGAGAATATTTCCAACATAGAGAATCTGTTTGAAGAAATAGAGATAAAAAACAATTATGTTTCCGGTCAAACTAACGTGACATCCAATTACAGATATTTTCCTGACAATATTATTCCATACAGATCAATTCTTGAAGATGTTACGGTATATATTAGTACTTCTAACGCAGGCTCATTTGTGACGTTGGAAGTCTGGGAGTTATCGGATGATGGCACAACGCTGACCCGTTTATCAACAAAAACGCTGTCTAACCCAACAGCAAATACAAATCTGACGATCCCTGTAAATGCGTACAATAAAAAGCGCAGGATGATTAGTTTCTGCAAATCTGGATGCTATGTATATGCAAGCAATGAGTCGGTTGCGGGAAACGGTCTGTATTATACAAGCGACAACTCATCTACAACGTTGACGGTATCTTCTATGACATCGCGATCAACGCAAAAAGTTTCCTATTCGATGAAATACATTGCAACGGATCAAACAGAATACTTGAGGAATTATGGAGAACGAATTACAAACAGCAATTACTCGGCAATTCTGCCGGACTTAAACAATGCCCCGCAGAATGTCATCTTTGACATTTTCCAATGCCTGCAAAGCATCAGCAATATACCGAGTTCCATTTCTTCAAGCCTTACAAGCGCAACGTTTTTTAGCGTCAAAGGTGACACACAAAACTCCAAAGACTGGATTGTGCAGTTTATTGTTCCGAATGGAACAGAAACAAAAGTTTATGTACGCAACCACATGGACGGTTCGTGGAAAGCATGGAAAGAACTTGGCGGCGTTCCGCAAGATGCGAACATTATGGAACGTGATTATTATGTTGCGACTTGTGTAAATAAAGCCGAAATCAATATTGACAGCACAAAAACAATTTTAACATTCGGTGATAGCATTACAGCCGGGAACACGGACACAAGTTGGACATACCATTTTGCAGACATGATCGGTTGCACGATTAACAATAAGGCGGTTGCTGGTTCAACATTTGGAGAGAGTATATCCGAAAAATGGATTAGCACACAGATTTCCGGGGTATCAAGTGCGGAATGGGATGCCGCTGATTATGTCATTGTTTCTGCGGGAACGAATGACGGAGTACACAATACTCCTGCGGATGAACTGAAGACAAAGGTTCAAGCGGCAATTACTGCAATCAGAGCAGAAACGGATGTTCCGATTATCTTTATTACGCCGATCAGACGGAATACACCGGCTTATTCTGAAACACTGAAACTGCCGTATATTTCCGGGATTATAACAAACGTTGCGGTTTCCAATGAGTGTAATGTAATTTGCGGATTCGATTTCCCGATTGCATCGGAAACAAACGGACAGATTACGAACCTTACAAGGGACGGACTGCATCCGAACGCAACCGGGGCGAATGTGTTTGCGAGAAGCGTAATCAATGCGCTGTGGTAATAAGCAACAAAGAGGTGAACATATGACATTCGTTTACGGTTTGCTGATCGGTGCGGTGATCGGATGGGTGTTGTGTGCATTGCTGACAAATAAACAAGGAGGCTAAATATGTTCGCTGTTGTTGCTGATTTTTGCGGTACGGTTGCATGGTACGGATTATACGCTGATATGGAAACAGCGAAAAAGTTGCCGAAAAAGTGAACGGCAGGATTGTAATTTGGGGAACTTAAATAACACCTTAATACACATCAATACACACTAATATGCGGTGGCGGAATAGACCTGACCGGGATCATGACCCGGAGGGGGCAGGACAGCAACGTGCCACGGAGTGAATCCTGTCAGTAGACGCAGTTTGCTGGTTGGCGGCGAGGATAAAACCAGCGTAAGGTGATTAGCCATGTGAGGTGCAAATCCTCACCCGCGAATTAAACACGGTGTCTGGTTCTCAGCAAAGTCACGTCGTAAGACGAAGCACTACTGGACTTAATCTCACGTTCGATTCGTGGGGCCATGCAATTTAGTTGACTGGCAGAGTCAGTTTTACTTGACCCATAGTTGACTGACGGGAAAATGGAAAGGAGATAATCATGGCAAGCGGGACTATTAAGAAAATCACTTCTGTCGGCTATGCAGATGTCGTCCAGTCTGGACTGACCGTTAAACCGAACGGGACGACGGCGATACAGTTAGGGCAAACATTCGACTCCGATGTTATTGGGGTTGAGATCAAAAGAGCATGGCCTAGCACTACCTGGGATAACGGCGCTCTGGTCGGTATCGTTCAATGGAACTATGAACCGTCAACAGGCGTAGTGGCCTTAACCGTCAGCACGACGGTAGAACAAGCCTATGATGTCACGTTCAGGGTTTATTATATGAGCTAATAATGACGCTGTAATGAGGTGTTTGCCATGATTCAGTTTATAATCGGCATCCTGGTCGGGATTTGTATCTGCTTTTTCGCCGGGGCGATCATCCTAGCCGATGACGATGAACCACCGGAAATTGACATCTGTCACAACTGCCCTTATGAATTCTTGTCCGCAGGGAAGAAAGACTGCATGTACTGTCACAGCGTGGATGACCTTAAATAAGAGGTGATGCCGGTGTCGAAAGGCAAAGATTTGGCGTTAGCAGGATGTAAATACATCGGCACACCATATTCAACCCTTGATTGTCAAGCTTTTGTTGAAAAGGCCCTCGCTGACATTGGGATAAAGAAAAATCTCTCAGGGAGCAATGCCTGGTATCGGGAATGCATAAAAAACGGGTGGACGGGCACTCCGGAAGAATGCAAAAGGCAGTATGGTATAATACCTCAGGGGGCTTTTCTCTTTATTGTATCGCATGACGGTAGGGAGCCCACCAAATACAGAGGTGACGGTCATGGCAACGCTTCCCACATCGGCATTTACACCGGGATGACCGGGAAAGAGATGTGCCAAGCATCAGGGGCTGACCACAAATACAATTGCGGCGATGGCGCTCTGCATTCCAGCCAGTCACGGGGGAATGTATGTACCTCCAGCTTTAAAGGGAAAAGCATTTCCGGTGGCTGGAATATGATCGGTCTGTATAATCCAATCTTTAAGGGCGGTGAGAGAATGGTAGAATATGATGCGAAGGTTGTAGGCGGAGCTCTGAATCTGCGAGACGAACCATCAAAGTATGGGGACAGGCTCTGTCAGATTCCTGATGAGACCGTCCTGAAGATCACGGAAGAGCAGGATGACTGGGCTTTAACCAGCTACTCCGGGAGTGTTGGCTGGGTCATGAAACGATTTCTGGAACCCGTAGAAGACGGTCCTGCTGATCTGATCACAATTCCTCGCAGGGAGCTTGAGGAAATGCGGAACGTTATAGACAAGTGGCTGAAAGGGTGATTGTATTGTGGGATTTCGTCGTTAAGTACTGGGTTGAATTTATCTTTGGGATTATTGCTGCTGGGTTGATTGCTGGATACAAAAGGCTTGCTGGGCGTGTCCAGCATGATAAAGAAACAGAAAAAGCCATTGCTGACGGGATGAAGTATTTGCTCATGTTTAAACTCAGGGAAGAGGGCGAGAAGTACCTGACGGACGGCAAGTGCTCGACAGAGCACAAGCATGAATTCGAAAAGGTTTATAATGCGTACCATGCCCTGGGTGGTAATGGAACAATTACGGCATTGAAAGACAAAGTTTTGCAATTACCGATCTGAAGAAAGGAGTAGCAAGATGAGTGAAGATATGAAAAGAAAGCTGACGAGCAGGAAGTTCTGGGCTGCTGTTTGTGAGTTCGTCACGATGCTCGTGGTAGCATTTGGGGGAAAACAGGAGACTGCGACCCAGGTAGCTGCGCTGATCATGGCTGGCGCTGCCGTGGTGGCGTATATCATCGGTGAGGGGCTGGTCGATGCTGCCAGAGCACAAGATGCATATGTCCTGGAAGATGCCATAGACAAACCTCCCGAAAATGAATAATATTTGCGCTGGTTTGCATGGGTGTAAGATTATTGATTAAAAACGTTTAATTCCGGAGAAATCCGGAATTTTTTATAACTGTTTTTTAACTGTGTTACACAGTTATAGAGTACCCTAAAATACCCTAAAATACGCTAACAAAAATATATAAGAAAACCCCGGAAGCCTTTGTTTTCAAGCTTCCGGGGTAGTGAGCCCGGCGGGATTCGAACCCACGACCTTTTGATTCGTAGTTAAACCGTTTTGTGGCCTAGGCGCTTTGATTTTCCTTGTGGTCTGCGGTCTGACTGTTTTGATTTAACTGTTCTTTAACTGTGCCATTCATCATGTCGGTGGCTAACTGTTCTCTGTCCGACGAGACATGATCGTAGATCTCCAAGATCATCCTTTCAGATGAGTGCCCGCACCAGCGCATGCAGACATGGATATCGATGCCTTTGTTTCTGGCTTCGGAGACAAAAGTGTGCCTGAGGTCATGGGGCCGGATGTCTACCTTTCTGCCAGCTTTCTTTGATAAGCAGAGCATGTATGATTCCCATGCGCGAGTGAAAGCAGTCTCAGAACAGAGCTTATTTCCTGCTGACGGGAGGAGCAAATCGTCCATATCGTCATAAAAGGGTTTTAAAGCGTCAAACAAGGGTACATTCCTCACGGACGATTCATTCTTCGTTCCACCCAGTACAGGCCTGTTAGAGACGAATTTAACGGCATTTACGATATGTATCTGCCCTTCGTAGATATTTTCCTTCTTCAAAGCAAGCGCTTCGCCCCTTCGGAGACCGGCTTTCAGCATGAACATGGCAGCTGGCTGGCATCTGTGAGGGGTATTTTCGATCAATTCGATTTCCCAGGGTTCCAGCGCACGGTGCGTACCTTTTGTACCTTTATGTGGCTTTGCGGATGGAGCTATGACCGGATTGCTCCGGCAGTATCCATTCTCGATTGCGTACTGGAAGAAGCTTTTATAGAGAAAGACGGCCTTGTTGATATAGGACTGGGATAAACCGTCATACAGGAGCCATACGCGCTTTATGTCCGCCGGGGTTACGGCAGAGACGAGCTTATCCCCGACAGTATCCGTGAGCTTTTGCATACAGGCGACATACTGGTTGTAGGTGGATTTCTGAATGCCAACTTTTGAAATCTTCAGCCAGTCGCTGACCAGATCGAACACGACCATGGGCGTCTGCTGTTCTATCCCGTGTTCACATTCGTATTTGTAGGCATCACGCTTGGCCTTGGCTTCCGCATCCGTCTTTCCGTAGAACTGTTTGCCTTTGTACCACGCTCTGTACAGGCCGTCAGCTCTCTGCTTGTTTTTAGCCATCAGCCAGCGACCTCCCCAGAGGAAACAGCATTAGATTTTTTCCCATAGAGGACGACCAGTTCCTCCGCACGTTCCAGCAGTTTGATTTTTCCGGCAGTTGAAAGTGATCGGAACATATTCACCAGCATGGTTTCCTCTTCGTCTTCCGTTGGTTCCTGATCTACCAGGTCGGACAGACGCACATCGAAGAATTTTGCGATTTTCTCCATCACATCCGCACGGGGATAGCCACGGCCCCGTATCCATGCGCTGACGGTCTTGTTGCTTACACCGACAGCGGAAGCCAAATCCTTCTGCATTGTTCCCGAATCGTCGAGGAACTTCTGGATATTTTTCTGGAAAACTTCTCTATCTGTCATGGTGTTGCCCTCCTTTTTGCAAATTGTATAATAGGAAACGCAAATTGTCAAATTTTTTTATCAAAATGTCTTGACAGTCTAATCTAAATAGTGTATGATGAGGGGGCTTTGAAAGGGGGTGGAACCACAACATGAGCGAATTTAAAATTTCTTTGAAGGCAGCGAGAGTGAACGCAGGACTGTCACAGGAAGAAGCTGCAAGCCAGATCGGCGTGTCCCGGCAGACCATCACCAACTACGAGACCGGGAAGACGGCTCCGGATATCAAAACGCTTCGGAAGCTTGCCGACTTGTATGCAGTCAACATCAACAGGATTTCTTTTTTTACCGAAACAGTCTAATTTAATTAGAGCAGAGAGAAGGAGGATAGATCATGGCAGTAGCATACAGCCACGAAAAGAAACTAGCCGTCAAGAATCTCGTGCAGTTCGGTCAGGTCATCGCGGAACAGCTTCGGGGAATGATGGAGAAGACCGGCATCGATCATGTGCGTGGGGCACAGCTTTTAATCAATGTCTTTGCGGACGATACGCTCGACAGCATCGTCGTCAGTTATGGCAGACCGAAATGCGATGCCGGAACCATCTATACACGGAAGGGAGTTATGGACGATGAATGGACGGTTAACTACACCAATACCTCCGACGAATATCAGAAGCTATTTGATGCTGAAATGTCTGGAAGCGGACGCCCGGAAGGCGAGAGCGGAGAAAAGGAACTTCCGCCTGATGGTTTGTGGCTTTCCGCTTATCGCGACATTCCTGATGTGGATAGTGGGGTGTAGGTAATGGCGACTGTCTGGCTTGGCCCGGATGAGGTTGCGGAACGGCTTGGAGTCGCCAGAAGGACGGCGATCAGCCTGATGTATCAGATGCCTTATTCCGTAATCAGCGGGACGGAGCGAAAGCGCATCAG
>Ga0326513_10002068_pt1 | contig 14980 bp, 18 predicted proteins | sample 2_2465_0518_D_FD_203654 | JGI IMG/M metagenome (GOLD analysis project Ga0326513, IMG submission 203654) | Bovine rumen microbial communities from UC Davis, California, United States - 2_2465_0518 | ecosystem: Host-associated > Mammals > Digestive system > Stomach > Rumen | place: USA...
CGCCCCACAGGCCATCCGTCACAAGCCTTATGCCATAGACACTATTCAGGACCGTCTGGAAAGCACGGATCGCCTCCTGCCGTGTCCTGGGTCCGTAGTCTCCGTCCTCCGTCAGTCCGGCGATGAAGCGGCTGTTCAGCCACTTCTGGAACGCGAGCACGCCGGCCTCGATCTCTGCATCGTTGACCACAGAGATCTCCCCGGCGGTCCCCTCCTCGCCCGTCAGGCGCTTATTGACCTCCGCCACGATGTAGGGCAGCTTGCCCGCCAGATAGGGGCCGGGACAGTTGGTAGAGGCGAACATATCATGCCGGGTCAGGTTGCCGCTGGTGTCGCCGGTGTACACCAGCTTCCCGATGCCGTTTCGGCGGCAGATGTCCGCGCACAGATCGATGCACCGGGCGATGACCTTATCGCTGACAGGCCAGCTGCCGCCGGCGTAGCTGTTGGACAGCTCGATGGTCACCGCCTGGTTATCGTTCGCCCGGCTGGAGCTTGTCCAGGCCCGCTTATCCTCCGGGACATACAGTCCGATCCTGCCGTCGTATCCGATGCCATAGTTGGAGCTGGCAGCCCGGGTGCCGGTCTTGAACCAGTTGCCGCAGCCGTCCGCCGACATGACGCCGGCCATGTGGTGGATGGTGATCTTCCGGATCTTATCCGCCCGGGTGGAATAGTTCGGTGACAGGATGGTCACATCCGTCAGCGGACTGTTACTCATGCTTTCCCGCCTCCTCATCTACCTCCGGCAGGCCGGCCACGGAGGTGAGCAGGGACAGGAGGGCCGCCGTCAGGGCGGTGCCCAGCACCACGATCCAATCCACCTCCGCGATGAACACCGCCGCGGGGATCTGGGCCAGGGCCGCCTGGGCGAAGGTCTTCACGGCGCGGATGGCCGCCGCCTTGCCCCAGGTGTATACGGTTTTCTTCTTCATAAGGGGTTCCCTCCTTTACAACTCTGGTTTGTGCGCCGCCTTGTTCAAGTGTTTGTTCAGCTTGTCCAGGGCGTCTTTGCAGGGGCCGTTGCATCCCTGCTCGATCAGCCCCTCCAACGCACCGCGCAGGGCGTAGCAGATGATCGTCTGCTCCTCCTGCATATTCATGATGACTTCGTTCTGCTTCTTATTGTTCTCGATCACCTTATAAACCGCGATGATAGCGCCGACCAAGGCGCCGAGGGCCGCCAGCAGACTCGCGGCCCGGATTATTACATCTGCATCGACATACAAATTAACGGACCTTCCTTCCTTGTTTTTTTCGCAGTGCTGACAGCCTCAGATCATCTTTTTCACTTTCGGCGCCCTCCTTTCGCTATAAAAAAGCGGAGGCCGCCGAAGCGGTCCCCTCTATGTTGATTTGACTTATAGTGTTCACGGCCGAGTAAACGCAGTCGAGATAAGGGTGCGGATCGCCCGACAGGAAAAGTCTTTCATTTTTTGTCCTCCTCAAGACACTGTGAAACTGATGCCGTCGCTCCAAGTCGGAGTTCTAACGCCGCTGACCGACCGCATAATGCAAACCTTGAAAGCACGTCCATTGTATGAGATTGCTTGTCCCATTACTCTCCATGCGTTGATGCGGTAAAAGTACAGACTACCGCCCGATGTGTAGCCAAGTTCTGATGCAAGGCCATCACTTGATTCAATGTTGAGCAGAGCCATGCTCAGATTTGGCATGGCATTGTAAATGTCGATGGTCGTTGCAGTAGAAGTCAGACCAAGCTGGGAAAGGCTGGTATAAACCTTGAACCCGTTAAAGTTATTGGCGAACTTACTGTTTAGTGTATCAACGCCCGCATCCACCTCGTTGATCGCCGCCACAAGATTGCTTTTTGCGGCGGTGGTGAGGCTGGAGAGTGTACCCTCAACGCTCTGGGCGCGGGAAGTTTCCGCAGAGATCGCGGCGGCGTTCGCCTCCTCAGCGGCAGTGGCACGAGCCGTTTCTTGCGATATCTTGATTTCCGCATCCGCGTCATTGAAGGCATATTCTGTGGAGTCATTTTCCAGATTGAAATAGCTGACATCATTTGCCATCGTTCATCAACTCCTCTAAATGTTTTTCAATCCGCTCCAGACGGCTCTCAAGGTCTTTGATCTTCGCGTCCTGCTCCTGGATCAGCGCGAGCATTCCGGGGATGATTCTACGCTCGTCCCAGCTTTCCACCTTGCCAGCACGGTCATGGATGACAGCGGCGGGATAATGCTCGTCCACGTCCTCGGCGATAAGGCCGGGGAGCGTCTGGCCCTCCATGTCGGCATACTGGAGGATAACGCCATCGTTGTACCGGAATTGGACCACGGGAAGGTCAAGAAGCCTGTGCGGGTCCAGGTCGCCCTCCATCGGCTTGATGTCATGTTTGTAGCGCCGGGAAGACGTGGAGGCATAAGCGATTTGCTTGTTGTTGATTTTCTCGCCCGAGCTGTTTACTTCAAGACTCTTCCCCCAGCCGCCTATCCAAAAACTGTTATTTCCGCACACAAGGCCGATTTGCGTTGTTCCGTGCACGAGCGTGTAGTTCAGACCCATGTAGGTGTTGCTGGCGGTGGAGTTGTACGGATTGCCAACGGATTCTCTAAAGCGATAGGTCGGAGTCGCCGTGTCGCTCGATACGCCAAAGTTGATTATCTTCTGGCTCAAGATGCCGTTGGTGCGGATGTACTCGTTGTGGCCCTGGTAGTTGCTTTCGCAAACCACGGTCTGGATTGTCTGGCCGGGGAATTCAAGGCTACTGCAACCTCTTGTCTGCGTAGAATATCCGCTGACCTCGTTGTAAACGGTTACAGTCTTAGTTCCGCAGAACATCTCAACGTTTGCATTGTTCAACGTCAGGTTGCCGGTGATTTCCGCGCCGGTATTGTCCAGCTTGCCAACGCGACTGCCGGAGGCGTTGTAGATCTCCAAAACGCCGTTTCCGTTGTTTTGTCCACCCAGCTTCAGAGTCCCGCCCAGGATGCGGTCAGCGAGCATCGTCCCGGCGGTTATGAGGTTTGCAGACAAATGTCCCGCTCCAATGAAATCTGCATTGAAAACGCCGTTGATAGTCCATGCAGATGAATAAGGCCCATTGATCCCGTTTGTGCTGAATCCGATGCCGTTCTGATTTAGCCGAATAACATTGGTCGCCGTTGCCATGTCAGCGGTGTTCATGATGTACATCTCTTCCGGCTGACCGTCTGCGTTGTAGCCGAAGACGATAAAGCCGCCCTGGCCGCCGGTGATGAGCGAGGTCTGGTCGTCAACATACTGAGTGAGATTTGCCGCCACCTGGTTGGCAAAGTACCCGGCCTGGACAACGGCTTGCTCCGCGGTCTGCTCGATGGACACCACCTGCTGAGCAAGTGTGGTCTTCGGGTCGCCGACTTCGATGCTGTCATAGCGATCCAAGAGGACGTTATAGACGGTCTTGACCACTTCGGCGGTGACAGAAACTCCAAGCGCGTCATAAACCACGGTGACGGTATCACAGAGATTGATGCGCTCAAGGACTTTGTACTTGTCATAGCTGACTTTCCAATATGCGTTGTGCAGCGTCACGGTATCGCCGTTAACAGTGCCGTCCACGTCTTTGAGCGTATCGCCGTCCACGCTGGCCGGGATCACGAGGGTGGAAGACGGCTCACCGATGGAAACGCCCTCCACATCGGCCAGATTCACAAAGGAAACAGTGATTGAGGTTTTCGGGATGCCGATGTTATTGTCCGTAATGTACTTGTTCGCCCGCTGGCGAAGCTGGGCCACCGTGGGTTTCGTCTGCCACTCCTGCGAGAAATCAACAACGATGGTCCGCTTGTACGGGAAGTTTGATGCGGTGGAGGCCCATACCGCTTTTTCCGGGAGTGTTACCAGTTCCCCCGTCTGCATGTCCATCCAGTAGGGGCAGATGCCAGTGTAGACGCTTGTCAGATCTTCATCGTTTGTGAGGTCGGTTAGGTTTTTCGCGTAGCGGATGGTAACGCCGCTGTCCACGCCGCGGTTGACGTAGAGTTTCACAAGCCAGTTATCAAACTCGTACTCACCGTTTCCGAAGACGTCCAAGATAGACCCTTGAGAGCCGCCAAGCAGCTCACGGATGGGGCGGGGATAGTCAACGGAGTAGTTTGCCACGGTCGCCTTATTTGTCCAAAACATAAACGGGCAGGTCTGGACGGCGTAGTTTGCAAAGCCCGCCAGAGCCTCCGCACAGGTGTTGGCCTGGAACGGCATGACCGGAATGAGGGATAGCTGATAGCTGATGTGCTCCGCATGGATGGTGCAAATCCCATCCAGCGGCTTCTCGATGCGGTAGATCCGGAACGACTGCTTCGCTTTTCCCTCCGCGGGGACGGCGGCGATGATGCGGGAGTTGGTGATTTCGGAGAACAGCGCCCCGGTGATGGGGTATTCCATCTCCAATTCATAAACGCCGTTCCGCTCTTCCGTGACGGTGCAAGAAATAGCGTCCACAAGGCGGCCTATCCCGTTGCTCGTGAACGCTGTGTCGGTTGATTCGAAAAGATATGGGATCATACGGTCCACCACCTAGGTTGGATTTGGATGCTAGACACATTCCCGGTCATGCTGATGCCCGTAGTTCCGGGAGCCAGCACAGGGAACGAATCGGAGGACATGGAAACCAGGCTGTTCGCATTGACAGCGCCATTGAACGCCGCCATTGCTTCGCAGTCGATGTCGATGTATTCCAACTGATTCTGCTGGATGGTAATCGTGACATTTCCGATGGTGACGGTTCCATAGCCGTACACTCTGATATTTGGCTTTGCCGTAAAGCTGGTTTGGTTTGTGATGTAGCCGCTTTGCAAAAACGTTTGAATAACGAGGCCACTAACAAGAAATCGTTGAGGCATACAGTCAAACGTCAACACTGCTGCGCCGGCAACCAGGTCTCTTGACACGACATCGCTTTCCCAGTTCGTAAGGCGAGCCATGCGGAAATAATTTTCGTTTCGGCTGTCCCGCAATATGGCATAACCATCCACCGAGAGCAGCGCCGCCACAAGTGCCGCATAGTTTGACATGTAGTCGCTTTTGAAAAAAACTTGATACTCAACCTCCACGTTTTGGAAGCTACCATTAGGGAGTACGAGATCTCCATTTTTGCCGGGAATCTGCACTATCTCCTCTGACCGCCTTGCGACGTTCGCCGGATACATCGAATGGACATAAGCTCCATATTCAGCGCAGTTCACGCCGTTAAATTCAAATGTATTCATGCAAACGCCGCCTTTCTACGGTCAACAGCAGCACTCAGGCGTTCTGCTACTCGATCTGCCAGGGTTTTCTCATCCATACCAGCAGAGGGGTAAACATTGATGGTAATTCCATTGCCGGCACCAGCGGCAACCGCGCTGGATATCATATCCATCATCATGGACTGACCGATCACGATTTCGCCACCGGCCCCGTCACCGAAACCTTTGTACCCATCGGCAGTGCCCAGGATCGTTGGTGAATTGAAAAGGATAGGATCGCTATAAGCCTTTTTGTACCACTCAACGCGGAGGGAAAACGGGTCGGGGATCGTGCCGATCAGCGGGTAGGTTACATACTTGTCGAATTTAATGTGCGGCAGTGGGATGTAGGGCAAGCTCCAAGAGAAATTGAACAGGCTTTTTATCCACTCGATAGCACTTGCTACGGCGTTATACGCACCCCAAATCTTGTCGTAGATCGTATTATAAATATTACTGAAGACAGTGGAGACGGTGGTCCATGCTCCATTGAACGCAGTGGAGATGCTCGTCCAAATGCTAGCAACAGTGGTCGAAACGGTTGTCCATGCACCTGTCAGGGCCGTGCTGATGCTCGTCCAGATGCCGTTGAAAATCGTGGTAACAGAGCCCCACGCCCCCGTGAATGCGGTTGTGATACTCGTCCAGATGTTATTGACGGCCGTAGATACCGAAGTCGATATGCTGTTCCAAATCGTAGTGATGGTCAATTGGATGCTCGTGATCGTGTTGCTGATCGTTGTCTTGATGTTGTTCCAGATGTTCATGATCGTGGTCTTGACGGCGTTCCAGGCGTTTGTGGTTGCTGTTTTAATGGCGTTCCATTTGTTTACAATGCTCGCCTTCAGGCTCTCAATGAGCGGACCAAAGTCTTTCTTGAGCTGTTCCCATGCGGCCTTGATTGCTTCCCAAAGCTGACTGATCAGCTCCGCGCCCGCCTCAAGCATCTGAGGGCCATTCTCCACGAATGTGTTGACAAGGGTCATAACCATGTCGGGGATTGCGGCCACAAGATCAGGAATCGCTGAGATAAGACCTGTTAGAAGTGCAATGGTAAGCTGCCAGCCGGCTTCAATCAGCAACGGAAGATTCTCGATCAACGTATTGATGACTGTCGGGATAACCTCAACGATGGCCGGGATAAGGTCAGGCAGCGCCTCTGTGATGCCTGTTATCAAGGTTAGTACAACGCTAATTCCGGTGGTAATCAGCTGCGGCAGGTTGCTGACAATGGACTGGATGAGTTTGAGGATAATCTGTGTTCCAGTCTGCATCAGGTCGGGCAGATGCTGAATGATAGCATCGGCAAGCGCCGCAATGATACCTCCGCCGATTTCAAGCACCTGCGGCAGGAGCGTGTCAACCTGGTCAACAAATTCGCTGATGCCGGCGTTAATGTCTTCCATGCCGGACATATCGCCGCTGAAGACCTTTGCCAAGCCATCGGTGACGGACGTGCAGGCCGGCAGGAACTGACCTATCATGTTGTTCTTCACGCCGGTCAGCGTACCCGTCAGCGTTGTCATGGAATCTGTGAAGTTTGCAGACGCGGCGACCATCTCGTCAGACATGACCATGCCGTAGTCTTCAGCCATCTGCATCTGTTCCATGATCGCATCGGTGCCCTCGTTCAGGAGAGGCCCAAGATCGGATCCGGCGCGGCCCAGCAACGAGGTGGCAAGCGCGGTCCGTTCCGTTCCATCCTCCATGCTGGACAAGCCCTCGATAACACGCCCAAACAGATCTTCTTTTGAGAGCGTTGCGACCTCCTCCTGAGAGATGCCCAGCGCCTGGAAGTCTTCGCTGTTTGCCTGAGCCTGTGCGGAGAGCGTCTTCATGCCGGTCTGGAGGTTGTCAACGTTCGTTCCGGCCCTCTCCATGACATAGGCCCACTGTTGATAGGAAGATGCTGAGAAACCGATTTTCTGAGACATCTTGTCCACGTTATCGCCATAAGCCGCAACGTCCTTCGCTCCATTGACGATTGCAGCGGTTCCAGCTGCGGCGGCGGTAGCTACTGCGGCGGTGGCGCCGGCCACAACCTTTCCAGCCGTCTTCATGGTCTGCCCGAAAGAGCTGCCAAACGAATTGCCGGCGCTCTTACCGGCGCTCTGGCCGGCAGAACTAGCCTCAGAATTAAGCGCACCAGATATCGCCCCGGATATGCCCTGGGTGCTTGGAACGATATTTATATATGCAGTGCCTAGCTCAGCCATAATCTCCCCCCTTTACACTTGATTGTTTGCGCGTATCCTCTCAAATTCTTCAATGCTCATGCTCGCGGGGTCATCGTCCGCTTCAATGAGCCGTTTCGCTATCATATCGGGCCGATTATTACCCTTTGAGGCGTCTTCTGTTTTCGACCACACCAGCAGGGACAGTCTGTCCACCGCTGATGCAATCAGGAAGGTTTGGGTATCCACCTTCATGCCGGACATCTTCCGGCGGATTCTCGAATTATCCCCCAGCCCACACGCCAACGTGGCTATCAACGGTAAAGGGTGCGCCCACATATCCAAAATGTGATATGTCTCTGCGAAATCGCAGATGAGCGCATCCTTATCCGTTTTCAGCATGTAGGCTAGGGTCAGGAGTTTTTTCCTTCTTTGAATCCAGAAATGATTTCCACAATCTCGTTCGTCACCGCTTCGATGGGAACCTTCCCAGATTCCGTGCGAACGTGATCATAGAGTTCCTTTTTCTTGTCGCTCCCCAGAATCAGCAAACAGACACGAGACAAAGCAAGGTGGTTCCCGCCGTCCGCCTCATCAAGAGCATCGACCAGCTCCATGTTGTCAAACACTTCGGGGTCGATTTCGTACTCAAACCCGGATTTCGTTTTCATGTGGTATCCTCCCAAATGTTGTTAGTCGCCCTTGATATACTCGTAGTGAGTATTACCGGAAGCGTCAGGCATGGCCGTCCAGGTCACGTCATAGCCCACAGCATTGGACGTGACGTAGGTGATGTCGCCCACAGCGGTGATCTTCGCATCGGGCAGGACAACGCGCTTCATAACGCCGTTGCGGAGCACCATCTCGAAAACATAGATGAACTCCTCGGCCTCGTCAGCGCTGGCAGAGACGGTGATGCCGGTCTCAAGGGTGCCGGTGACGTTGCTGGAACCATAAACGGTCTTCAGCACTTCAACGTTGAGCGCCTCGATCAGCTTCGCCTTCCAGGTGTCGGGCTTCTCGGTCTGGATCGTCAGGACAGTAGAGCCGCCCCACTCCTTAATATCGGTGGTGGACGGGCTGTTGGTGTTGGTCAGGCCACCATCGGACACATAACCCAGGCCGACAAACGCTTCGCCAAGAGCGGTAGTCGCATCGCTGGGAAGGGTCGTACCGATGGGAGCACGGAAAACAGCGCCGCTGACCTTCGGGGTTCCGGCGGTGACATAAGCAGTCGTATTCGCCATTTGATTTCCTCCAATCAGATGTAATTGACAAGATCAAACACGGCCTGATAGCGGAAAGACTTGTCAGCCGTGTTTGTAAATTCATAATCGCTGTTCAGAACGCAGTCGGGGATCTCGTGATTCTCCGTGATGTCCCGCATGACCGTCTTCATGGTCTCGTTCATGACCGCCGCCTCATACAAGGTCGGCGCGTAACTTTGAACAGCGATTGTCGTAGTGTATATGTGGTTTCGTTCGCCAGATCCGGTTTTTTGAACGATGTAATACCGCTCAGGCCGGTCCTTCGGGCGGACCATGTAAACAGGGTCTGACAGGTTTTCTGATAGATAATCCAAAACGAATTTTTCAATCATTCATGCCAGCCCCCTTCAGTAGTGTGTTGTATTCCAGGTTGTCTTTCTTGGCTTTCTCAGAAGTTGCAAAAACATAGGCATGAGCACGGTCACGACCAATGAATGTCTTATAGTCATAACCTTCGCCCATGCCTGAAACATATTGAGCGCCATAAGAATCAACCAGCGATAGCATTTCGGCAGACTTCAGCAGCTCGCCCACGCCAGCCGTGTTCAGCTCAAATGTGATATCAGCCATACCGCTCCACCTGCACCTTTGTGTTCCAGTCGAGCGGGATCAAGTCATCAATGCCCTTTGTGGCATAGCCAAACGTCCGCCACCGGGCGCCAAAAAATTCAACGATCTGACCTTCCCATTCGTGCGTGTCGCCCTTCGGGATCGCAAGCGTATAGACCGCTTTCTTCCCCCACAGGTTCTGCGCATCAATGACCTCCTGAGAGGACGCTGGCGCCACCAGGACATTTTCTACATCCACTGGTGTGTCTGTGTAGATCGCTTCGTTGAACCCATCCACGCCGGTCTTGGTGAGCTGGTGGAGGGTGACTGTTATTCCTTTAAGGATTTGTGCTTTCGAGACCATAAAGATCAATCACTCCCCACCGCTGCCGTTTTAGGCCAAGGCGCTTCAACTCGTTATTCAGAAAGTACAGATCTTCTCCGGGATTCACAAAGGTCCCGGACACAGTGTAGCCAAGCGCAGATTCAGACATCTGCGACATGGCCCCCTGCGTGTCAGACTTGCCGAGGACGCGAGTGATCGCTGAGATGGTAACCATCTTCGCGACTTCACCAACGTCCTCGTCGGCAGCAATCATTGCATCGAGATCTTTCCCGACCTTTTTTGCTTCCATTCGGAGCATAGAAGATGCAATCGGAATAAGAGTATCGGCGCGGGCTTCCTCGTCTGCCGTCAATGCGCGGTAGACGGCAATAATGTCATCGACCGTGCAGTATTCAGCAGCCATGCGATCACCTCAAGCCTTAGTTTTTTTCGGCTCAGTCTTTGCCTTCTTGACGGCGGCAGGTTTGTGCCCCGCCGCCGTGTACTCGTCCACACGGGATTCGTCAACATACATGACGCCGCCCGTGAACTTATTGATGAACTCAACCATATCAGGCAGTGGCACCGGTCAGCAGGTTGAAGCACTCAAGATCAGCGCGGAAACCGACCTCGATCTCAGCGCGGACGGCAAACATGTTCTGCTGCCACAGGTTGATCGTGGTGTTGCCAGAGGTGAGAGTGGCCTGATCGCTGATGGCGATCTTCACGCCCTCCACGGTGCCGTAGAGCGCCTTGCTCCAGTCGCCGGCCACGCCGACAACGGCAGGATTGCTGGAAGCGGCGGCCTTGTAGATGCCACGGTTGAAGTAAGAGGGAACGCCCAAGATCCGATCAACAGCGCCATCAGAAACGGAGTTGACAAACAGGGGCCGGCCGGTGGTGTCAGTGGCGGCGAGCAGGATGCCGCGAGCCTGAGCGCCCAGGGCAAAGCCGGACAGGATACCACCATGGGTGGCGATATCGGTATCAGCGGCGACCAGACCGGCATACACGCCAGTGCCACCGGAGCCGGGCAGGATGCTCTGAGCGGTGCAGCTGGCAAAGGTGTCGAAGTTGCTGCCAGGAGCATTGGTGGCGCCGATCACAGTGTTGTCGAATTTCGCACCCAGGACACCGGGCAGGCGGCTGATCAGAGCCTCATACAGAGCGTCATCATTGCGGCGGAACTCATCGGAGAAGGCCTCGATGACGGCCAGCTTATAGACCTGCATGACCTTGGTGGACAGAGTGGAATCGCTGACGGGCTTCGCGGTGGCCTCGGTAACCCACGCGGCGGCGGGGTCGCCCGCAATCACGGGGATGGTCAGGCCGTTGCCGGGAAGGGTCACATGGCGGGAGAGCCGCATGATCGCGGATTCTTCCTGGGCCTTCTGAAGGATCTCGTTGGATACGCTGGTGGGCAGCGTGATGGAAGCAGTAGTAATTGCCATTTTTTATTCTCCTTTGAAATTTTCTGAGAACCAGTTTTTAAACTCGTTCTTCGCGGTAGGTTTGCTTGCACCGCTCTCCGCAGATGCAAGCGGCTGTTTTGTCCCTGCGGACGTTCCCAGGAGTGCCTTCAGCCCTTCAGCGGACTTTTTGATGCTCTCCTCGTCTTCGCCACGGAGGAACTCGATTGCGTCATAGGACAGCCCGGCCTCATGAGCGATTCGCGTTTTTACCGAGGCGGTCTCGTAGTTTTTGATTTTGGCATCCATCTCGGCGATGTCAGTGTCGTACTTTGCCGCCTTTTTGGATGCTGCATCAATCGCTCCATTCAGGTCAGAGATCTGCTTCTCATAGTCCGCCTTGATCTTTTCCACATCATCAGCGGAAATAAAGCCCTCATAGCGCTTGGCGTATTTCTCCTCAGCGCGGGCCAGCCGGTCTTTGACCATTTCGTCAAACTGTTCCTGTGTCGTGATGGTTTCAAATGCCATAGTTTTTGCCTTTCCCCACTTAACCGTTGTGGTAACGTAATTTATCAATCCGCATTTCTGCGATTAATAACTGATGCGCTGTTTCTTTTCCTTATGAGATGCACACAGCCAATAAGCCAGAAGCAGACTGTCGAGGATTGCAACCTCGCAGTCATCTCGGATGGACTTATAGCCAAATCCGCCATTTGACCCTATCGTGCGCTTGTCGCAGTTGGAGACGATCTGCTCTACCGCCGGCTGGTCTCGATGAACCAGACCGCCGGACACGACCGCCTGCTCAAACGCTGCGTTGGCCTGGATGATCTCCGGCACCTTCGGGACAAAAGGAAGCGGACGAACGTGATTGTCTCGTGCCGCCTTAATCAGCAGCTGTGAGCCATTCGCGCCGTCCACTATCGTTTTGGCTATATCAGATTGTTCAAGAAATTTGATGATCCACGCATTCCCTTCACGGACAGACCGACAATCTATCGACTCAACAAATATTTCGCCAGTCTCCGTGCGGACCGCAACCGACATCGCAACATTCACGTCATCGCGCCCGTACTTAATGCCGACAAACAGCTTGCCCTTCAGTTTCGGCGTGGTCGGGATCTCCAACCGCTTCCACTCGGCCTTGCTGATCGCGGACTTCTGGTTGTACTTCAGCCAAAGTCCCAGCCGCTGGATGTTGAAGTCAACATTATCATCGGTTATCTCTGCGCGGATCGTGCGCTCTGTCAGGACACTGCCCAGAGACGGGTTCGTTTCATACCAGTTGTCAACGTTGTATACGTCTTCCACCAGTTCGTCAACGGACCATTCCTCCCAGGCTGATTCATAACCCTTCCCCGTCAGGACGGTATCGCGATATTTTTGGAATACCGTGCCGGCGGACACAGCGGTCGGCGGCGTACCAAGAAACACTGTCTGAGGGTTTCTGGAGTCCGTCACGATGTACTTGAGCGCCGTCTCCTGCGCCTCCGTGTACTCCTGAGCCTCGTCTATTACCAGAAGGTCGTAGCCTTCGCCCAGGGCACCTGAAGACGTGCGGGTGCGGAACTCAATGATGCCGCCGTCCACTGTGTATAGGTGTTCTTTTCCGAACGCCTTGAAGGACGATGCTATCTCAATGCCTATCTTCGCGCACATTTGCTCAAGCCGCGTCCAAACGGCATGAGCGGTGGTGGAGCGGTGGGCCGTGTAAAGAATCCGCTCTCCATGTTCCAGGCCCCAGATGCACCGCATCAGCACATCCTCCGTCTTCCCGTTTCGCCGGGGGACGGCGTAGCCAAATTTCTGATGCACCCAAAGCCCCTCGGCGTCATATGCCATCATGTTCTGGCACAGACGCTCTTGCCACTCCAGCGCAGTGTTCCCGCACTGGTTGTAAAGTGCTATGGCCTCATCGCCATGTGTGGTCTCATAATCCAAAACAACAGACTTCGTGGGGAGCTGGCGGCCTTGCCGCTTCTCCATGTTTTACCTCCCGCCGAGTTAAAGTCCGATTGTCTTTCGCCGCTCCAGATCCGCGGGGGCTTCGCGCCATATCATGTCGCGCCCCTGGACCGTGGTCTTCTTGTGTGTCTTGTATGTGATCATGCATCCACAGCCGGTGTGCCGCTCAAACATCCCCATAGAGATTGCTTCCGCAACGGGGACATCGGTGCCGCACCGCTCCAGGCACCACTCACACACATCCTTACGGTGATTAACGCCCACGCCGTCATAAACACGAGTCACCAGCGTTTCAAAACCGGCTCCATCCAGAAATTCTGCATTCAGCCGCTGTCCATCGTCCACCGTGGTCATGGAGAAATTCTCCACTTCCTTCTTCATCTGGTCGATGATGCCGGTGCCGGCGTCCGCAAGCTGGTTCGCCATGTTTTCGGCGCGGATGCTGTCAAACGCCGGGGTGATAGGATTCAAACCAATCCCCAGCTCGGTGTTGATATCCTCCTGGACAGACGCAATGATGTTGGCTATCCGATCATAGTTCATGTGCAGTGAACGCGGGATAAGCGCCAGCGCTTCCTCCAGCGTGATTGCTCCATCGGGGCAGTAAAGATCAAACGCCTCACCAAGCGCATCCGCCAGGGCGCCTCCATACTTCTTGGCCAGTGCCTGTGCCGCCTGGTATGTACCAACGCGGCGGGCGGCCTTTGCCGACTCGTAATAGGCGTCTCGCACATACTTATAAGCCGCTTCTGTGTCCATATCAGATACCCGTCAAGGCTTCCAGCTTCGGCTCCGTCACATAGCCAGGCAGCGCCGTGTTGAGTTTGATTGCCCCATCCCCGATCAGAGACAGCATGGAGCTGTCCGGCTCGAAGATCGGATACCACCGCGGCGTTGTGAGATAGATCTGCTTCCGCTGGTATGTGTACTGGTCGCGCAGACACGCAGCCAGGAATCCGGCATTGAGGAATCCGGTGCCGAAGGTCCTCTGTGCTTTCCGTGCGGCAAGCCGCAGATTTTCATGCGATGCCTTGATCGCCTCCGCGCTGGATGGATTGTCGGACACAAAGCCGAGGTCATCCAACGTCAAACCGGTCTCGCCGGCGAACGCGGACGCCGCCGTGCGTAGCTGCTCGGTGTACGGGGACATGGACTGCTGCGCGAACTGTCCCAGCGAGGGGGACTCTCCGTCTTCGTCCTTGTCGAACTGCAACATCATGGACATGGCGGCCTTGTATGCATCCATGTGTTCTGCCGCCGGATCCATGCCGACAACGTACCGCTGTGGCCACGAGTAGAACTCCGCGGAAATCTCCGAACGCTCCAGGACTCGCTTCGCATACTCCTGAAGATACATACACGCCCGGCTAATCCTCGAATGTCCGAATGGCCTGCTGGCGTCCGGCCGGTACACAATCGGCACCATCAGCGCATACGGCGCTTCATTCGTGACGCTCCAGATCGTCCGCCCCTGGATGTAAGTGGTCCTGCCGGCAATGAAATATGCCTCCAGCGTGGGGCGCTCCGTCTCGGAATCCCGCTCAAGCACGGCGTAGCCTTCATTGAGCATCATCGTGATCGGATCCATAACGCCAGTGGCATCTCCACCGGAAATCACCTGCAAACGTGGGTAGCCGCTCTCGTCTGTGCTGATGTAAATGAAGTCACAGCTTGAAATCAGCGCTCCCAGAATCGCGGAATCGAACAGAACGTCCGCATTGTTCATCTGGTAGATCTGATTCAGGTTGAAGTTGTCGTTGTCTGGACTGAAACCGCGGAACACCAGCCGATCTGCCAGCCCATCCACGGCCTTTCCACACCATCCGAGCGTGGCCTTATACTGTTCCTTCAACGCAGACGGAATCGTGATGCCAGGATCATACGCCCAATGCTTCATGTCATAATATTTGTAGCGCAGTTTCACCCGGCCACGTTTGCTTTCCAGCTTGCGGCGGAGATATTCAATGCCCTTGTACTCTGCCAAATGCTTTCACCTCCCTTTCGTTTGTTTGTGTCCGCCTGTCGTGCACAGTGTCCACCCCGTGTGTTTTTCTTCCCA
>Ga0326513_10002070_pt1 | contig 14979 bp, 17 predicted proteins | sample 2_2465_0518_D_FD_203654 | JGI IMG/M metagenome (GOLD analysis project Ga0326513, IMG submission 203654) | Bovine rumen microbial communities from UC Davis, California, United States - 2_2465_0518 | ecosystem: Host-associated > Mammals > Digestive system > Stomach > Rumen | place: USA...
TGAAAATTTATCAGATTAACTTGTTTTATGCTCAATGAATACTTATAATCAATGTGTTAGGAGGTTTAGACTATGAAACCGGATATTCATACTATAATTGAAATGATCAAAGGCGATCCGATGGCTGTATCGGTTAAGTTTGGCGTGCCATTAAGGACTGTATACGGATGGTGCAATGACACCAGGAAGCCTCCGGATTATGTTATCTGCATGATGTTAACTATCATCCTATTGGAAAGGAGATTAGGAAATGGCAACTCAACCGAAAGACTGGCAGGCGGAATGGATAAAGCTTCAGGCGGAATCGAGGAAACTGGCAAAGAGAGCGAATCAGAGGTTAGTAAGACTTGAAAGAGCTGCTAAGAAGCCCGGAATGGAAAACATCCTTAAATATGCTTATAAATCAGCTGTCGCTGATATCAAGACATTAGGAAAGACTTCAGGAAAACCCAGATTCAAAGAGACAGTTCAGCTTGTAGATGCTTATGATAAAGATGGAAATGTCTTATCAGGTCAGGCAATGTATAAGCAGAATGTATCTATGCAGAAGATGAAGATCAAGATGATGAAGGAATTCCTGGATGCTGCATCTTCTACAATAGGTCAGGGCATAGCCGGAGCTAAAGAAGGATTAAGCAGGACCATAGGCATCAAGCGTATATGGAATAAGACTACTAAGACCATTAATAAGAAATATCTTAAGGATTATGATCTCAGGATGTCAGATGATGACATGAAGCGGTTCTTTGATTCAAAGAAGCAGGCCAAGCTTGAAAAGGAAGTAGGATCCGGAAGGATGTTTATTGTTGCTTCTTATATTAAGAAGAATAATCTCAAGACCAATAAGAGAGATCTTGAAAAGTTCTTAAAGGAGCATATTGATCTATCTAAGTATTCGGATCTGGATCCTGAAGATATCAAGGGGCGTAAAGGCGAGAATTATAAGCAGTATTTAGACAGATTGGATTCTTATATTAATTTTACAGGTGATGAGATCCTGGATGATTACATCAAGAAGGCATTAAAGAAGGGCATCAATGTAGATAACCTTTTTGCCGGTTAAGATTCTTAATTAGGAAGTAAGAATTGATGGAAAAGCTTTATAAGATAGCAGCAGCTCATGCTGCCTATTTTTCAACATACTATAAATACAAGATGGTATTCTGGGATAAGTTTGATTATTCAATACTTACCCGGAATATCATGTACTATAAAAAGAAGGGAAGATTCCAGAAGGGAACCTGGAATGATATCATCATCGGAGCTGATACCGAGACCAGTAAATCCCATGAGATAACAGATGGTCCTTCTGCCAATCATGTTTGTGCCTGGACTATTTCCATCAGGGCATATCATTGTAATATCTGTACTATTTATGGGACAAGACCATCTGAAATGATGAAGGCTTTGCAGAAGATCAGAGATTCTCTTAAAGGTGATGAATTTTCGGTATATTTTCACAACCTTGCATACGATTGGGTATTTCTCCGCCTGTTTGTATATCAATATTTCGGTACACCTGTTAAGGAGCTGAATACCAAGCCTCATTATCCGATAAGTTTAAAATTTGAGAATGGAATGATAATCAAGGATTCTCTTATCCTGGCCCAGTGCAAGCTTGAAAAATGGGCCAATGATCTTAATGTACATCATAAGAAAGCTGTAGGCAGCTGGGATTATGATGTGATAAGAGATCAAAAAGATGTTCCTGATTTTACCAGGAAAGAACTTAAATATATCGAGAATGATACTCTGGCCCTTGTAGAGTGCATTGATGCTATCTGCGTTAATCTTAATAAATCCATCAGCTCCATTCCGTATACGGCTACAGGAATAGTAAGAGAAGAATTGAGACAGATCGGAAAGAAGCATGATGCGCATAAGGAATTCTTAAGAACAGCTTTATCCTATGAGCAGAATGAGATCTTCCAGCTGATGTTTCACGGGGGATTCTGTCATTCAAACAGATTCTTTATCCAGGACATCCTGGCGGATGAAGAGACAAAGGGAGCAGATTTCAATTCTTCATATCCGTTTTGCATGCTGGCTTTCCGCTACCCCTCCGAGAAGTTCATTCCATTGGAAAAGAATGTTAATGAGGATTATATAATTAGGAATTCAGAAGATTATGCTTTTATATTCAAAGCATCATTCGTGAATATAAGATTAAAAGATCATCTGTTCCCGATGCCTGCTCTTCAGGCATCTAAGTGCCTTCATACCATTAATATGAAAGTAGATAACGGAAGGATAAAGAGAGCAGGATATGCCTGCATTTATCTATGTGAGCAGGATCTGATTGTCCTTAAGGATATCTATGATTGGGATGAGTGCATCTGTTCCGAGGTTCAGGTATCAAAGAAGGCTTATCTTCCCAGATGGTATACGGATTATGTATTTCAGCGTTATGTTGATAAATGCCAGATGAAGCCTATCAAGGATAAAGACCCGGTCGGGTATGCCCTTGCAAAAGCTCGTGTCAATCTGCTCTTCGGCCTCTCTGTTCAGAAACCGATAAGAGAAAATTATATTGAAGTAACTGAGCCCGGTGAATATAAAGTAAACAGGGATGGCATGACAGCTCATTTTGAATCAGGTGAATACAGGATAGATTATGATAAGGATCCTCGGAAGGAATATGAGAAATATATAAATAATAACAATACCATATTAGGATACTACATAGGCTGCTATATAACAGCTTATGCTTTCAGGAATCTCTTCAGATTGGGATCCTGCGTTAACAGATATTATGATAAAGACGGATGCCTGATATCTCCGCCTCATTGGTTTTATTCAGATACAGACAGCTGCTATTCTGATGATTGGGATATGGATAAGATCAATGCCTATAATGAGGAATGTAAGCAGCTGCTTCTTAAGAACGGATACGGCCCGGTTAAAGTAGGTAAGAAGGAATACTGGTTAGGTGTTGCTGAGATAGATCCGGATGATGCCATCTATTCCGAGTTTGTTGTATTGGGTGCCAAAAGATATGCAGGAAGAGCTGTATCAGATGGCAAACTTCATATCACTGTTGCAGGCGTGCCTAAGAAGGGTGCAGAATGTCTTAAGGATGATCTTTCAAACTTCCGGAATGATTTCATCTTTGAAGGTACCATAACAGGAAAGCTTGCACATAATTACATCTATTCTGATAAAGGCATCTATATAGATAATTTCGGTAATGAAATAGGCGATTCCATAGATCTTTCACCTTGTGATTATCACCTGGATGCCGTTGATAAGGAAGAATTTATAAATACAGACGATTTCTATTTTGATTACTACGGAGAGGAGAATTTTGATATCTATGATCAATAAGAGCCCGAAAGAAGATTTTAATGATGGTTATTATCACTTCAGGAAAGACATTGAAGAATATCCGGAAGCAGGCCTTATCAACTGCTGGTCAAGACGAGGCCCCGGTAAGACTTACAGTTTCCTGAGATACTGCATCGATGAAGAGAAGTTCTTCATCTACATGAAGCGAACTAAGGAAGATGTTGAGCTTATCTGTACAGGATCCAATAATCCGGAAATGAAGATCGATGCTGATCCTTTTGTACCTCTTAACAGGGATTTCGGATGGAATATCAAGCCTAAGCTCATACCAAAGCAGAAGGGTGTAGGTGCATTTTATGAGACTAATGATGAAGGTAATCCTGTAGGAGCTCCATTGGGCCTTATCGTATCATTATCCGGAATCAAGAGCATCAAGGGCATGGATATGAGTAAAGCAGAATTCGTATGCATGGATGAATACATACCGCAGGCGACCGAGGTTGTAAGGCACAAGGAAGGTGAAGCCCTGGCTGATTTCATAATGACCGTATTGAGAGACAAGGTTAAGCGAGGCCAGAAGTTAAAAGTAGTATTATTTGCCAATGCTGAAGATATATCTACGCCTATAACCAATTCTTTGGAAATGGTTGATGACATGGCTGAAATGATGTTCAGAGGCGATTCACATTATTACAATAAGAAAAGAAGGATCCTTTACCATCATATTACGCAGCAGGAGATCCCTCTTACAGAAGCTGAGCTTGATTCTGACATGTTTGTCTTGATGAAGGGAACGGCATGGGCACAAAAGGCCTTCTTTGGTGATTTTGCTAATAATGATTTTTCCAATGTAAAGCAGATGTCGATCAAGAATATGAAATGCCTTCATAAGATCCATTATAAGAAGCATATATATTATATCTATATGAGGCCATCGGATAATATGCATTATATGTGCAGCTCTAAAGGGCCGTTTATCTATGAATGGGATCTCAATAAAGAGAATCACCAGAAGCTCTTCTGGATCGAGCATGGTCAGGAGCTCCGGGTCGACTGCATTGAGGATCACATGAAGTTTGAGAAATACAGTATGTACGATCTGATAGTAAATTATAAGAATTTTTTCAAGGTTTAGTATTGCTCAATGAATACTTATGTGTTATATTCAGGCTACGGATTAATTTAAAGGAGGTAATCATATGGATAACTTAATTCCGGAAGATTGCAGATTTGTTGGCGGAACATCGCCTATCATCAGCATCACAAAATGGCATGATCTCAAGACCGGTGAATTCTGGTTTGATCTCTATGTCAATGGCAAGGTAGAGGGAAGATATAACTTCTCAGGCCTTCAGAAGAAGTTGCAGGAGGTAATATTAGAGATATGACTAACGCAGAGAAGTATAAAGAGGTTTTCGGATTTCCGCCTGATACAGGAAATTGTCCTACTGAATGTTGTGAGTTTTGTCCCGGTAAGGTCGATGATAATTTTAATTGTACCTGCAACTGGTGGAATGAAGAATATAAAGGCAATGATACTGTAAAGGTAGAAGTAACAGAAGTTCATACATTCGCTAAGCCGGATGATGTATCAGATTTAGATTTTCCGAGCGTAAGCTCTGAAGATAAATAATTTAAGGAGGTACCCGGTATGTTTGGTACAAACAAGGAAGTAAAGAAGGAAGCAGCTGAGAAGAGAGCATATGATGTAACGGTCAAAGCTGCCAGGGCAACAAAGAATGATTCCATTGTCATGATCGATCTCGATATCAATGGAGTTACGATCAAGAGCTGTTTTCTTAAAGAGATCACAGTCAAGAAGGATGGAGAAAAATATAAGAAGGGTGATAAGTGCTATGTAGTAAACTTCCCTTCTGAAAAGGTTGGTGAGAAGTATTATAATATCTGCTGGGCACCTCTCACCAATGACAATGTAGACGATATCATCAAGCAGGTTAAATCTCTTCTGGAATAAACCTATTACCTACCATCAAGATCCGTATTATATTCATTGGTATTCTCTGCTTGATGTATCTGAAGGCTTCCTTTATGGAAGCCTTCTTTTATTTATGTTAATATGCAATTAATAAACCTATTAAAAGGAGGCATAACATGGCAGATTATAATTGTATTGATGTGTCTGAATGGAATGGAGAGATCGCCTGGGATGAAGCTAAGGCATCCGGTGTTGAATATGCTCTTATCAGATGCGGATTCGGTCAGGATATGGAATCGCAGGATGATAAGTATTTTCATATCAATATGGAAGGCGCTCTTAATGCCGGTGTTAAGGTTGGAGTATATTTCTATTCTTATGCTGAGAATTCAGATAAAGCAGCAGGAGAGGCTGCACATTGCTTAAGACTTATAGAGCCTTATAAGGATAAGTTATCTCTTCCTGTTTTCTATGATCTTGAAGAAGATAAGATAAAGAATGAAGCATATAGTGTATATACAACATTTGAATCTATCCTTAATGATCATGGCTATAATGTAGGCTGCTATGCCTCCCAGTCCTGGATAGATACTGTTCTTAAATCATTATCACCTACATATAACTGGGTTGCTAAATGGGGAGGAAGGAAACCTGATTGGGAGTGCGATATCTGGCAGTATTCATCCCAGGGAAGTGTACCCGGTGTAGGTTCCGGAGTTGATCTTGATATCGTATACAATACCGATATGCAACCATTGATCAATAAACCTGAGACAAAGAATATCTATATTGATATCTCAGTTCCTGAAGGTTGCAATGTATACATAAATAATCAGTTAGTAGATGTTGATAAACATATTGGAGGCTAAAGGAGGAAAATACCATGCCGAGAAAAAAGAAAACAGAAGAAGTTAAGGAAGAGCAGATCATCAAGGAACCTAAGAAGGTTGATTATGGTACCGGATGGACTCGAAAGAATAACATGATTCAGGCAGGTGTTAAGGAGGATGAGAGAAATGAATGAATGGGCTCAGCTGATATCAACATTGGGTTTTCCGATCATTAGTGCCGTTGCTCTTTTCTTTGGATGTAAGTACATGCTGGATAACCAGCAGAAGAATATTGACAGGATGTTTGAGATGTATGATAAATCCAATACGGAGAACAGAGAAGCAGTAAAGGCATGTACTGAAGCTCTTAATAAGCTTTCAGACAAGCTTGATGATCTTACATAAGGAGTGATCAACATGTCTATTCCGGTAACTCTTTTAACATTCAATAAAAGGGAGAATAGCACATTAAAACCCTCGACAGCTCAGATCTCCGGAGGTACTACATTAGATTGCCTTCTGATGGATAATACCTCTTTGATGAATCCTACATTTAAGTTAAATGTAGGATCTAATCCTGTAGGTTTTAATTATTGTTATGTTCCTTCTTTTGAGCGTTATTTCTTTATTAATGATTGGTCATATGAAACAGGATTCTGGTATGCATCATGCACATGTGATGTACTTGCTTCATGGAAAACTGAGATCGGAGCAGGAACACATTATATCTTAAGAGCTGCTTCAGCTTATGATGAATATATATCAGATATGGCCTATGCAACCAAAGTAAAGGAGACAGGTGTCAGAGTTGTTGGTAAGGTTGGTGTTACTAATAATGATGATGCTTTCTCCTGGTCACAGATGGGACATTCATATGTATTGGGTATTGTCGGATATGCACCTTCTGATTCTTCAGACCAGACCGGATCCGTAACTTATTATCAGATGAATGATATAGAGCTTTATGCCTTTTGTTCATTCCTTATGAATAATCTTACAACATGGTCAAATATCAATACATCAGAATATTCAATGGGTGTACAGGCAGCTCTTTTGAATCCGCAGCAGTATATTGCTTCTGCTATGGTTGTTCCGGTTCCTGTACCTCAGACATTAGGAGTACAGAATATCAGATTCGGATATTATAACTATCCTATTGGCGGTAATCTTCACATCATAAGTAACAGCACAAATCCTGTACATCAGACTGCCATGCATTTTAATATTCCTAAACATCCGCAGGCAGCAACAAGAGGAAAATTTCTTAATTGTGCTCCATATACTTCATATGTATTACACTTAGGCCCTTTTGGTGATATTCCTCTGGATCCTGCTGATTTGGTTGATGAAGAGATAGTAGATGCCATGATAGAGATCGACATGATGAAGGGTATGGGATCCGTAAAGGTTATTTCAAGTCCTACATCATGGAGTAATGTCCTTTACTCAGGTACATGCCAGATAGGAGCAGATATCAATATTACTCAGGTCTTAAGAGATATAACTGCACAGCAGCAAAATGCAGCAAACGGCTTATTCAGTATTTATGGATCAGCTGTACATACAGATCTTTTCGGTGGCCTTTCTGCTATTGCAAACATGGTATGTACCGGAGATAAATTAAAATATCCTATGGTATCAGGCGGTTCTTCAGCAGGTTCTTTTATGTCATTCCATACAGAAAAGAATTGTTATCTTCAGGGCAAATTCTTTGAAATGGTTGACGAAAACATAACAGAGATCGGAAGGCCTTTGATGCAGACAAGAACCATTAATACATTATCGGGATATATTGCTTGTCTTAATGCAGACTGTATCATTCCCGGTACAGCTGATGAAGTTCAGAAGATTAATAATTATCTTAATACAGGTTTCTTCTATGAGTAGCGGTAATCTTTCAGATTTTATATCCAGAGCACAGGCTTACTGTTGGGATGAATCTCACGGATATACTAACGGAGGTATGGGATATCCTGATTTTGACTGCTCCGGTTTTATAGGCAGATGCCTTTATGAAGCAGGCTTTGATTATCCTTCATATCATGTAGGCACCATGAACATGGATGATAATCCGATGAGTTCCATGAATACGCTGGGAGCTGCAGGCTTCCAGCTTATCCATGTTACTGATCTTAATGATATGCCTGCATTAAAGCATGGAGATATATTTGTTCTTAATTCCTATACTTCAGATTGGCAGGCCAACGGAGGCCATACCTTTATATACTGTGAAGATATCACGGCATATACAGATTATTCTGCTTACTCAGATAATATCGGAACTGTAGCGCATGCTAAGGTAGAAGCATCATCTTCAAGAGGCGAAACTTCTCCCGGTGATCACAGAAGGGATGGAACCGGAGCATATTGGGAAGTTTGGTGCCATGCCTATTGGGAGCTTGTTGATTCTCATTATGATCCTCAGGATCCTGATTATAACAACTATGTTACTATTGCAAGATGGCCCGGGGGATTACCTGATGATCTTCTTATCATGAAGCGTATTATTGATATCCAATATCATAGACAATTCAATGTTTTATAGTATTAAACTTGATGTTTAATACAAAATATGATAATAGTACATATAAAGGTACCATAATATATTCCTTCTGCATTGGTTAGTTCCGATGGAGATCACATAACCGGGGAGGTTTCAGAAGGTTCCGCTGATCCCGGACAGATCAGAAGATCTGCAAAAGGTACCTTTTAATTTTATTAGGAGGAAAAGAACATGGCAAAGGTAGGATTAAAAGATACTCTGGCCTTGATCGCTAAGGGTTACAGTAAAAAGGAAATAGATGCTCTTGCAGCTATTGATGAAGAACAGGAAGCTCCGGCAACGGAAAATACACCTTCTGAAGCTCCGGCCCCTGTTGAAGATAAGAAGGATCCTGAAGATGCAGCTGCTAAAGAAAGTATTCAGGAGCCTGATTATAAATCAATGTATGAAGAGCTTTTGGAAAAGAATAAACAATCTGAAGCAAAGATCACTAAGCTCCAGCAGGCAAATGTACATACAGATTCAGCTCCTGCATCTGAAGAGGCTAAAAAGAAGCAGGAAGAGGATCTTCAATCATTGTTTAGAAGTTATATGTAATAACTTTTAATAAATATCAATATTTATAAGGAGGCTATTATGGCACAGTTCAAAAGAACAGATGGTTATGCTTTGATGAACGCAGTCATGGCACAGCTTACAGGCCAGGAAAATTTCCAGGTAATCAATGCCCAGGGATTCCTTGATGCTGGAAAGCTTGCTATGGAATACAAGACCGATGAGATCTTTAATGCTCTTACTATTGTCGGCGCTCGTTTATTCACGGCTACAAGACCTTACAAAGCTCCGCTTTGGCTTATCGATTCGATCAACAGCGGTTATTTCAACAACAGGATCAGAAAGATCTCATACTATTCAACATGGGCTCTTCCTTCAGGCGCTTTCAATACCAATCTGTATACTAACTTTGCAGATGGTTTTGATAATGGAACAAATCCCAATGCAGGCGGTACAGCTCAGTCTACTAAGGACATGTATGAACAGCATCCGGTTCATCCTCTTGAAATGAACTTCATGAATTCAACAGTATGGCAGGACTGCCTTACAAGATATGAAGATCAGATCAAGATCGCTTTCACATCCGAGGATGAATGGGCACGCTTCTGGTCCGGTGTTCTTACTGAGAAGGGTAATGACATCGAGCAGCGTAAGGAATCTCATAACAGACTTACGATGCTTTCAAGAATGGGTATTGCAGCTGCTATCGGTGATGACAGCTCATCTATTAAGGGCCTTAATACAGTTATCGATCTCACAGCTGAATATAATAAGAAGTTCGGCACAACCTACACAGGAACACAGCTCAGGACTACATATCTTAAGAGCTTCCTTGAATTCTTTACTTCTGAATTCAAGCAGATCTCCAACCTCATGACAAAGAGATCTCTTATGTTCCATGCAGCTCCTGCTCTTACTCTCGCTGATGGTGATCATTACATCCTCCGTCATACACCTAAGTCAGAGCAGAGACTTATGATGTTTACTCCCTTCTGGGAAGATGCAAAAGCTATCGTAATGCCTGAGATCTTCAATGATGAATATCTCACCGCTCCTCAGTTTGAATCTGTTGATTACTGGCAGGCATTTGATATGGATGTTGCAAAGCGTGCATCTGTTAATATCCAGGTAACAGTTCCCGGATGGCTTGAAGATATGATCGGCAATACAACAGGATCCGCTGATACTGCTTACACCTTCCAGCCTGATTATGTGCTCGGATGCATCTTTGACCGTGATGCAGTCATGACTGATTTCCAGTTTGAGACAGCAAGAACGACACCTCTGGAGGCTCGTAAGAATTACATCAATACATGGATGGATTTCGGCCTCGGTGCCATTGGAGATCCTACGGAGAATTTCGTTCTCCTGGTAATGTCTGAGAATCCTTCAGCGTAAGAAGTTCTTTACTTCCTAATAAATCATGATGATGGGCTCTGCTCTCCGGAGCAGGGCCCTGATTCATAGAAAGGACAAAATATGGCTAAAAAATATCCGATCCCAACGGGATATACTCCGCTGAATTATGATCAGATCAATAATGTTGAAGGTCATCTTCAGCCTTCAATGCTTAAGTATTGTAACAGTGTTACTTATGCTTATTGGCAGCGTTCATTATTCCAAAGAGCTATATCTACCATTGATTTCACAGGCCTTCCTGATACATGGAAAGCATCTGTAAGAGATTTCTTTTACTGGTGCGTATTTGCTTATGGTTATGTAGGTATCTTTGACACTGATGAATATGGGCTTTCATTCCAGCCCGGTGCTCTATATGGATTTGATTTCTACTATCAGCCTACAGAATTTATTGTTGCTAATCCTAAGCTTAATAAGAGATTTAAGATACATGAAGAATGTGAACTATTGAAACTTACTCCTGATTATAGAGGTATATTCGATATCATTTCTTATTATGCAATGCTTCTTTCAGCTCTGGATTCAGGAATCAATATGAGCATTGTAAATAGTAAGTTTGCTTATCTCATGGGTGCTAAGAACAAGGCAGCAGCTGAAACTCTTAAGAAGATCTTTGATAAGATAGCTTCAGGTGAGCCTGCTGTTGTATTCGATCAGAGCCTGCTTCCTATGGATCAGCAGAGCAAAGAAGAATCCTGGTCATTCCTTGAAAGATCCAATCTTAAACAGTCTTATCTTACTACAGATCAGCTCATGGACAGAAGCACGCTTCTCAGCTCTTTTGATGCTGAAATAGGTATAAGATCATTGCCTTATAATAAGAAGGAAAGACTTGTTACAGCTGAAGCGGAATCCAGAGAGCAGGATTCTACAGCAAGACTTGAAGTATGGAAGGCAACTCTTGACAGTTCATTAGAGCTCGTTAATAAGATGTTTGGTACAGACATCAAAGCAGAATTAACATATGATAAGAAGGAGGCAGATTATGGCACAGTCGAAGATAACTCTGATAGGCCTGGAATCGTTCCTGGATCCTAACTCGGTATTTGATGAGCTTACTCTTCCGGATGGTATTGATCTCGAAACTCTGAAGGGTACCATCTTTTTAAGGTGCCAGGAATTTGAACTTCTTTATCCTGATCCGGAATTCATGAGATCAGCTGTTAAGATCTGGGGAATGAAAAATTACTGGACTTTCAATAAATGGGTAGAGCTTATCAATAAGCAGTATGATCCTCTTTATAATAAGGATTATTATGAAGAATATGAAGATACTCATTCAGGTAATGAATCGGGATCCGGAACATCTTCCCAGACGGATGACCATACAAGAACAGATAATCTCAAATCTGAAACTGATGGAACAGTAACACATGCAGAAAAAGCCTTTAATGATACTAATATGCAGGACATTTCCAAAGATACAACAGACGGAGAGGTCAAGCATACAGGCACCCAGAGGGATGCAGGATCATTAAATGGTTCTTATTCCGATTCAAAAAATGATTCTTATACAAATAATCATTCATATCATGGTTATGGTAACATCGGAATCACATCCGCCCAGGAGCTCTTCCAGAGGCAGGCAGAAGTCGCCAGATTCAATCTTTATGAGCAGATAGCCGATCTCTTCTGCCAGGAATTCTGCATTATGGTATATTAATTAAAAGGAGGAAATAAACATGAAAAATTTTCTTAATCAGTTCCCTTATTCAGATTTTCATGAAATGAATCTTGACTGGCTTCTGAAAAAAGTAAAAGAACTTGCATCTGAAATGCAGGAATTTGAAGCTGTCAATTCAGTTTCAAATGAAGGTGTATGGAACATTGAAACACCATATACAGTATGGTCTATTGTAACATCCGGAAATGAAGCATTTATTTCTTTAAAGCCTGTTCCTGCCGGTATTCTTTTATCTAATACTGAATATTGGCGTTTTATCGGTATCTTTAAGGTTGATTATTCTCTTAATAAAGATTCAGTAAATGCCGTTGCCAATAAACCGGTTACTGAAAAATTTGAATCTGTTGATAATGAGATCTCAAATCTTAAAGCTTCTGATATTTCCTTAAATGATAGAATTGATAATACAAACACATCGATTACTAATCTTGCAAGTGTTGTTTCCGGAAATACCGAAAGCATCAATTCAGAAGCTGCAACCAGAGCAGCTGCTGATACTGTTTTAAATGCAAGAATCGATAATATCGCTTCTCTTGAAGAAGGTTCTACAACAGGTGATGCTGAACTCGCTGATATCAGGACAGGATATACAGGTCAGGTATTTGCTACAGCAGGTGATGCTGTCAGAGAACAGGCAGAACTTTTATATGATGATTTTCTTAACCTGGATAATAATCTGATCGAATTATCAGGTTCTTTTACAAGAGGCCAGATCATACCGGCTACAGGTGAAGTAGATACTCAGAACTATCTTTATAGAGTTATCAATGATACAGCGATCTATACAGATAAGGATATTACTTTAAAGCTTACTGATACTGATTATAAGTACAGAGTATTCTTCTATGATTCAAATGATACTCTGTTGGGCTATGATGCCGGAACATGGAATGAAGGTGAGTATGCTCAGAGCTATATTAAGGCAGGTTCTTATTTTAGATTGATGATCGCTAAAGTAACAGAAGCTGCCGGCTTAGCTGATATTGCTAAAATGAAAACGGTAGTAAAACATACTATTGTTTCCATCAACAAGCTTATTAAGAGCAATGCACCTTATGATTCAAATATGCTATCTGATTATCTTAAGAACATGTTTGAACTTTATAATTACAATGCCAGTCAGGGAAAGTTTATCTTTGGTGCATATGCTGCCATAAGATATCCTCAGAAGTTCCCTTTTGATATTCAGGTTACTTCTACAACATATACCTGCAATATTAAGATCTTCTCATCAGGCGAAGCTGTAGCTGCAAATCTGCTTTATAGCAGCGGATGGGTTAACTCATATGTTATTCCTGCAAATACATATTTTACTGTAGAGCTTCAGGGCATCAGTGATCACTATGTCGGATATCTTGCAAATAACAATATTTCATTTGCTTATACTCAGGAAATTCCTTCATTGATCAATAAATTCAAGCATATCTCTACAGACTATTCTCTTCCCGGATATTATGACGATTCAGGTAATTTTATCTTCACTCAGTCAAATACTGAAAAGACGATTCAGCCTATTTATGTTAAAGATGGTATGAAGATAAAAGCAGATATTTCAATGGATATATCAGGTATTATCTGGGCAGCTGCTGCATATTTTGACAGATATGGAAAATTTATCAGCAGATATGTATTCGCTAATGTTGTAGGATCATCAAGAAGCTTCAATTTTGATATTGATGCTGAAGGTGTTTCCTTTATGCTCATTTCATTCAGAGGATATAATAATGCTTCAATAGATGTTTATATTGAAGATATCGCTGATGTAATCACAGAAGCATCCTCAGATATCCTTAATAGAGAAATGCTGCTGGATCCTAATCCGAATGTCAGAGCAATCAATCACAGAGGATATAATTATATTGCTCCGGAAAATACTTTACCTGCTTTCAAGCTTTCAAGAAAAATGGGATTTGATACTATCGAATGTGATATTTCTTTCACTTCTGATAATGTTCCTGTTATCCTTCATGATGCTACGATCAACAGAACAGGCAGAAATGCTGATGGTTCAAGTATTGAAAGTACAATATATATTAACCAGATCACATATGAAGATGCTCTTGATTATGACTTTGGTATTTTTAAGGGCTCTGAATATGCAGGAACTAAGATTCCTACTCTTGCTCAGACGATCTCACTCTGTAAAAAATTAGGCCTTAAGGCTTATCTTGAGATCAAAGATCAGGGCGTCAGTGATAGCAATATCATAAAAGTAGTAAATACAGTAAGATCATTCGATATGCTCAAAAATGTAACATGGATATCATTCAATGAAGCGTATCTTGCAGTTGTACTTGCTACTGATCCGGATGCAAGAGTAGGCCTGTTATGTAATACTGTCGATTCTTCTGCTATTGCAGCAGCTGATTCTCTTACAGGTAATGTATTCATCAATAGCTCTGATGTATCTGATGATGCTATAGCACTCTGTATTGCTAATAATTATTCATTAGAGAAATGGGTTTGGAACGGTATTACAGATGTACTTAATATGCCTGATTATGTATCAGGAGTTACAAGTGATGTAATACCTGCAAACAGAGTATTACTGGCTAATAACATTTAACCTTAAGACAATCTAATGAAAGAGGCCTGAGCATTTCGCCAGGCCTTTTTTCATTTGAATTTATTCCGCTTTCACTTTTCATATGAAAGTTTTCATTTGAGATCTTATCTCCCCGAGCGACCGCCGGGCTTCTGCCATGCACCGGACTGGGCCGTGAGCGATCAGTCGCCGGGTATGGGGAACTGGCCGATACCCCTCGTT